>Ga0208011_1000953_pt1 | contig 10688 bp, 23 predicted proteins | sample 7_EtaG_FD_184080 | JGI IMG/M metagenome (GOLD analysis project Ga0208011, IMG submission 184080) | Marine viral communities from the Subarctic Pacific Ocean - 7_ETSP_OMZ_AT15161 metaG (SPAdes) (version 2) | ecosystem: Environmental > Aquatic > Marine > Oceanic | place: Pacific Ocean | collected... | reverse complement strand
AATTCCCATAGGACATTTGCAGTACCGATGATGTCCTATAGAAAGGAGAGCTATGCCATACAAGGATGAGGAGTTTAGGAAAGCATACAGTAGGGCTAACAACAAGCTCTACTACATGAAGAATAGGGCGAAGCAAATAGAGAAACGCAGGGTATATCGTGAAGCTAATCGTGATGTAATTCGCCAAGCTAAACGTGATGAGAACAAGAGGAACGTAGCATTGGTACGTTTCTATTCGGCTAGAAGAAAACGTAGCATGAAGAATGGTTCTACCATAAGGGACTTGGATCGTGGTGCAGGTGTGATGAAGGTATACCAGAGAGCTAAAGAATTAACTAAGCAAACAGGTATCAAACACGTGGTTGACCACATAATTCCCTTGCATCATAAGAAAGTTTGTGGGTTGCACGTTCCATGTAACCTACGTGTTATGACTGAGCATGAGAACAATATTAAAAACAATAGTTTCTAACACAAGGAGAATGTATGGACAGCGTTAAAACAGAAGGCTTTATAGGTACGTTGGATGATTTAATTAGTCGTTGGTATCAATGGAGGTTTGGTAAAAAACGTACAGAAAAATTCTTAGATGATTCCCAGCTACAGATATTTATAGGTGATGTGTATGACTATAGCTATTACTGTTTCTCTAAGTCTGACCAAGCAGCTATGAGTGAGAAGAGGTTAGCAGACAGAGATGTAGAGGATGAAATGAATAAAAAGAATCATAAGTTAAGGCAACCTACGTTAACCCTTATGCAAGGAGGTAAGAACGATGACGATGAAACAATTAATTAACGTGATGGATTTAAACTTAAGGTTACGTGCTTTACGTGAGGAGTTTCAATCAGCTAGACCATTACTACCAGAAGAAACACGTGACTTTACTTACGATAAACCTACCTATTCTAAAGGGCGTAACACAGTACAATGGAATAGGGTAACAGAGAGGGTTAAGGTAAGGCTTAGAGAGTTCGGTATTCCTACAGTAGAAGCAAGGATACATGAGTTGTGTGATGAAATGAGTGAGATTAAACAACAGATATATGATTTAGGAGATGTGCCAGAAGGGTGGGATAGGGTTAATTCTAATGAGCGAGAGGAGGAACATGGTTAAGTTTATATTAGTACTATTGTTATTCATGCAGGTTGGATGTAGTGGTCTTGCTACGTTTACAATGGTAACAGCAGGTACGTTTTCAGGAGAAGTATTACATGATGTAGTAGAGGATTATCTTGAGGATAAGGAGGAAAATGCAGAGAAGAAATAGCTCACATGGTTTGGTAAAAAAATACAAGCCTAATAAACAAACGGGTAAGCTGGAATTGGTAGAGTTTATAGACCCATTCGATACTATAACCCCTGCTAATATCCCGTTTAGAAACTACCATTACAAGTATAGAAAAGGAGGTAAGAAGAATGAGTAGGATGTACTTGATTGTATTAGTGTTAGTAGCATCTATGGTTACATATACTATTTGGTATGTCAGTAGTAAAAATGCGGAGGTACTGACTAATAGAATTGATGGTTACGGTGTAGCAGGTAAGACATTGGTTGATGATAAAGAATGGAGGTATATCCCATGTACTCCTACTATTGAGTCTTGTGGTAGGCGTGAATGATTTGGATAGAACTATTACTTAGTATTGCAACACTCATAGGCATACGTTTATTCGGACAGGGTAGGCGTATCGGTGCGGTGACGTGTGTCTTGAGTAACTTTGGTTGGCTCAGTATGTGGATATATACCAAGCAGTATGGATTTATTCCCGTAGATTTTGGCTTGATGTTTATATACTGGGAACGCCTGTATTCCCATATGAAAGGAGGACATAGTGCCAGCAGCACCAATGAAACGTGGTAGAAAAATGAGAACCCAACCTACTGAGAGAGATAAGAATATCCTTAAGCAAATTGCAGAGGGTATGAGTCTTACTGAGCTAGGTAAATACTGGGGAGTATCTCGACAACGTATCCATCAGATACGTAATAGGTGGTCTTATGGTAGGTACAAAGGCTACAAACCGTCTATCGTGGTAGAGGAAACTCACACGTGGACATCACAATCAGAATAGGAGAATCATTATGTCACTAATGTTACACTGCGGAGCAAGCGAAGTAAAGTTACATGAGTTGAAGGACATTCCCGTAACACCAAGAGTTTATAGTTACATTGGGAAAGATGGCAAGCCTAGAGTTAAGGCAAGATCAGAGCGTTGGGAAGGCATACAACACCATGACTTTGCTGATGCTGTGTTAAGTGCAGCAGAAGATAAAGGCATACCAGTAGACCTTACTCGCACACGATGGGGAGTAAGTGAGAATGGTGCTGATCTATTTGGTTATGTCAAGTTCCTAACGGAAGTAAATGGTAGACCTACCATACTCTCCCAACACGTTACCAATGAGGTAGAACCTGCTATGGGTTTGCGTCATTCCAATCTTAGTCTGTTTGCAGCCAAGGCTACTGTAGGTGGTGACTGTTTTGTGTGTGACAACATGGCTATTACGGGTGAGGTTGCTTTTAATTACAAGCATACCTCTGGCAACGTAGCATCTCTGAAAGATTTAATAGGTGTTGGCTTACTTAAATACCTAGAGAAGATTCCAGAACTAGGTCACATGATTGAGGGTTTAAAGCGAAGAACTATTACTGATACCCGATTGGCTGACACGTACCTGAGAGCAGGGAGAAGCCACTTATTACCTTGGTCACACTTGGGTATGGTTGATAAGTTTTGGCAGAATCCTACGCACCCTGAGTTCGCCAGACAGTATGATGGGTGGCGGTTATACAATGCTTTTAATACTGTCGCTAAAAAGTATAACCCAACACGTCAGATTGAGATGGTCAGTAAACTACATGAAACCATTATCCCAAAGGAGAAAGAGATATGCTTCTAACACCCGAAGAAAGACGCAAGGGTATAGGAGGTAGTGATGTTGGTGCAATCATGGGGGCTAATCCCTATTGCAGTATAGTTAAACTATACAAGGAGAAGAAGGGGGAGGTAGACCCCCCTTCTCTCAATCATGCTATGGAATGGGGTCATATACTGGAAGATGTTATAGCAAAGAAGTATGCTAAAGACAACAACTTCTATTTCGATCCTGATGCAGTACCATTAAACCATGACTCCGACTATGTACCTTGCCCAGATGCTAACAATGGTGTGATCTATAAGCCTAAGATTATACGCTCAGTTGAATATGATTGGGCTTATGCACATCCTGATTTCTTTGTGCAAATAGGTGAACCAGATCGCTATGAGTTGTCAGGCATAGAAGTTAAGACTGTTAGTGAAGGTATGTACCGTAAGTACTGGGCTAACAATGAGATACCGCCTTGGCAATACTACCAAGTGGTTTGGTATTCTATTATTACTGGTATAGATCATTGGAAGTTAGTGGGATTAGCACCTCATTTACGTTTATCTGGTGATCCAATATTGGTACATGATCTGTATATGGATGCTGATCTTAAGGCTAAGGTAATTGCTAAAGTCAAGAACTTCTGGACGTGTCTTGAAACTAATACATTACCGTATATAGAGAAGCCTAGTGAGGCTGACCTTAAGTTACTTTACCCTACTAATACAATGGATATGGTGCAGAGTAGTGGCACTGTAGACGCTGCTGTTAAGCGTTTATATGATGTGCGTATGCAGAAAGTTCCGTTGCTAGAGGAGGAGGAGTCACTTAAGAATCTTATTAAGTCGCACATGGGTAACGCTGGTAAGTTAATCAGTCAGGAGGGTGAGGAGTTAGCATCATTCAAGTCACCTAAGCCTAAAGTTAAGACTAATTACAAGGCTATTGTTGAGGACTTTAGGGAGATTTTGAAAAGAGAATGTTCTCCATTACAAGGAACATTTCATACAGTAGAACATAACCATACCAAAGGATATATACAATCACGTAGGTTTTTATTAAAAGCTAAATACTAGGAGGGTACATATGAGTGGTAATAACGGTAGTCATCCTGACTACTCAGGAGGGTCTATGCCTGAACATCTAGGCACATTCCCTGTAGCTGTAGGTTTGCACGTTATGAACCTAGAGAAGTTTATCAAGAACATGAAGCAAGCAGTAGATGAGGACAACGATGGCACTCTCTTGATGTACTTCAACAGGAATGACATACAGTTGGCAGATCATAAAGGAGTTATTCGTATTACATTAACCTTAGACTAGGAGTTAGAATGCCAGAGAAATCTAGTGAGAAGAAGTTAGCGGAGCTATACGCTACTTTCCAATCGAAAGACTTTAGAGAAGATATAGCTAAGTGCATTAAAAACAAGGGCAACATGGGTATGGATTACATACCTTGGCCTAACGTAATGGATAGGTTCTTTAGGTCTTGCCCTAGTGCAACCTATGATTTTCATACCTATGTTCTTAAGCTGAACCAAGGTGGTATCCAATGCGAAACGGAACGACCATACATGGGTGATAAGGAAACTGGTTTCTTTGTTAAGACCAGTATTACTTGCTTTGGTACTACACGTTCCATGACATCACCTATCTATGGCAAGACATTCACTACTGTTAACCTTAAGCCTAGTGCTAGAGATATACACAATGCTCAGATGCGTTGCTTGTGTAAGAACGCTGCTATGTTTGGTTGTGGCATAGAGCTATGGACTAGGGAAGAGGAGGCACAGCTAGAGGCAGAGTCAGAAACGCCTGCTAGTACTGGTCTGGATGAAGAGGACATTATTGAGGTAGCAACGGAAGTCTTTAATGCTTCGCCAGTACCGCCAGAGGGTACACCTGAACCAAGGTTTAATGAGGGTGTCCATCCAGACCAAGTATGTAAGAAGTGTGGTGCTGTTATGGTTACAAAGAATGGGAAGTTCGGTAGTTTCTGGGCGTGTCCTAATTATCCAGATTGTAAATTTACCGCACCCATTACGACATAATTATTATTATTATTATTATTATTATTATTATTATTATATATATATAATATTAATTATTATTATTAATTATAATGTGGATTGGGGCTATGCCCCTTTCCGCAAACAGGAGATAATATGTCAGAAGTACCAGATAATATATTCTCCGCTACGTTTGCAGACAGAGATGTAGAGCGTGTCATCTTGTCTGCTATGATGCGTGACCGTATGGAGTCCTCTTTCTTTCTGGATAGGCTAGTCGTAGACGACTTCTACTACCGCCTACATAGAGAGATATACTCAGAGATGTGCGACACGTATAAACTAGGCGGTGACTTAGACTACATAACAATCAAGTCTAACTTCTCTAACCAGCAAAGGCATCAGGAAATACTGGAAGAGATACAAGACTACGCTTACGAACAACCCATACCTAACGAACAAGCCTGTAAGTTATTAAAGGAGTTCTCATCCAAGCGACTTATAGCCAGCCTATGTGCTAAAGCACAAAATTCCCTAAACGATAACTCAGATTCCTCTGCCGTTATCAGTTTATTACAGCAAGAATCTACAGAGATACTAAGATCACGTGACTTTCTATTCAACGAATCCTGTATATCAGAACCAGATGAATGGTTAGGAGAAATACAGGATGAGATGGATTCTGGAGAACGTAAGGCTAACGACTACGATGGCCCAGCTATAGGTATGCCATTACTAGACCTTAAGATGCACGGATTACAGGACATCAATGTTATCTCCGCACCTACGGGTCATGGTAAATCTATGCTTGCCCTTAATTGGGTAGTCCATATAGCCAGCAACGGATACGATGGGCGTGTCTTATATATAAACTATGAGATGAATCGCAAACAGTTGGCTAGACGTATACTAGCTATGGCTTCTGGTGTAACCTACGATGAAATATATAATCGTAAGTTTCGTAGTAGAGAAAATGCACAGGCTTATAACGATGCTAGGTTAGGATTATTAGAACGCAAGAACCTAATCATTACTGGCAACGAACCTAAAACACTAGGTACTACAATGGCTTTGATACAAGAACACGCTACCTGTAACAACGTCAGGGTTGTAGTCATAGATCACTTGGGTGAGATCGCTAGTGAGCGTGATGAATACAACATGGAGCATTGGATTAAACTACAGAAATATGTTAAAGAATTAAAGAATGTCACTACACGTTTGGGTATTCATCTGATCGTGGTAGCCCAACAAAACAGGGAAGGATATAACAATGGATTAGGCTCGGCTGGTGGTCTTGGTAGAGTAGCAGGGACACTAGAGTTAAGCCGTATATGTGATTGTTTTATTAATATGTATACCACTAGGGAAGGAGATAATATTGTATCGCTAGAGAAGAATCGTAATGGTGAGGCTTGTAAGTTTAAGTCTAATTTTGATGGAGCAAGACAACGTATAACATTGGAGGGCATTATATGACCAAAGAATATGTACTAGGTAGAGCCTGCCAAGAATGTATAGACGACGGAGATCACCCTCATGGCATCTCTTTCCTGTACGAAGAATGCCAGCATCACAGGAATAGAGAGATTAAAGTATTCCCTTCTAGGGAAGAGGCAGTACGCTATGTCTATGATGAACTACAAATGACCATAGAAGAAGTTATGGTTATACCGAGAGAGGATGTGCCTGATGACGAACAGCCGAGATAAAGGCAAACGTGGTGAAAGAGAAGTATGTCATATGCTTACCAAGTACCTAGGTGAACCTATTACCAGAGAGTTAGGTGCGTCTAGGGATGGTGGCTGTGATGTTAAGATAACAATAGATGAGTTTACTTACTTTGTAGAAGTCAAGCTATATCGTAAGGTAACTCAAGCTAGTGTAGCAGAGTGGTGGAAGCAGGCAGTACGCCAAGCTAATGACGATGAACACGCATTGAACGCTGTACCTGTATTAATCTACAGACAGAGCCATTGGAAATACTGGGAAGTAGTGATACCATTACAGTATATGCTATGGCAACTAGAAGCAACCAGTAAAAATACAAATAAAAAAGCTAACCATACCGTAACTATATGCGTCAAATTTTTGGCAGACCTAATGCGCATGAAAGCAGGTGGTGGATATGGATCTATATCCAATGGTAAGATGGACATATACATGGAGAAGTAGTATGAGATTATTTATAGGATTAATTGTGCTAGGATTATTCTTTTATCTGTTACTAGAAAATGCAATATAAGACACCCATAACAATTAGATCAGGAGATTGTATGCCAGAAATTAGCTACCCATCGGCTGTAACATTAACTTGGTATGAGGTATCAGTAGCTATTCACCTAGTAGGTTTACGTCACACCGAAGCCCTACGTAAAGGTATGAAAGATAAGCATGGATACAAAGGTAGGGACTTACAGGATAATTTCTATGGTATGCTGGGAGAGATAGGGTTTGCCAAGGCTACTGGTAAATACTTTCCAATGTCTGTTAACACGTTCAAGGATGCTGATATAGGAATCAACTGGCAGGTTCGTACAGTAGGCAGTAACAATAACAGGGACTTAATCGTTAGACCTGCTGATCCTAGTAAACATAAGTATGTCTTGGTAGAAATACACAAGTCAGAAAATAACTACGTTGCCACTATACATGGATGGATAGAAGGTACACAAGCTAAAGATAAACAATACCTCTCCTATTTCGGCAATCCAGATAGACCTCCTGCCTATCGGATACCGAAAAAAGCATTACGACCTACCACTTGGATGCCAGTCTAACGAAGTGAGAGCCTGTATTTTGAGAGATCAGGGTACAGGCTACCCTCCCCTATCTGTTTTATTTATTTCGGCCTCTATTCTGCCCACGTTTGACCAATCTTAAATTACCACGACTGTTATTTCTAGGGTTACGATCCTTATGATCTACGTCTAGGCTACTCTTACGCCCGTTAAGAACCTTCCTCCTAGCAGCATTCCTAGAAGCTCTACGTTTAATCTGTGTAGGCTTACCATGATATGTTCTGTACTCCTTACCATAATCTCTAGCCATTAGTTTGTTTAACTCCTTTTATTTTAATACATCCTACATTAGTATTAGGAGGGGGATCTAAAGACAAAGCCCTATCCATGTTATCAGTACACTCTTGTTGATCTTGGTATGTACCTAATACCTTGGTGTTTACTATATGTATATTTGGTGGGTTACTTAAAATAATCATGAGGAGAATCCACATAACTACTTGATCTTTCTGATCTTCTGTATACACTTGAGAGGTATATGGAAGCGTCCCTCTAACCCCTTATCTGACGATAAACTCCTACAGATTATGTAGTCGTTGTCTGTTTTATCCAGTTGATACCCTATTGTTTTAATATACATAGGGTCTTTACTACCGTCTTTTTCTAGGCTAGATAAGTACTCCCAATCCTCCTCTGCCTGCGCATCTATCCAGAAGATTTCTACTAGCTTACTCTTGGTTTCATAGAGGGGTATTTTTTTCTTCTTAGGCATTACTTGTTAATTCCCAGCCAAGCTGCGACTGCACCTAGCAAAGTAGCAACGGCTGCACCCATACCTTGCACCGTCTTAATCTTTGTTTCTATTCTATCTACACGTGTATGTACTCTCTTGATTGTTTCTTCATTGGAATCTATCTCTTTACCAAAACTGGTAATAAGTTCGTCTATTCTTTTGAAACGTAATGCCTCTAGTTCTTCGTGGTTATTAAACTTTTCGTTTATAAACTCCTTCAATTCATTATTGGTATTCTTAGTAGCCATCTTTATTTATTTTATTCCCAAGAGTTTTGATTAGTTCTCGTATTAACTCAATCAATTGATCCAGCTTCTTGCTAATTCCCTGCAATAATACTTCACTTAAATTTGGCATCAACCCAACATTTACCCCAGTACATTAACCCTATCCATAATGAAAATAAGAACCCTTCAATGTATCCCAAATCATTCCATATATCTAGTACATCCATATTATTTCCACGCTCTCTTCTTACATTTTCGTTTCTCGTAATCGTAAACTTCGCAGATCCAGTAAAAAATATCCATGATCTAGTATTGAGCGAGTATTAGTGTGATGTAAAAAAGTAGTTTAATCATTATCTAAATTTTGGCCCCATAGTCCACATAACTAGACTATATCTAACACCTTTAGTAACTGGTGTAACTCTATGCCAATCCTTGCTGTCCATAGTCACAATCGACCCTTGTCTGGAAAATGGCTTGTCTACTTTATCACCATTGAAGATTTCAAAATCGCCTCCTTCAAAATCATTTGGATCAGATAACAAAATTACAGTAGTTAATTTTCTACAGACATTATCCTCATTGTTACCAGCGTCTGTATGCCAAGTATAATGATCCCCACCAATATATTCTGCAAATTGGATTGGTTGGTTATGAGTTAATTCATATTTAAAATAGTTGTTATTAGCATCATTTACATAACCAGACATGGCATAAGTTATCAACTTACTATTATCAACCCATTTAATCTTAGTTTTTCTAATTTCAGGACTTGCGGAAAGAGGACTAGTATCCTGCCCAGTTTTAGCGTTTTGACATTCGCCTGAACTGCAATCAGACATCAGAAACTCACACTCTTCTTTTGTTAATGGCTTGTCCCAAGTGTAGAACATATTTTATGCTGGTCTCTCCAAGACTACCCATTCGCTTCTATCTTCATCCCAATAATATATCTTCCCATCATCTGGCTTTGGTGTTGGTGCATTCCAGTAACAAGTATCTTCATCTAAATTCCAAGACGGATATGGTTGAGGTGCGATAAAAGCATCTCTAGTTTTATCGTAAGTGTAACCAACCCCTGCGTAATTTTTACGGAGAGCAATCCCCCCATCTGGTTCGTCTGAATTAGGAGCGTAGTGAACTCCACCTCTCGTGTTATAACTGGTTTGTATCCAATTATTTGGGTCACCCAATTTACCACTGTTAACATAATCTTGTTTGATAACGTGAACTGCTTCAACAATTCCATCAATTACTTTTGCAAAATGGCTCATTTTAGTCTCTTATTGAAATTGATAACGAATTATTACAACACCAGAACCGCCAGTACCACCGGGGGATGCGGTTCCTCCACCGGCACCGCCGCCTTTATTGGCAGTTCCATTACCTCCACCACTCGCACCACCATCTCCAGCACCGCCTTCCAAGCCACTCGCTGTTGGGTATGTTCCACCAGTTCTTGGGGAATTGGTATGACCTGCCGCCGCACCGCCTCCACCAGCATACGATAAGCTAGTTCCAGTAATAGTTGATAACGCCCCATTTCCACCTTGTCCGCTAATAGATGATGTACCATGTTGTCCTGCTGACCCTATACCACCACCGCCACCTACACCAAGAACACCGGGCCAAGTTGAGGAACTTTGTCCACCAGCATTACCTTGACTGGGAGAAGTTGATGGTGTATTACCAGCACCACCGGGAGAAACGGAGGCTACGTTACCGCCACCACCACCGCCAGAACCGCCAGCTAGACCCGGATTATATGGATCATTTGTCCCAGTTTGACCGTTACCACCGCCACCTCCACCAGCAGAAGTAATAGTAGTGCCTACACCAGCCGTGTCAAAGATTGAAGGTGAACCAGAACCAGCATAAACACCAGCACTCGGAGCACCAGCACCGCCAGCACCGACAGTGATTCCATATGCAGATTCAGCAACAGGAAACCCAGTAGCGGTTCTAAAGCCTCCAGCACCGCCCCCAGCACCACTCGCACGACCACCCCCACCACCGCCAGCGACCACAAGATATTCTACGGTACT
>Ga0208011_1000952_pt1 | contig 10689 bp, 14 predicted proteins | sample 7_EtaG_FD_184080 | JGI IMG/M metagenome (GOLD analysis project Ga0208011, IMG submission 184080) | Marine viral communities from the Subarctic Pacific Ocean - 7_ETSP_OMZ_AT15161 metaG (SPAdes) (version 2) | ecosystem: Environmental > Aquatic > Marine > Oceanic | place: Pacific Ocean | collected... | reverse complement strand
GGTACTGGTGAAACGTACAGTGATTTATGACGTAACAAGTATTCCCTTTCAAGCTGCCGTATTTGAAGTTAGTATGAAAAACTTTCCTACAGCTAATTTTAAGGAACTAAACTCAGGCGAGTTTGTCCCTATTTGGCTAGAAAGACAGAAGGAAAGAATACATTTACGCTTATTTACTTTTATAGAATCAGTATTAAATCAAGGCTTTAGAGAGCCAGTTGTAATATGGAGCGATATTAAAAGTGGAAAAATGAGAATACACCCTGGCGTAAATCAGTTTATTTTATTTAACTTAATTAAAGATCAAAAGATTACGATTCATAAGAAGTATTATGATTTAAGAGGTTGGGTAGTAGATTTTAACTGCCAACATAGAAATGAATACTTAGGAATATTTGAGGATATTAAACCCATAGAAAGAGATAGATATGGGAATCTTAACTTAGAGTGGAAATTAGATCATAGAACAACACCAGATGGAGAAGATCAGTATGAGTTCTCTCCAAAAAGAGCCTTCTATCTAGGCGATGTATATTACAAAGGTACAGAAGAAAGGTGGAAGTACAAACAAGAAGCACACAGAGGTTTCGGGTGTTGGTATAAAGGGAAAAAGTATTACGATATTGGCGGGAATGATCCCGTACAGTACGAAATTAACACAGTTTCGGGGATCTATCAGTTGTTTTTAAAACACTTTTTTGATTGGAACCCTGATATATGGCAGGAGAAATATTATGAGCAACGCAACTCATAGAAATTATAATATATTATATGCGGCAATAATGAAGCCAGCATATGATATAAACCAACCCGCAAAACAAGTAAATGGCGAATGGAGGCTAATCCAGAAGCATCAGGAAAAGCCTTTTATAAAGGTTGGCATGACAAATAAAGCGTCTAAGAAGCGATTATGGTCACTCAATAATGACATTTATAGTGCGCAACTTTGGCTAGAGATTCATACAAAGTTTTATAGAGCATACGAAGAACTTATATTTGCTGAATTAAAAGAAGAATATCATTATAGACCTAACTTTCCGTTTGGTGGTGATACAGAATGTTTAAGATTAGATTGTATGGCTGTTTTGTACGGAATGTTTCAACAGTTCCTAACAAAAAGCCACCCTATTCATCTTATTGATTCTAGATTAGTTACAAAACAAGGAATAGAAGCACAAAATAAAATAGAACAACTAGAAAATATGTCAATGGACAATGTCATACTAGGAACTCTTGAGTATGTACAGAAAGCTAAAAGTAGACATGAATATTTAGAAGGGAAAAAATTACAAGAAGAATTAAAAACAGAGGAAGAAGTATATGAAAGCTGGTAAAATATGGGGACAAACAGAACTAATCCACGCCAACGGAGTTCTGGAGTTCCATAGAATAGAGTATAAAGCTGGCTACAAATGTTCAGAACATGAACACGAGTTCAAATGGAATGGATTTTTTGTAGAATCAGGCAAAATGCTCATCAGAGTTTGGCAAACCGATTACGACTTAGTAGACAAAACAGTATTAAATCCGGGCGACTTTACACAAGTTAAGCCAGGTTGTATCCATCAATTCGAAGGATTAGAAGATGGAGTTGCATTTGAACTGTATTGGGCTGAGTTTAATCACAATGATATTAAAAGACGTACAGTAGGTAATCTAGTTACGACCTATCCACCAGAAGATAATCCTTCTGATATAGAAAGAGACTATGATGATCCTATCCAAAAAGTATTTGAACAGATAGAAAGACGCAAGGATCACTCCATCTTAGGGAAGGGTTCAGTTCTAAAATGATTGATCCCGGTGAACTATTTATGTTAGGAGCATTTATGAAAATTAAAAAGATAAGTAAAGTTAATCCTGTTGCAAAGGCATCAAGGAATAAGTCTGGCGCGGGCGCACATAAGTCTAAAAAAGACTATGATAGAAAAGCAGGAAAAGAAGAACTAATAGACTTATTAAGACAACAACAAGAGATAACCAAAGGTATGGAATGGTTTCGTTTAGAAGAAGAAATACAAGAGTTGCTAGACGCAGAGGACGAAGATGGCAAATGACAGAGTAAGCAGAGCAACAGCAGAATTAGTTCCATTACCACCACATACTTGGTATGTTAAAAGTATTGCTTGGCTTTTAGAACAACCTAAAGTTAAAGAAAATATAAAAAGTGTACCATTAAATAAAAATCTAATGGACAGTTTATTAGAACACGGAATGTTAAGTCCTATTTTGACCATGCCTAATTGGTACCCAATCGCAGGTAGTCAGAGAATGAGATGTATGGCAGAGCTAGTTCCAGATCACCCTTGGCTTGGAGATCAGGAAATAAGAGTTTGCAATATAGATAAAGAATATTGGCTAGTATGGTATCTATGGGGAGAAAAAGATTTTAGAGACAAGGCAGTCGCAATCTATTTTCAAATGGTTGAATTGGTTTGGAAGAGCATGTACTATGAAGAAGCAAAAGATCCCAGTGGTAAATTGATGACAGATTTTGAAAAGGAAGGGGACGAACTTGAATGGAACCATAAATCAGAATTGGGGCAGGCAAGAATTAAAGCAAAAAGATTAAAGGATCTAATAAAGAAACCATTAGAACCTGATCCCGATAAGTACGAATAGTCCTCAGGAAAATAGTTCTTGACAAAAGGTTAAAAATTTAGTATAATATATAAATAATGATAGCAATAGATTTACTAAGCGAGCGCAACATAGATTTTTCCGTCAAAGGACAAGATGCTATCATCTCATGTTTAAATCCTGAACATGATGACAGCAACCCTAGCTTAAGGGTTGATAAGGTAACAGGCATAATGCATTGTTTTTCCTGTGGTTTTTCAGGAAACCTATTCACACACTTTGGGGCTCCAGAGAGTCCGTTAGAGGTAAGAATACACAGATTAAAAGATAAGATTGCGAAATCAAAATCGCAAACTGTAGGTATCCAACTCCCAGAGGATAGAATAGAATGGAAAGGTGGTTCCTTTAGGAACATCTCAGAGGAAACTCTGAAGATATGGCAGGCTTTCACTTGGAATGTTCCAAAGTTTGAAGGTCGCATCATCTTTCCCATTCGAGACATTACAGGAAAGACAGTAGCATTGTTAGGCAGAAAGATTAGTGGAATGACAGATAAGTATTATATCTATCCACAAGGAGTAGAAATGCCCTTCTGCCCAGCGAAGGTTAAACCTATGAATAATAGAGTAATCCTAGTAGAAGGAATATTTGATGCTCTAAATTTATGGGATCACGGATTAAGAAATACAGTATGTTGTTTCGGAACCCAACAAATGAATTGGGTAAAGCTCTCACTTTTAAAATTACAGGGAGTACAGGGAATAGACATAATGTATGATGGGGACGAAGCTGGTCAAACAGCAGCAGAGACTCTAAAAGGAGTCGCAGAGAAGATGGAAATGGGAGTACAAATAATAAAACTCCCGCCTGGACAAGACCCAGGCGACTTCAATGCAGACATGGTTAAAAGATTAAAGAAACAATTATACGGAAAAGAATGAGACGATGGTATCAAATACTGTGGGGAAGCAGAAAAGAAGAAGAACTTGAGGAAAAGGTCTATGCAGACGCTGATCCTGACGATTTAACAATAGAGAACGCATATAAGACTAGATGGATATGGTATCATACTATCCTAGCAGGACTTATGTTTTTTGCTAATATGATTATGTTAGCTATATTTTTATTACTGGCGATTAAATTATGAACTTAGATTACGAAATAGAATTAAGAGATGCTATCTTCGGATTGCATACTCGTAGATTCGGCACAGTTGCCGAGATTATGGTTAAAAAGATAATTAACGGAGCTATGAGCAAACAGTTAAATTATGATCTTTTTGACAAAATTAACAATGTCAGAGTAGAGTGTAAGTTTTCACGAGTACAAAGATCACATACTGTGAAAATAACGGAACAGAATGTTCTAAAGGCTTTACAGTTTGAAAGTGATAGGCATATCTTGTTCGCAGAACGAGAAGATTATGATTGGGACAGTAATATTCAGCAAGTGAAGAAGTCTGAATTTGACCAATTATTTTACGGAGTATTCTTCTCTGATCTTATAGTGATATTTAAAATAGACGCTGATGAGATAGGAGAAAATGTTAACTACTCCGACAAACAACACAGGGGAAATACTGGAGAAGGACAGTTCCATTTGAACAACAAGAATATCCAGTATCATTTAAAAAACCACTTATATAAGTATATAAGTTATAACGAGTTACAAGAATGGCTACAATAGCACTAATAGAAACAAAACCAACTGCTCAGAATTACGATAAGTATTTTGAGTTTGAATTTGACAGATTTGCCTTATGTTCAGATAGTTCTAAACAGAAGGTATTAAAGAAAGATGTGGATTTAGAAATAAATTCAGATGATTATGACTGGCTCATTCTAGTTGGCGCTGAAGCATTCAAATACTTTACTAGGAAAACCTCAGTAACAGAGTATAATGGTAAGATTATTGATGAGAAATTTTTAGCACTTATCAATCCTTCTATCATTAGATTTAAACCTGAAGCAAAGAAAGCATTTGAAGAAGCAGTACAAAGTATTAGTGGTTATGTTAGTGGCGAATTAAAATTAGAGAAATTAGATGAAGATAAATGTTACGGAATCCAAGACAAACAAACAGCACTTAAATTCTTACAGGACGCAATTGATGCTCCAAGACCATACATTGCCCTTGACTCGGAGACCAGCGCTCTTTATGCTAGAGATGGTTATATGCTTGGTTTCAGTATGTCTTATGAGCCTAATCACGGTATATATTGCGACGCTGATATTATAGATGTAGATATAGAAAGTAAAATGCAAGAACTGTTTAGATTAAAAACAGTAGTCTTTCATAATGCTAAATTTGATTTACAATGGTTTGAATATCATTTTGGATTTGTCTTTCCAAAATTTGAAGATACAATGCTTATGCATTATATGTTTGATGAAAACCCAGGCACTCATGGTCTTAAACAACTTGCAATGAAGCATACTCCATATGGAGATTATGAAAAACCATTAGATGACTGGAGTGCTAATTATAGGAAACAGCACGGCATACTTAAAGCCGCCTTCAGTTATGATTTGATACCTTTTGATATAATGAAGAACTACGCAGCTATGGACGCTGTAGTAACCTTTTTATTATATGAGAAGATGTCGGCAGCTATAGTTAAGAATAAAAAACTTAAGTGGGTATATGATAATATATTACTTGAGGGTTGTAACTTCTTAAAGCAAGTAGAAAGTAATGGAGTACCTTTTGATAGGGAAAGATTAGAATTTGCACAAGAAGTTATGAGCAAGGACATTGAAGCTGCAATAGAAAAGCTATATGAGTTTCCAGAAGTTAGACAGTTTGAGAAAGCTAAAGGATCTAATTTTAACCCAAATAGTACAGTCCAATTACGATCACTTTTATATGATTATATTGGTCTAACCCCAACGGGTAAAAAGACGGGTACTGGGGCTGATTCCACTGATGCCGAGGTTTTAGGGCAGTTGGCGGCAAGTCATGCAGTTCCGAAACTTATCCTTGAGATACGGCAGAAAGTAAAAATTAAATCTACATATTTGGATAAAATTATACCAAATTTAGATAGAGACAAAAGATTAAGAACAGGATTCAATTTACATGGAACTACTAGCGGTAGACTATCTAGTAGTGGAAAATTGAATATGCAGCAATTGCCTAGAGATAATCCAACTGTTAAAGGTTGCATAAAAGCAAACGAAGGACACAAGATTGTTTCAATGGATTTGACTACGGCGGAAGTGTATGTTGCCGCGGTTTTGTCAAAAGACAAAGGTTTGCAAGATGTATTTAAGAGTGGAGGAAATTTCCATTCTACTATTGCAAAACAAGTCTTTAAACTACCTTGTGAGGTCGGTCAAGTAGATGAACTCTACGGAGATAGGCGTCAACAAGCAAAAGCTGTTACATTTGGAATAATGTATGGAGCTGGCCCAGCTAAGATTAGTTGGCAGGTAACAAAGGACTCTGGGAAAGAGTTTAACATACGAGAAGCAAGTAGAGTTATTGCGGGATACTTTGAGTCATTCCCCAATCTTAAGAAGTGGCTAGATGATTGTAATGCTTTTATTAGGGCAAATGCATTTATTTATAGTCAGTTTGGGCGGAAGCGTAGACTTCCCAATGCCCAGAGTAAGGATAAAGGTATCTCATCTCACGAGATTCGTAGTGGCATTAACTTCTTGGTTCAATCTGTTGCGTCAGACATCAACCTATTGGGCGCAGTAGATATGCAAAAATATATCAATAGGACGGGAATGAAATCCAAGATATTCGGGCTAGTGCATGACTCAATTCTAGCAGAAGTGCCTGAAGATGAAATGGAAATCTATTGTGAAAAACTGAAATTCTTCGTTCAAAGAGATCGAGGATTTTCAATACCAGGCTGCCCTGTGGGTTGTGACTTTGAAATAGGGGACGACTACAGTTTTGGTAAGTGGGAAAATTATTATAAGTAAATGAACTTAAAAGAAAAAAGGAGGGCACGCGTCGGCCCTAATGATTACAGACGCAATAAAAAAGCGAGACAAGATGAAGATACCGCATTAGTTATGATGGTTATGATGATCTTCGCCTCGATTGGTTACATGTTATGTTCCTTATAGGAGAGGTAGATGAGAAAAATAGGTATTACAGGTCATACAAGCGGAATAGGTAAAGAAATCTATGACCATTGTATGTTCAAAGGATATGAAGTTTATGGGTATAGTAGAGCTACAGGCTTTAATATGGCGAACGACGAAGCAAATGATATTATCAATGATATTTTGAGAAAAGATTTAGATTATGTCTTTAATAATGCATGGTTTCCTAGACTTCAAAGTAAGATTTTAAAAGTATTACACACTCAATGGAGAGACAGAGAAGGTAAGTATATAATCAATACTGGATCTGGAAGTATATATCAACCTGGCTTAACAGGGGAGATATACGAATATGATAAAAAAGAATTAAGAGACTATTGTCTTGAGGCTGGTAGTAAGTGGCCTTACGATAATAAATGCAGAATCTTTAATGTTAGTCTCGGTTGGGTAAACACAGCATTAGTAGATAAGAATGAGAACTTTCTCGATCCGTACGAAGCGGCACTAATAATGACGAACTTAATGGAAGAACAGAATTATATAATTCCTGAAATTGTAGTATCTAATAAACAGATTCCTAGAAAGGACATTGATAAAGTAGTTGAGCAAGCAGCAGATAGAATGGTTGAATCAATTACACAAAGTAACCGATCTGCAAATGCTAGTAAATGAAGCTAGATTAGGGTTTGTTCACATACCTCGAACAGGTGGAACAAGTGTTGAACGAGCTCTTGCAGTAAAGTATAGAAGTGCTACGGCAATGGTCAATCCGCAGCCAATGAAACAAGCTATACAAAAGACGACTACAGTCACTCATGGTACTAAAGAACTTCAGAAGAAGCACGCTACGTACCATGAGATGATTCAGTTTTATCCTGACTATAAGTATTATACTGTAGTAAGACACCCTCAAGCAAGGTTTGAGAGTATCTACCGCTTCTTTGTATGGACTAACTTAGTACATACACCTTTTGAGGAGTGGGTTTACCGTATGATATATGGGTTAATGTATGATGTACCTAATACAGTAGTAGATAATGAACCGTATTTAGTGGATATGAATTTTCCACATTTACAAGTAGACTTTATAGGTAAAGCAGAAGTACATAAGCTAGAAGAACAAACGATTTGGGAAGCATTAAATATTCAGCCTCGGCATGACTTTAGTGTTCCCAATAATACTTACAGACCAATAAAATGGAGCAAAGATAGTATAAAACTGATGGAAAAATTCTATCAGAAAGACTATGAGATATTAAATTATGATAGAAACAGTTAAAAAACATATAAACAAAATCATGGTATTATTTTGTATAATAGGCATGATATTAGCCCCCGACAATCCTTCATTCGCAGTAATGTGCTTATGCCTTATTGCAGTAATGCTTAAGATAGGCGGGAAACATTTAAATGATGCAGTATTAAAATGGTGGATTAGCAGATGATTATGACATCTGAGGAAATTGCGAAGCAAGTAGCAAGTGCAGATCCTAGAACTAATGCTTATATGCCTCTTAGTGCTGGTGTAGAAAGCACAGCTACACTATTATACGCAGTAAAAGACCCAGAGATATTTCCGTGGTGTGTACATTGGTACGAACCACGCTATAGAGGGTTTGCTGATGCAATGGCTTTTTATAGTAGAAAACAAGCTGAGTACTTTGGTTTACCGTATGGAAACGATACCAGTATGCTTTCTACTATAGGACACACTAGAGAAGTTCCAATTATTATAAATGGATTGAGTGCTTTTATGCAATGTGTAATTGGTAGTCCAGGTAAGTTTAAATTCAAGTGGTTTATGATGGGCGGTAATGCTGAAGATGATATGCGTATGCGTTTACAATTCAGAGAATACCGTAAAATTATGATAAACTATCTAAGTGATTGTTTAGACACATCTGGAGTGCATTTACCTGCAATCCAAGAAGTACCAGAGATAAGAAATCCATTAGATTTTATGTCTAAAGCAGAGATGCTTTCTTTGATAATGAGAGTTGATCCAAAGTTATATGAAATGATTTGGTATTGTATCTTTCCTCAAGGAACATTACATGGAAAAGATAATGAGATTACTGGTTATATTCCATGTGGAAAATGCTATAAGTGTGGAGAATTTCAAAACGCTAATAAACTAGCAAAAGACGCTGTATTTAGATACCAAGAAGGAAAAGAATATTATACTAGATTTTTTGATATAGAGCAAAAGATAGGGAAAGATTCAGTTGGATAGTAATATAACTTGGGAAATACATCAAGGCTTCCTAGAGAAAGAAACTTGCGATCTTCTAGAACAACATTTTGAATTTCAGAAAGAAAATGGAAGATGTCATTATGGAGACATTAACGGAGTTAGACAAGGAAAATCCTTTGATCTATACGGAGATAGCTTTTGTGAAGCTATAGGAGTATATAAAGCTCCTATTATAAGTAAACAAATGGGGATAGATTTAAGTCTTACTTATGGAATTATGAGAGAGTATCAAAGGGGCGCAGTCCTTAAATACCATAGAGATCGTTGGCAATGTGAGTATTCCGCGACTATACAAATAAGTGAAGGGGTATGGCCTATACATTTTGCAGAACCATACCTTGGAGGTAAATGGGAACCATCTGCCTCAGTAATTTTACAAAGAGGAGATGCTCTATTCTTTAAAGGACATGAGACTTTTCATGGCAGAGATGCCTTAAAACATGAAACATCTAGGCATCTATTTTTACATTATGTTGAAAAGAATAGTCCCTTAGATATGAAAGATAACAGACCAGGTTATGGAATGTTAAACACACAAGATAAACAGACTAGGCTACGGGCTGTTTATAGAAATGCAGGCGAAGCAAAATAATTAAGAGGATACAAAAATGAAACAGCAGCACATTATAAAGATACCTAGAGGCAAAGAGCGACAAGCTATAAAGATTAAAGAAGAGCATAGTGATAGTATCATTAAAGAGATTAGACACTTTTGCGATTTAACAAAAGCAGAGTGGCATGCAATAGTTGAACAACGAATAAATCAATTCGTAGTATGGAATAAACGTATTATGAACCCAGTAGATGAGCATGATGAAGATGCTCATTTTATAATGATTTGGGAAAATGAAGGTGGCATGGGGTATAAAAAATTACTAGGTTGTACTAGAGTTTGTCTTCCCTTTAGTCATAACTATGTAAATGTAGAAACAGGTGAGCAGTACGGTTATCCAGTATGGGATAAATGTACAATAGTAGATATGCGAATATCTATGTTCCCTACACCAAAATCTAAAGCAGTATGTCATATGTGGGCTCCTGAATGGGGATTAAAGATTACAGGTACACAAAATGGCATGATGGATATGTATGCAGACGGACACCCAATACTCCTAGCACATGCAAAACACGAACCAAACTTACACTTTATTGGGGAGCATATTGATAACTGGGGATATAAAGGTTACAGATGGGTTTACGAACCTGAAAATAGAAAAGAATCGGAGAAAATTTTATCACATTGGCTAATGGATTATGACCAATATGACTGGACATAGAAGACGATTCCAGAGTAAAATAAGAAGAAGGCAGCAATCGCAGAGAAGATGTATGAGACTACGAAAAAGCAGAGCGTATACTATAGAGGACTTAACTTTCCCCTTATTTGTTATACATACAGATAGTGCTGAAGTAATAGATGGTATTCTGTGGATTGAAGATCAAGTTTTAGATGACTTGAATATGCCAGGCGAAACTTTAGGGGCAAGAAGATTACAGAGTCCAATGAAAAGTATCTATCCCTTAAAGTATATGATCGAAGATGAAATTGGACTAATGAAACACAGGGGAACTACATTTATTGATAATGACGGAAAAGTCATAAACTATGAAAAGACTAGAAGTCTTAAGTTAAAATATCATAAAATATCTAAGAGAGAGAAGAAAGGAATAGCCACAGTCTTGTGGTTAAAAGATGTACCTTTTCCATTCGCAGAGAAAAGCCCGCCCGATATAGAAATTACTTGGGCAGGGGTTTTATACGACTCTGGAATCCCTTGGAAAATATACGAATTT
>Ga0208011_1000950_pt1 | contig 10694 bp, 8 predicted proteins | sample 7_EtaG_FD_184080 | JGI IMG/M metagenome (GOLD analysis project Ga0208011, IMG submission 184080) | Marine viral communities from the Subarctic Pacific Ocean - 7_ETSP_OMZ_AT15161 metaG (SPAdes) (version 2) | ecosystem: Environmental > Aquatic > Marine > Oceanic | place: Pacific Ocean | collected... | reverse complement strand
TATTTGTCCTTTTGCACATCCTCAATGAGGTATTGTGATGCAGAACAGGTAAGAGCAGCAATTAATAAAAAAGGTGTCATGGGATGAACGATAGTCCGTTCCGAGTCGGCTTACTTGCGACCCCTAAGGGGGTTGAACGATTGTGTTAATAATAACACAGTTATAGTATATAGTCAAGCATATTTGTATTCCCTGATACAAAATCCTGTGGCCTCAAAAAATACCGGAGTTTTTTACCCCCGATATTTGGAATTAAAAGTTGATTTTGGTGGCCCTATGGTTTTCTCTTCTTCTTTTGCTGCGGTGCCTTGTATCCCCACAAGCTGGGTTTTATATTCCCATTACCATACTCAATAGATTGCAAACCAACCTTAAACTTATCCCAATACATATCAAACAAATTTGTTTTTGCACCTCGTGTTAAATCATAACAAAGTTTATCCTCATAGACATATTTTACAACATACGAATCAGTAGGAGCTTTCTTAGTGTTTACTTGTTCCACAGAACCATCTTCTACAACAATTTCACACCCATAAAGAGTTTTAAAATTCTTCCGTTCATCTGATGTCCAAATAGATTCCTTTTTATCTGGTTGTGTTTCTAATTTAGTTTCTTCTTTTACTTTTTCTGTCATCATTGTCCTCCTCTACCACCCCATTTAATATCGGGGAATGCTTCAGTCACAACCTCTTTAGTAATCTTATATTTATCACCAAGTTTCTTGTCCTTAATTAAACATATAATTTCTGCTTCTAAGGGATGAAGACCTTGAAGAATGTTAATAAACATAGTTTCACGACGAATAGAATTTAATCCTGGATCCCCTCCTTTTAAAAAGCGATAAAAATGTCTTGATTCTCTCCGAATAGTGGTATGACCTTGACTATCTGTTACACCCAAGGAAAATGATCCCTTCTCATGCATCTTACGAACTTCGGCAGTGATTTTAGTTGAAAGAGTACCACTGTAAGTATTCTGCTCATCATACCCCACATACGGTACCTCACCATCTGGAAGTAATGAAACTATGGATTCATCAAAATTCCATATAAGAACTGATCGTAAAGCCGTGTGATCATACTTTTTTAAAACTTCTATTTTCTTTGCTTTAGATCTCTGCTTAGATGCCAAATCTAAAATCTCAAAAATTAAAGGATTGTTAGGTAAATCAGGAAGAGCTTTGACAGTAAATTTTTTAGTCTTCGTCTTCGTCGATGTCGTCTGTGTCATGATAGTTTTCAAAATTAAATGCAATTACCTCATCGGCAACCAAGTTACCATTTTCATCAAACATTTCAGGGTGAGGTCGTGGTATCTCCTGATAGTTCATCATATAATCTCTTATTAACCATCCTCCTATTAACCCAACTAAGAAAAGTAAAAATGCTACAGGTAATACTGTTAGTAAGAGCATCTCCATCGTACTCATATCTTTACTCCCCTCGTAATTAATTTTTATTTTTTATTGATAAGGAAAATTCAAAATAAATTCCTATTTCTTTATTAAAAAAATTACTTATCTTCTTGAGCGTAATATGGATTGGTTTTTTCTTCTTTTTTTTACCTCCTTGAAGCATGAGTTCAATCCCACGATTAAGTGGTGGATTGGTTTTATTTATACTGTCGTTAGACGATTCTATTTTCTTTGAGGAACTGGATTGTGTCAACGCAACCTCCTAATTTTTTACCATCACATACTACTTGAGGAAAAGTAGATGCCTCACCAAATTCACCATAAAATTCTGGTTTCCCGAAATGTTGATCTAAATTATACACCACAAACTTACTTCCTGTCAACTCTAAGACCTGTTTCACTTTGTCACAATAAGGACACCCATCTTTAGAATAAACTGCAAAATTCATTTCTATTAAAGTCTTTAACATAGTAATTTATACAGATTTTTTTTCTACAATATAATTGCCCACTACCAAATAATCCAAATCAATACTGTTAAAGGTATCAATAGCATCCTTGGGTGTCTCAATAATGGGTTGGCCATTATCATTGAATGATGTATTGAGAAGAATAGGACATCCAGTTTCCTCTTTATACTTTCTTAAAAGTGCCGTGACTTCTGGATGCAATTCCTCATTGACTGTTTGTATTCTACAAGTACCATCTTGATGTGTAATGGCACCTATATTCTTTCTCTGATGAGGTTTTACGACCAATGAATATAACATATACTCATTAGGATAATCCTCTACAAAATAATCCTTCTGATATTCCTCTAACATGATGCCAGCAAACGGTCTCCACTCTTCTCTATGCTTGATGCGTGAGTTCACAGTGTCCTTGTTCTTCTTGGGTTGAGGATTCATGAGGATAGACCTAGAACCCAGTGCTCTGGGTCCAAATTCAGACCTGTTCTGGAACCATCCTACAATCTTATTGTTTGCCAGGTGTTTCGCAGTAACCTTACATAAATCATCAAAGTTATCATACTTCTTATATTTGGTATCTCCAAGTGCTTCTTTAATCTCTTCATCACTATATGTCTTACCAAATAGTGAAATATTATGAGGGAGTTTTACCTGCTCCTTATGCTTAAACAATCCGTATGCTGCAGCCCCGAATGATAGTCCTGTATCGTCTGGAAAGGGTGGTATATGTATATTCTCTACCAGTTTATTCTTACGCAATACAGAGTTAGCCAGGATGTTTAGAAAGACCCCACCAGCAAGACATAGATTATCAGTAATATATTCACGTTCCCTTAACTGCTTCATCCATTCAAGCATTCCCTGCTCAAAGTTATACTGAAGTTGCTTTGCCTTATTTTCTGGTGAAAGATTACCATAGTTAAAATCTTTACCAGGATAAGACTCAAGTGCCACTTGTGGTATGCCCTCAAAGTGCATTCTCCAATCTTGCTTAAACTCTTTAATGTTTCCATAGGCAGAGAGTCCCATGACCTTACCACAGAATGTCTCCCTATACTTGGGATCAGTAAGTTTAATATCTTTACCAATCTTATTCACGTAGATCTGATAGGCCCACATCCAATAATAGTTTCCTAGATTATTTGTCTGTGGAATACCAGGATAATACTTGAATAGATTTTTCTTCTTATTAAAGTATCCAAATGAATGATTCTCACAGGCAAATACATTTCCTGTGGTATCAAACAAAATGGAACCAGCATTATCTAATGTAAGAAATGAACCTTCATTATAATCACAAGAGAATACTGATGAGGCAGCATGACACAAATGATGTGATGCGACCGATACCTTTGCCTTTGGAAAATATCTTCTTACTTTCTTCTCCAGAGTCTTATTAATAGTATTCTTATAGAACTGTTGATTGGCCATTGAGGGAACAATCACCAAATCAATATCATTCTTATCTAAGTTAGCAGCAGACAAACAATACTCAATAGACTTTCTGGGAAAGTTACCATCATATTTTATCTTACTCAGTCTCTCTTCACTGATACTGACACAGTGCTCACCATCTTTGATAAGAGTCACACTAGAACCATGTGTCCAAGATTCTTCTGACTGCTTTAATAACTTAGGATTGTCTGAAAGTACAACGTTCCATCCAATCGCACCATAGAGTCCAACTACATTCATGATTCTTTATCAACTGACTCAACAATTTTATCAAAGTCAAATATCTCATCATCCTCATCTATATAAGGATACTCTGCCTCTACACCAGTAAAATCAAAGTCAAACAGCACACTATTAGGTAACTTCATCTTGGCAGGTTTCTTTGCCTGTATATTTGTATGCATATCCCATCCAAATATCTTAGAACTTGTTCCATTCCACAATACTACTGAAGGCATCTTAAGTGCTGCAGCAGCATGTTGCATACAACTATCAATCAATATTCTCTTATCACTATGTAAAAGTACACTTACAAGTTCCATGTTACTCATGGGATCTTTTATAACTTCTACATCATCTAATACTTCACATGATGGTCTTGTTATCTGGAAGATATGATAATCATCAGCATAATGATCTACTAATTTCTGTGCCAGTGCCACAGGCATATCTCTTGCCCATAGATATGGTCTTTGTTCTTGGAACATTCCACCATTAGTCTGTATGACCATGATGGGTTTTCCATTTGCTCTGTCAGGCCAAAAATTTTTGGCACCCTTTCTCTGTAGAGGATTAAATTTAATCTCTGGCATTTCATTCCGGTATTCAAGATTATACATCTTGCTCCAAGTCTGAACCAAAGGTAATTTTTTATTTACATGATCCGTAGTAAAATATGGTTCATTAGCAAAGACTAATGAATCCATGTTCTCTACATAAGTTTGATAATAATAACTCGTATTCCCCATCTGATAGATTCTATCTACAAAGGGAAGATTTTGAAATATCTCCGCCCACACGGCAGTAACAATCAACTCCCTACCAGGGAAATTGTTCTTGATACATTTTGCTACTGCTGTCGCCGCAATGTGCTTTCCAAACCCACCTTGTACATGGAACAAAGAATATTTTTTTTGAGACATAATAAAGAATTACGATTTAGTTTAGAAAGGAAGTGCTTTGTCTACTTCAGTAGGTGTTGGAGGATTCTTAACTGATTCTATCCATGCTGCCTGATTGATAACAGCATTAGAATTAGCAAGTCCATCTGCAACAGGAGTCCATGCAAGAATTGCTGACTGAGTAAGACTCTCATATGCCACGAATCCTGATGCACCAGTTCCACCAGAAGAATCTACTTCAAAATTTTCAGTTGCTTCTATTGTAAGCTTTGAAGGATCCGAATCATCTACAGATTTTATAGTTACTTCTACTTCTGATACAATGTTATCAGCATTGTTTAGAATTTGTAAAGCAGTAACAGTTTTTGTAACGGTAATAGCCATTTTTATTTAAACCTTGTGTATTATTTATTGGGTAAAAAGATTATAAGTTCTTTCTTTGGAAGAAGATTGTTGTATAGGAATCGTTGAAGGTGAAGGATATTTAGTCTCCACTTCATTCCAGAACTCAAGAGTTTTTTTATTATGATTATATAGTTCAATAATAGATTCGGGAAGAACCTCTGATGGATCTGGTGAAGTCTTCTCTAATTTAGAATGAACCTCATGCATATCACCTAAACCATAAGTTGTCAAGTCATCTTCTCTATGCTCATTAGATAAACCATCAAATGTATGTTCAAATGATTCTTCACCCAAGAACTCATAGATCTTATTCAATTCACCCTGTGGGTCGGTAACCAAATCATTATAGTCTATATAATGGAATTTGTCACTGTGCCCCTCATCTACACCCATTTTAGTAGCATTTAAAGCTTCATATACAATACCACCCTGAGCAGTTAAAAGGTACTGGCACCTAGTTTCATCATTAATAGGAATATTAGCCTTCACTAACTGCTCATCGACAAAATTAATTCTTGGTTGTCCTTCTACAAAAGTATTACGATGAACCATGGTAAGAAGTGATGCAAGTATCTCATCCACTCTTCTTACAGGAACTATAACCTTTGCTTCCTGTCCAATATATCCCTCAATAAAAGGAACTCTTGCACACCATGCACGGTTCTTATCAATAATAACTTCCTGTTCTACATCACTATACCAATGTCTTATAACAGAACCAACTATCTCATTGACCCTTTCTGGTTTTGGATACCCAGTATATAATTCATTACCCTGAAAGTTATCATGAACACTAAACATCGCACCAAGCACAGGACTTGATGGGCCTGAATAGAATCTTGGGTTCTGATTTAATAATGTTGACAGAAGAGTACTTCCAGCACGTGGAAGTCCTGCCATGAAATAAAATGTCTTATCCATTCATATCAAATATATTTTTGTATTATATATCAAAAATTGAATTATGTCAATTGAAATTAGGAGGTTAATTTCAATTGAGATATAACTCCGAGATTATTAGTAGTAATTGCAACAATCGTCGTTGTATCAGGAACCTCCTTCACAGTGAACGTTGCTCCAACTTGAGCAGACTCTCCATTAAATGCCTTGAAGGTATCATTGACCACATATCCATGAGGATCTCTAGTCGTAAATGTTGTATCAGTACCAGCAAATGCACTCTCATTAATAACAACCTCCCTAGGTGGTTCAACAATTAGATAACCATCATCATCAGTAATACCCAACTTCTTAGCCGTATCATCCTGTCTTTCACCAATTACCATCCAAGAAATTGTAGATGTAGATGTATTATCTTGAGATGTAATAGTTAATATATTACCAGACACAGAACTCTTCACTGCATCCCATCCAGTTTCATTAGTGGTGAAGGACTGTATATCTCTATTAAGTAATACAAAAGTTCCATCTGTCATACCTGCACTCGTATCAATATTGATAGTGGCAACACCATTAACCAAGGTAGCTCTACCACGATAGATAAGATCTTGTTGTGGACCCTCAATAAAGGAGTGAACCAGATGATGAGTGGCAGTCTTTGTTGGATGTGGGTGATCAATCTTAAATGAACCACCAGCCTTTGTGACAGTATTAAATTCAACGTTATAAGAACTATCACCTTTTATCCAGAAACTGGTTCCAGCACCAATCTGCAATTGACTACTACTGGTTCCCCCATGAGGTGGATTGATTTGAGTTCCTATAAGAACAACCATATCTGCAGAAGTAAGACAACCACTTCCATCATCACCACTTCTTTCACCCAATACAATATTTCGTGCACCACCCGTGGCATGAGCAGCAGCATCTTTACCCATATAGATGTTATAGCAACCAGTTTGTAGACAACATCCTGCATAAGAACCAATCGTAATATTATTACCATAAGTACATCCACCAGCACCTGCTCCATATCCTATAGAAACATTACATTGTCCACAACAATATGAACTAGACTGCCTACCAGCATTATATCCAAAAGCAATGTTATATGATCCTTCTCTCTTATATCTTCCTGCAGAACATCCAATGTAAATATTATGGTCTGCGTTTTCACCCGTCATACAAGTTCCATTAGCATAACCCGCATAACCACCTATTATTATATTATCACATACAGCACATTTGTGACACTCACCATCTGCTCCGGCATACCTACCCATGAAAATATTCTCACTACCCTCTTGATAGTATTGTCCTGCCTTACATCCTATAATAATATCATTATTTCCACCTGCACAATAACCAACATAGGATCCTACGAAGAAATTGTCATATCCATCATTACAGAATCCAGCTTTACAACCGAACATAATATTCCGAGATCCACCTGCTCCTGTACCTCCACCAGCTTTCTCTCCCATTATAACATTATTATCACCTGTATCATGATACCTACCTGCCTCAGTACCATATATAAAATTATTACTAGCCGTAGAATCACATTGAGTTGGTCCAGCTTCTCTTCCTATGTAAACATTACTATTACCAGTAGTAACTTTTTTACCAGCTTGCTCACCAATTATAACATTTTTATCACCAGTTACAACACCACCAGACATTGCTTCATAACCAATGACAACGTTCTTAGCACCAGAAGTTACACATTTACCTGCATATCTACCTATCAATATGCTCATAGTATCAACATGTGCAGAACCACCACATCCAGCACCAGCACCATAACCTATTAATACACTATCACCTAAAGTAGTTGCATTTGCACCAGCTGACTGACCCAGAATAACATTTCTTTCACCACTAGTCATAGCACTTGCTGCTAGGACTCCTAAGATAACATTTTGATTACCACTAGTAATTAAACAACCTGCAGCACAACCCAGTACAATATTACATCCACCAGTATTATCGGCATAAGTTGTGCTACCTCTTAGTGCAAGTTTTCCTATGGCAATATTACTTGCACCATTACACATACAACGTGCTGCATCAAGACCTGCAACGAAACTACATCCACCAGTACCACCGCCACCAGCATCAGTACCTCCATATATGTTAACGTTAGCATCCTGTGAAAATAAACCACCTAATGAATTACCATCCTTATCAAAAAGATTAAAAGAACTATCACCACATATCCACCAGCTAGTACCACAACCAATAATAAACTGCGTATTACCAGTTGCTGATGCTACATCCACACCTTTACCAATTGCAACATTATAACATCCACTAGTTACTGTCTTACCTGCTTCATTACCAATCGCAACATTATAACATCCACTAGTAATTCCAAATAGTGCTTGATAACCACTTGCAAAGTTAAAACTACCAGTATTATTAGAACAAGTAGCACTACCACACATTGCTTGATATCCTAGTGCAACGTTATAGCAACCACTACACATCTTATAAGCAATATAATTACCCAGATAGACGTTATAACCACCAGTGATATTGTAGTATCCAGCCATATTACCAGTAAAGATATTACTATTACCACTAGTTGTGCTTGTACCAGCATTTTTTCCAATTGCAATATTGCGATCGGTTGTATTTGCTTTTAATGCTGAACATCCTATGGCAACATTCCAAAAACCAGTAACATTACATTTCAATGTCTGTTGGCCTATTGCAACGTTATTACCCCAAGTACTACCTGCAGTATTTTCACCTGCCTCAGAACCAATAAAGATATTATAATCATCAGTAGTTATAGACTTACCCGCCGCATCACCTATCAGTATATTGTGATGGCCATCAGTTATACTCTCACCTGCTTGCTCACCTATAGCAGTATTATTATAACCAGATGTTAATGCCGTTAATGCCTTACATCCCATTCCAATATTATTATTACCAGTTCCACCAGAACTAGCAGCATTACTTCCTGCCTCATTACCAAGGAATATATTACATCCGCCACTGGTTTGACATCTTCCTGCACTAGGACCTAAGTAAACATTATGAGCACCAGTATTATATCTACCAGCATAATAACCAAAGAAATGATTATAATTACCAGTGCTACTTCTACCAGCAGACTCACCAATCATCACATTCTTCTCACCAGTTGTACCTATACTACCAGTATTCTTTCCTATCATAACATTGCTACCAGCACTAGTTCTATTTTCACCAGCATTTTCACCTATATAAACATTATAATTACCACTAGTAAGATCATCACCAGCCTGTTTACCAATCATAACGTTATTAGAACCAGTTATAGTCCCAGATTGACCAGCACCACAACCCATGATAATATTAGAACCACCAGTGCTTACATTTTTAGCTGCCTTCTCACCTAAAATAATATTATAAGATGCCGTTTGATTACAGAATCCTGCTTCCGTACCCATGATAATATTACTTGTACCACCAGTGCAACCAGTTACACCATAAGCAGCACAATATCCCATAATGATACTGTAACGATGATCTGTACCATTCCTAGCAGCACCAGCACCCAATACCGTCATGCAACCAGTGCACGTTGATTGCGACAGTGCACTATTACCTATAACGATTGCATTAATTTGTTCACAAGAACCACTACCAAATGAGCAAGCAAGATTCATACCGATTAGAACGTTAGCACTACCACCATCAAATTGACAACCCACATTACAACCAATCATCACGTTTGCTTGTCCATCAGTATCAGCACATCCTGCTTGATGTCCAATGTAAGTATTATACTGACCACCAGCAAGAGATGCTCCTGCTGATTTACCTATTAAAATGTGACCATTATCAGTTGTTAATAATTCACCAGCCTCATTACCCATGGCAATGTTGTTACTACCAGTAGTATTCGCGGCAGCACCACCACCCATTGCCTTTCTACCAAGACCAATATTATAATCACCAGTCGTAGTACACTTACCTGCACAGTCAATGAGGAAGAGGTTCATTAAACCACTACCACCGGTTATGTTACCACCAGCATCAGTACCAGCAAGTAGGTTTCCATCTGCGTCTGGTGAGAATCCAGCAAGTCCAGTTATACAAGATCCATCACCACAGAACTTAGTAGCCGTGATACAATTAACAGTTGTATTAAAGGAACTGTCACCAGTGATCCAACTATTAGCAGAAATACCAATCTTAAATATTTTATCGCTAGCTGCTACAGAATCTACATCATAACCAATAAGAACATTACAACATCCAGTCGTGACTGTATTACCATTACCTTGACCTAAGAAAGTATTCTTATCTCCATCAGTAATAGCATATCCTGCACCTTGACCTATGATTACATTATCAGTACCATCACCAGCACTCCACATTGCTGTTGCACCCATAACAACGTTACTGCTACCAGTATTACTACGCATAGCATCTTGGCCAACCGCAACATTACCAGTTCCTGAAGTTGATGAAAGTAATGTCTTAGGTCCAATGGCAACGTTATTAGAACCAGTGACTCCTCTACCAGCATAATATCCCAAAAAGACATTTTCTGTGGCATCTACTAGATTACATCCAGCCTGATATCCAACTGCAGTGTTATTTCCAGCACTTGCATTTTGAGATGTTAATGCACCACAACCAATCGCAATTGCTCCATCACCACCAGTATCTTCAGCAGATAAAGCCATCTTACCTATTGCAATAATATTATCAGCAGAAGTTACTTGCTTTCCTGCTTGCATACCCAGAAGAATATTACAAGCACCATCATCTAAATATCTTCCCGCTTCCCTACCAATGGTTATTGTATCATTACCATCAGCCAAGCAGAGTGCTGCCCGATAACCAAATGAAACATTATAAGCACCTGAAGTTATACCTCTAAGAGTTTCCCTACCGACTGCAATATTATGATCTCCAGTTACA
>Ga0208011_1000948_pt1 | contig 10702 bp, 18 predicted proteins | sample 7_EtaG_FD_184080 | JGI IMG/M metagenome (GOLD analysis project Ga0208011, IMG submission 184080) | Marine viral communities from the Subarctic Pacific Ocean - 7_ETSP_OMZ_AT15161 metaG (SPAdes) (version 2) | ecosystem: Environmental > Aquatic > Marine > Oceanic | place: Pacific Ocean | collected... | reverse complement strand
GGCCGGATTTGGGATTCAGACAGCAAGTAAAAAAGGCGACGGAACTTATAAATCAAATGGCGAAAATGGACAAGTAAGTAAGAAAGATATGGAGGCAATGATTGCAAAAGTTTCATCATCAGGTCCTATACAAACTATTCGAATCGAACAAGCTCCATTAGTAATTAAAGCTGAGAATTCGGATTCTAAAGATCCTGCTAAGTATCAGTTGTAATTAGGTAAGGTTTGGGTAATATATGAGCAAGCTGTTGTTTCAATGTGGCAAGTCTTCATTGGGGATGGGTTTCTATTACCTCTAGATGCTCTACATGGTTAAAGAAGCGTCCTGTTGCTACAAAAGAGCTATCTTCTGATGAGAAAGCGAAAGTATCTCAAGCAAGATCAATACGTCGTTGTAAGGTGCTAGATAAAGAAGAAGATCATACGTATTTAGAGACAGGATTAGGAGAATGGTGGATCGATGATAAGCATTGGGATGGGTTAACAGATGAGAAACCCCGAGTACCTTACGAAATCGATAACGGTTTAATTTATTTAAAAGATTTTCCTTATTTTCATCAAGATCCAAATGAGTGGAGGGACAGTCAAGCTTTTACGTTAGCTATGTGTCTTAAATATATGAATACTCCGAGTATTAATGAGGTTAATGACTACTTTGAAGTACTTAATAAGTATGGAGAGAGTCTTTATAGAGTTGCAAATAATCAGGCTTTAGTGGAATTAGGAATGAGTGCAACTTTTACTCAATCTGCTGACCCTCAAGATATTAAAGATGAGATACACCGTGGTTTGCCAGTAGCTGCAAGTTTGCTTTCTAAAGGGGATATTACTGCCCCATCGATAGGAACACATCTTGTAGCAATTACTGGTTATGGGATAGATTATTGGTTAGTTCAAGATCCTTTTGGTGAAATGGATCTTATTAATGGATTATGGTCTGATAGAAGTGAGTCAGCAGGTCGTAACGTTCGTTATAGTTTTACTGAGATGAACCCCAGATTATTTGCTAGTGGCGGGGCCTCTGGATGGTGTTGGGTTAATTTCCGTAAACGGTAGTGTGGCATAAAAGGATATGGAGAGTTATACTCATTTGAGACGTCAAGTTTTATTTTTTACCCATGACAGATGCACCAAAGTCATTAGATGAGCAATTGCAAGATCAGCGTGATCAATTAGAGACGCAAATTAAGGATTTGGAAAGCCAACTTATGCGTTCTAAAGAAGCATTTTTGAAAGTTTTAGGTGCTCAGGAATTTTCTGCAATTCAAAAGCAACAAGCTGAATCTACTGCTGTAGCAGCTTCTGAAACTGAGGTGGTAGCCTCGGAATGACATGTTAGGTGAGTTTACTAAGGACAGGTATCGCGCACTTGAACTCCTTGCAGAGCATGTACGCTCCCCATCTCGTGAACTCTCTATTAACGCTATTGTCTGTGATGTCAGCGATGAGGATCTTCGTTGGGTTACAGGTAAAATCCACTATTATTTATTAAAGCTACTAGAAGATGCAGAGTATGATCCTGCAGAAGAAGAGGGGGAAGTCTTGTTAAACTAGAAAGGACGACTCAACTAAATTGATAATGGGCACTTCTTCAATTGAACCTAAACGCGATCCGTATGAGTTTCTACGCGAAAAAGCATTAAATGTCGCTGCAGAGATGGAAGATCATAGAGATGCTCGTGGTGTAGATATCGGAAGACGTGCTACGGCTGGAGAGAAACCAATAACCGTACGTGAGAAAATGAGAGATAATGTTATTGCTACATAATTTAAAGTAGACTCCAGCTTCTCCACCATTTAGTTATTACGTATTTATCACTTTTTGTTGGTGGAAGTGCTTCATGCATTGTTTTATAATTTGGTTTCCCATTCCGGTATAGATTATTCCAAGCTAATAATAAACCTTGTTCTGGCTTAACTTTTAAATTCAAATGTTTAAAATATGTTTCTCCTCCTTCGTTTACATCATTTAAATAGATAAAGGATGTCCATGTACGTTGACCCATCCATTCGCAATAGACTTGATGTTGCTTTTTATTGTCAGGAGGAAAGAAGTCCCAATGTTCTTTATAATATTCCCCTGGGTTGTATTTCTGTGCTTGAATAGCCTCTCCTAAACAGGGATCTAGTTCCATTAAATCTACTATTTTTTCATCAATGTCAAGAATTAGTGACTCTGGGTAGTAGTGTAAATCTGCTGTTTGACTAGTTCTATAAGCTGTCGATTCTGGGGTATCAGTATCATTTGCAATAGTTGATGGCCTGATCGTTTTGTTAATATTTTCAATTAAACTTGAACATTCTTGTGGATTTAGGAAATTTTTATATGCATAGATTTGTGTAAATGGGAATTCTATTTTTACTCCTTTTTGTGTTATTGCACTGTCATAAAAAGCTTCATAGTTAATGCAGTCAGGTTTATTTTTAAAATTACATTGTTCTATTAGACACTTGATATCATAGTCATCAAAATCATAACAATCTTTAAATGTTCGGATGAGCTGGTTTTTAGAAACACCACATAGAGCACTCATGGTGAATGATTTTATAAGCTCGTCAGTTATAGGGATAGCCATTTTTAAGCTTTACTGTTCGTACAATATATGTATATTTAGATTCAGATGCAAGTGGAACTGATTGCTGTAAGCTTTATTGTCTTATTTGGAAGTAGCTATGGCATGAGCACTCTTTTCTTGAATCGAAATGAGAAAATTCACAAGTCAAAGCACAATAAGCGTATAATTGCAACCTCAGTTCAGCGCTGGTAATATAAATATAAGGTTTTAACTTTTTATGGACGCACTAGAGCTTCCAATTGACGTTGAATTCACAATTCACGCCACCTCTCTAGCGATTCAAAATTTAGATCGCAATGATTTAGAAGAGGCTTTTATCGAAGTACTCCATCAGAAGGCCTTGGATCGTCAGATGTTCTATAACATCTTAAAAGATCATGGCATTGACGCCAACATCCACTTTAAAGTCTCCACGGTGGGACAGATCTCTTAAATACTATGGCTACTCGCACTATTGAAGGCACTTTAGATACATTTCAGGTTGATGCTGGATCTGAAGTCACCTATCTTGGCCCTACAGCAGCAGGCAACCCTGGAGATGCTATTAGAGGATTCCGAGTAAACCCTGGTGGGACAGGCGATATTAAGGTAACACTTGATCGCAGTAATGCTATTAATACTATGGAGATCTTCCAAGAGGATGCTTATACTGGAGGATCTGCTCCTACTGGCTATAAAAAATTCGCTAATATCGTTAAAGATGGTAAGGGCAAGGGTGTTGTAGGTGTGACAGTTACAGATGCAAGTAAAGATTATGTTGTTTTACTGAACTTAGGAGGGTATTCTGAGGTTAGTTACACCGGTAGCGTTGTCGTCCCATAAGAAACAGAAAGTACAGCTTAAATGGACAGAACATCCTTTTTTAACTAGAAAAGGTATTAATCTTATAAAAAGTCATACATTGCCCCGTACTTTCATAGGTATGGGGCGTTTTGCTGCATATAAAGATTATGGAGAGGATATCTGGCGTATTGGATATGGCAGTAAGAAGTTAGGAAAAAGGTGGTTAGCTGCTTCTGATAAGGTTACTCGAGAGGAAATAGATATACAATTAGAAGAAGATCTTAAAGAGTTTTCGGATCTAGTTTCTCAATATATCTTTGTCCCATTGAATGCCAACCGCAAGGCAGCTCTTTTAAGTTTTGCTCATAGTATTGGTATATCCTCATTAAAAACTTGTCGTTTATTAGAATTAATAAATAGTTCTGCTAGTAAGAGCAAGGTTATTAAGGAGTGGAGCCCTTACATCAATAAGATTTGGCAGTCTGGTGGAGATTCAATGATCGATCGTCGACGAGTGGAATTAGATACTTTTTTCACTGCAGATAAAGAGATTCCCACGTACATTCCTCATCGTTGTCAGGCGAAGAGATGCTTATTAAATCTCCCAGAGACTTATACTGGGGCTCCCAATCAGGTGAAAGCAATTGAATATCTTGAGAGAAAGCTTTTGGAATGGGATCCATCTGGAGAGTCTCTACGTCGTTTTTTTCGTTATTGGACTCAGAAGCCCAGCGGTTTAGCGTCTCCGCCGCGTCCACATCATAATGTTTAAGCATGTCTAATGCATCAATTAATTGAAGTTCTGGTGTGTAGCCTTTTAAGATTTCTTCGTATTGCATGAGGGGAGTGCCTCTAAGATTTTGCCTTGACGGTTTAATCCTATTTTAAGCAAGACTAAATAACCTATTAAATCCATGATGACATCTTCATCGGTTTCTAACAACCCAATTCCTTTTTGAATTCTGTTCAATTTGTCGTCAATACGTACCAATATCTGCTCTACAGCGTTTGATTTACTAAAGATACGACATGGGGAAAGTGCAGAATCACCATATCTCTCATTTTTATAGAGGAGAAGTTCTTTTATATTGTCACATATTTTTGCAATTTCAGCTTGAGTCTCTGTCATTTTGATGAAGTGACTATAGACACACAATTTAACAGATAATTTTTCCTAAATGGGAGAATATTTCTTTAAATTTTTCAATTTGATCAAAACCGAATTCAAGTCTTGGTAAATATATGAAATACCCCCAAAATAAAGGGGCTTTTAAGGTATAAAGGTCTTTCCCATGTACTGTATTAGCCCGATCTTTAGGTATACAGACAGGATAATCCCACATTTCAGGACAAGTCCTGATCATTTCTGGGTAAATTGTATAAAAAAGAGCTTCTGGGATATTTCTAAGTTTCCATTCTCTTACTAAGCGTCGAAACCATATTACTGAAGGTGCTTTTGCTGCTGCACCTGCTTTTACACTCCATCTCCATGTCCCTCTCTCTTTACTAAATGAACAGCGTCCAAAGGTAGGTGGAAATAAGTATGTAGTGCCAGTCCAGGGTTCCTGCATGTTTAATCCATCGTCTTTTAAGGTATATATTTTTTTAGCCCGTAAAAATTGTGCGTTTGCATGATGAGTTGAGCAAGGATCTAAGTCAATATCTCCGAGTAGCGCATCAATATAAGGTAAATAATCAACTGGAGTTAACCAATCATGATTTAGGTGAGATATGCGCCCTAAAACGAATTTATATTTAGACCAATGTGGTTTTCTTTTTGTCACGCCATTTTAATAAAATCGGCTCCTTCACTGTCATGTTTATAGTGAATGAGTTGCATTTTCTCTTGATCTTGAATAATGAATAGAGATTCTTTTTCAGGATCTACTTGTTCAGCACGGGTTAGAGCTTGTTTCATAACATCTGAAGCCCCTGCCATATCTCTATTATTGAAGTCATTAATTGCATTCATTAGGTGATCTGTAGTCAAGTAAAACATGCTTTTCTTTTCATCTACAGCATCAGGAACATAAACCATTGTCCCTGGTCCTTCTTTTTTGTAGAACTCAGAATAAAATTCGCACATGTCAGCACATACACGCTCAATAGTCAGTTTTAGTAGCTTTGCTTCATCTTCACTCTTTACAGTTTGCAATAGTTTTTTGAGCAGTTTGTTTCTTCTGTTAGTCATGAGGGTACCTAGCTGATTAAGTGTATCAAGTTTTCTCTGTATTTACAGGGGTCTTTGCAGCTTTTGGTACGGATTTAATAAGATGACCTAGTCCTGAGCGTTTCAATGTCTCTAATAATTTAGTTAGCGGTTGATAGAGAACTACAGCTTTTTGCATATTGCCTATTTTTTTTATTAATTTCCCATTTTCGTCTCTTAATTTTGTAAGCTCACCTTGTCGAATTAAGTATTCTGCAACACAACGATAACGTCGTTTTTCCGCGAGATTTATTTCGGGATATCGATCACAGATAGTGCTAGTTCTCATATCGCTGAAAGTTAATCGGATTTGATCAGCGAGAGAAAGTCCTAACATCAGATCTGTTGTACTGGTTTCATAGCTACAAATAAGCTCTAAATACCTTTGTAAGTCAGTGGTTTCAAAGCTGCCTGATGGTGGTATAAATATTTCAACTTGCTGTATTAAAGAAGGAACCAACATAGATTCATAGTTTTTTATTGTGACATCCTTGATATTTAAATCAACAAACCTATAACTTTGATAAACGTTTTCATCAGTATCTATTGGCTCGTATTCTGTTTGATTTAAAATTTCAAGCCAGTCCTCGTTTTTTATGATTGTCATTCGAGGGCCTTGGTTGGATAAAGTTTAGCGGTTTTTTTGTATTTAGCCCATTGCTGTCTGTGGTCTAGGCGAAGTATATATTTATAGTAATCAGTGATTGGGGTTATGTGTGCTTTTTGTTCTTCACTAGACAATATTCGGTTGAAATGAGGTCCATAAAGTTCTCTCATTCTCTTCTTCCATTTCTCGTATGAGCCACCATAATTTTCTGCTTCCCATATTGCTTTTGCAAACATTTTTTGTTGGTGGGTCAATAACTTTTCTAAGTCTTTTCTGGACAATCCGGCTATTAGGTCGCTAAACTCCGTAAGGAAAGGATATTGTTCATCATGCGTCGTTCCATTACTTATGCCGAATTGTTGTTGGTCCTGGCATTCTTGCCGCTTGGATTCATCGGGGCTCAGCATTTACACGGGTTTGTGACCGATAGAATCAGTATAGAAGTGAAACTTAAGTAGTACAATGGGTGGCTCAATACCAGAGATGGAAATCCTTTTAGCTGGAGGGGTAACCAAACCTGCGAAAGATTTGAAAGTCGGGGATAAAGTTGATACTCTTCATGAGCACACTCTTGAGCGTGGTGAACATGAAGTTACTTATGTACGTGTTATAGATGCTCCTTTACTTTCTCTTGATTTTTCGGGGAAGACCTTTACTTGTTCAGCTTTTGACAGATTTTATTCAGCTAGTAAGGGCGATTGGATAGACGCTTATGAGTTAACAAAAGGAGACAAAGTTTCTCAACTAGGAGGAGGAGAGTTAGAGCTTAGTGAGACTAAAAATGCATCGAATGGAGAAGCTGTTGAATTAACTGTTGAAGGTGCTCATACTTATATCTGTGATGGTGTCCTGTTGCATAACAAAGGGGGAAGCCCACCCCCACCACCTCCAGTAGTGGTGATGCCACCTCCTCCACCACCTCCACAGATTATACAGGATGTGACAGATCCATCTACTTATGCGCACGCTAATGATTATTTAAAGCGTCTGCGTGGACAAAGTGACAAAATTGATGAAGGACGTTGGCTAGCTGGTGGTTCACCAGGCGATCTTGCTGTACGACATGCTTCCACTGAATTACGCGCTGCTCAGAATCAAGCACGAGCTGACGAGATGGGGCGTTCAAATACTCCCTTCATGCCCTCTCCTGGATCTACTGATTCATGGGGATCTCAAACCGAAAGTGGGTTAGAAGCTGGTAATAAAGCCGTTATAGAGGCATTAACAAAGGATACAGGCAGTGCTAGTAGAGATGCGCGTCTTAGAGTTGATGATAAATTTTCTTCTGCTGCGCCTCTTCCTGGTACTAATGCGTCACCTACAGATCGGCTTACTGCTGCTCAGAACGCTTTAGCATTAGCGCAAGCACAGAAAGCAACAGAGACCTTTAGTCCTGATGAGTATGTAGACCCCTCCTGGGCTGATCATGATTGGTACCCAGTCCTGGAAAAATGGAAGGATAGGAGTGATGAGATTAAAGTTTCTAAGGCCGATCCAAAAATTATATCGACTTAATTTTAGACTTCTCCAAAATCTAATAGTTCAGAAGTAGTTTCTTCGACTGTACCGAAGTTTAATGAGGCTTCACGGATACCTAATACTGAACCCCAATCTAAAAGGTTAACGTTTAAGCTTATGGCATATGTGGTTTCTAAGTATCTAATATCATTTGTAATTAAGAATAAATATGTACCTGGTGATAATTTTGTTATTGGGTATGCAGATTCAGTTCCAATTTCTGTTTCATCATCTAAGTAATCAATTGCTCCTTCGTTGTATACATAACCTTGGTCATTGATAGGTAATTCTTCTCGCCGTTTATCTTCAGTTATTCGATAGAATGCTAGAAGTGTATTTTTATTTGTATTTTGTTCATAAGAAAATTGTGAATAATCTTGAGTAAATTGAACAGATCTTGGCTCTATTAATCTTATTTTATAAAAAGTTGTCTGTTTACGAGATAACCCTCCATGTGAATTTTTTATTGAAAATGAACGAAATACTGAGGAGAATTCACCTAAATCAATAGGATCATAAAGGTTATCACCTTGAGTAGGTGGTAAAGGATCAGATCCGTAGTAAGAAGTCGGACCATAAGCTGTAGGTCCTGATCCTCCTGTTGGATATGCTTCAACAGTTCCCAGATTATAGAAACCTGTATTATTCGGAATTGTTGTTAGGAATCTGCTCATTTTTTGTAGCTAATCCAGTAAACAGTCCATGCATTGGATGATCGGGATCGTCTTCTCTACCGGATTCTTTGTATCGTTCATTCATTATTCTAACTCGTTCAGCCATAGCTCTAACTCCTTCTCTCCCTGTGCTTTCTTCTTCCATTGTTGAATAAGATGCATAGTCTAAAGCTATTTCTAATAAAGGCTTTACTTTTTCAGCTTCTTTTTTGGTATTAAACCAAGCGGAATAAGTTGATTGTCCATTTATAACAACACATACTGCATATTGTCTTTCCTTAGGAAGATGATAATTACTTGGTAATACAGCACTTTCTTTAGATACTATCTTTTTTCTCTTTGTAGTGCTGGAAGATGTTTCCATGATTGAGCCTGATTCTTTCAATTTCATTTGGGGCAGGATGATTCTTGAGTTCTTTGATTGTAAGGTGTGTTGGATTACAGCAGAAGGATTCACATTCCGATCTACTGAAAATCCGATACTTCCCTGTATAGCCGCGACTTAACCAAAAAGCTACCCTTGGAGCTGATTGCGTTTTAGCTGAATGAAAAGGAGATGGGAAATAAGCTGTTGATTCTGTATTATTTTTTCTAGTTGCTCCTACCCATTTCCAGCACAAGTCTGTATCTCTTATATCAACTTGATCCCAGAAGCGTTTAACTTGCCAATACCAACGAAAATCAAAATTCTTTACGTCGACAGTACAACGTCCTTCTTTTATCTCTTCCATACAGTCTAGACACTCTCCCATTAAACCAAAGTTGCCTTTATGCCCTGGTTGCGAGTGTTGATGCCATGGGCATTCTAATTCGTTAGTCACGTGATAAGTCAGATTGAATTTTTTAGCTTCAGTAGGATAAGCCGCTGTTAACTCTTCACATGTTAAAAGCACTCTTTCCCATATCTCAGTCAGATTACCGAATTGCTTAATGTCTTCAACTTCTTCATAGGTTTCATTATTGCAGATTCTTCTAACAGTATGGTAAGGAACTTTATAAGTTTTTGATAGTTTTAAACTACTGATTCCTTCTGCATTTTCTATTCTTAATTTAGTTATTAAGTCATTATTTATACCTGTTTTACTACGTTGAGCGTTTTCATAAGCTACATCACTTCTTGTGCCCCAATAGTAATGTGTAGGGTTAAGGCAATAGGTTGAAGTACATGAAGATTTACGGACAATAATGGATTTATTTTCTTCTTGATAACGTCTTGTCATTGCTAGGATCAGTGGTCTTGCATCTTTATTCTTATATAAAAGGGTTTTAGTTTTACTAGTATTAAAGCCTTGAAAAACAGCATGTGTATGTTTTTTCATACACCAACATGAGTTTTTTCCGATAAGTTGAAAGGCAATTTGAAATGCTTTAGCAAAGGTAATTTGATCGTAGGGTGTAAGTCCTGTGTATAAAAACGGTGCGTTACAAGGCATATCAGGTAGGGGGGATAGCGAAGGTTAGCACAGAAGCCTGTCGTAGCAAAGGAAATCATTCAACACCCAAATATTAAATTTTTAGCTCTATTTTAGTTACTTCTAAAGACTATGAGGTTAGGTACCTGACTGTCAATACTCTTATATACACTCTTATACCTAACCTCAACATACACTTCCCTAAGAAGAAAGCCCTTATTTTTTCTCAACTTGGGTGTTGATAGTAAATCAGTTGCAGTGGAATAGGTTTTAGAAAAGGGTAAGTGGTTTTTCAGACTTTCCCACCTCTTATTTTGTTATATTTTTAATGTTTTTTCGGTTATTTGTATTTTGGGTTAGGTATCTGACTGTTAAATTTCAACAAAAATCTATATGACACCCAGACACCTAGTCACAATGATATTCAAAAAATTCTTCAAAAGCCTTTGCAAAATCCTCGGCCTCGTACTGATCTTTGGCGTAGCGGCACATGCCACCCCCTGGGGTACACACTCGATGTTCTTTATGTCCTCTGTTTTCAAAGACTTCTAATGTTGTTCCGTGGGTGTAAGTTGTCATTTTATTAATTATTCCCAGTGATATTATTATATGAATAGTATTAGTAAAAAGTGGAATTTATACCGAGACCCTTTCAAATATTGGAGAGAGCTAGGAATTTTCCTAATCGATGGGCTCAACGTATTGCTCCCTTTGTAGATGATGCCGCAGTTGCTGCACGTACTGCTTTTCCTGGTCTTAAAAAAGCAAGTAGTGTTAAGGGTGTTTCATTTGGTAGAGCTGTTGGTCCTTTATCTACTGCAGTTCTTACGGGAATGGATATTGCTGGAGGTGAGGAACCTTGGAAAGCTGCTGGTAGAAATATTTCAGGTTTAGTTGGGGGTACTGTTGTTGCTCCACTAGCG
>Ga0208011_1000945_pt1 | contig 10708 bp, 13 predicted proteins | sample 7_EtaG_FD_184080 | JGI IMG/M metagenome (GOLD analysis project Ga0208011, IMG submission 184080) | Marine viral communities from the Subarctic Pacific Ocean - 7_ETSP_OMZ_AT15161 metaG (SPAdes) (version 2) | ecosystem: Environmental > Aquatic > Marine > Oceanic | place: Pacific Ocean | collected... | reverse complement strand
GAGATCTCCAAAAATGATGACTGACGAAGAAATATTACACAAAGCAATGCTTTTGCTTGAAAAAATCTCGGAAAATTCCGACTTACACTCGGAAGCGCTCCTCCGGGAAATTTCAGAACCCGAAATGAAGGGTGTAGAGGCAATTTTACAAAAAATTGCTGAAAATCCTAGGGGCGCCCTAGCTTTTGATGACCTTTTTGGTGATAAAGCGCGCCTTGTTATACCATTTCCAACCACAGACACCAATTCTGAGCTTGGCCAATTCGTAGATTTGCTTACAAATAAGCTTGGATATAATATTGAGTGGGAAAAAGGCTTAATGTCGTCTGAAAGGAAATATGAAGACAAGTCAATTGACGCTCACCTTGCTAGAATTTCTGGAAATCTTTGGAAAGCCGACCGCGTTAAAAAAATCCAAATAAAAATTGGTAAATTTTTTAAAAAATTAGCTGATTTAGGTAGAGAATACAATCAATTACAAAATAAAGCTATAGAATGGGCACAAGATAATGGACTTGAGCATATTACAAAACCCACTCAGCTTATCGGTGACTATGTAGAAAAGGCTTTAGACGAAAAAGAGCTTAAAAGATACTATCAAATAGATTCACAGCTTAGTTGGTACCTCGGCCAAAATGTGATGCCCAGTTTTGTAACGCACGATACTGAACGAATTGATAAAATGGGCGAATATTGGATGAAAAACGCTGAATATATCAAAGAAAATATCAAAAATCTTGAAAATGACCAATATTCTATTATTTTAACGAGACATCCTGTTGACGTTATGAGAATGTCTGACTTTGACAAGATTACATCGTGTCATACGCCCCCAAGCCGAGGTGGTGGAAGCCCAGAATACTATAAATGTGCTGTTGCTGAAGCACAAGGACACGGAGCTATTGCTTATGTGGTAGAAACTGAGGAATTACTCTCACAAACTAACGCAGGCAACATAGAGAGCGCAGCACAAGAGCTTGAAGAGTATGATGAGATTTTTACAGAGCAAGAGCGTTGGATGAGCGGCACTAATCTTGGTTTAGAACCGGTTTCTCGAACAAGATTAAGGCAATTTCGCTATTTTGATTGGGAAAAGCATGATGCTGGAGAGGATGATGGCACAGAAGTAGCGGTTCCTGAGAAATCTGTGTATGGACTTAAAATTCCTGGGCTGGTGGCCACCGTGACAAACTGGGCGAGAGAGAGACAAGAAGAAGTCATTTCTAAGATGCCTAGGAGACAGAGCGATGGTACCATCGATCTGGATGATTTTAAGATCTATGGTGGATCTTACGAAGACACTTCGGGATTTGCTGGTCGAAGAGCGCTCTTGGCCAACTTAATTGATACAAATCTAGACGATTTCACCGGAGAAGTCAGACAAGATAAAGAAACAGAAGATGAATTACCGTCTGATTGGATTGGCGATCTTGAGAAAAAACTCAATGATGAATGCCGGCCAATAGCTACTGACTGGAATCAAAGCTATGCTAGGTGTCAAGTAGATTATTTTATTAGAGATGAAGGCGAGAATGATTGGGTTATTTATCCCGAAGGCAAGCTCATGCTTAAGTGGGAGCTTGATGAATGGGCGCAACTTCCCAACGTTAGTGCCGGCCAAGATATCGCAGATTATTTAAATCAGAATTACTATAACCCAGATGCGGCAACTGCCTCATTGTTCGATGACAGCACAGGCGCAATTTATCGTGGGGGTCCGGAAGGCAAAGAAGTTATTGTTTTTCGTTGTGAATTTAATAATGGCGCAGTTCCAAGAATGGAAGGACAAGAACAGGTGTATGACTCAGATGGTTTTAACGAGTTCTGCGTAGGTGTAGACACGTTAGATGACAAACGAGATTTGTTCAAAGAGCTTATAGAACAATATGCCAAGATACAAGGCTGGTTTGAAGGTCACGCCTATCTGAGCCTCGCGGTGAAAATTGAAAACAACGAGATTGGCTCTTATGAGTGGGATGTAGACTATGATGGAGAATATTACGATTCTTATGAAGCGTGGGCTACAATATCTTATGATTTTGATCCCGAAGATTTAGGAGTAGAACCAAGAATTCTATTTGATCTCGTTGATCGCAGAGAGTTTGCACTTCGTCTTAGAGGGTTTTTAACTGGTGCTGCGAGAGAAGAAACCGGAGGAGAGTATTGGCTCTCTATCCGTGATAAGAGCGCTGTGGATTCTGGAGGCGAAGTTCGCTATAGTATAACTTTTAAAGTAGACGCAGACACCCCTGATGACCTTGTAGCGCAGTTTTATGAGTTGATTACCGGTGATATGGATGACGAAGACGAAATTGCGAAGGCGTTTATGGGCGCTTTACGAGAAGAAGCAGCAAAAAACGGCGTTAAACTTAATGGCCCGGGTCCGGCGGCCGAGAAAGTTCGCGATTTCGATGCGCTTAAAGATCTCGGAGAAGTATGGAGAAGATTTATATGAAACTCTTAATGGAAAATTGGCGGAAGTATTTGACCGAAGAAACAGACGCAACTGGCGACATGCCGTCGCATCTTCTTCGCCAACAAAATAGACAAAAGGACGCTCAAGCACTTTTAAAGTCAATGGGGTTTTCTGTTCGCAGAGAACTTGGTCGTGGTGCTTTTGGCGTGGTGTATGAAGTCGAGAATAATAGCACAGGCGAAAGATCAGCAGCTAAAGTTGTGACAGCTGATAATAAGCGCGAGATAGAAAACTACAAGTTTGCTATGGAAGAAAAAGCTTTTATGCCAGAAAAATACGGCAAGTATTTACCAGATGTTAAAAAACTTATAACTGGCGGCGATAGCACTATAATTTTAATGGAGTTGCTTGAACCTCTCGATCCACAAACAGCACAAGATCTTTTTGCAGCGCAGGATGCACCTACCGCATCGATTAAAAAAGATAAAATTTTAAAAAATCCAGAGGCGGTAGCAGAAATAACGAAATATGCTCTGCAGAATAATCGTATATTAGATCAAATGCGTGAATTTTTAGTCAATCGCGATCAGATTGTAGCAAATGTTATAAATGCCGTTACCAAAATATCACACGGAGGAGATGTTCAAAGCGTTATCTACACTGTGGCCACTGAGACAGCCAAGCAAATAAACTTTCAAAGTCCCGCAATAAAAAGTTCTTTTGAGGATGCATTAACAGATACTATTTTATATTATTTCGACAAACAAATTATTCCTGTTCACCAACCAGAGCCGGGTGATGAAGAAGTCGATCGAGATTTGTGGGCTGGACCTACTTTTAAAACAGTAGAAGGGTTATTTCCAGAGGCTGAGGGGTTAATGGCTGCAATGAAATACTTTATGAAAGATAAGGGGTGGCGCCCAAAAGATGTGCATATAAAAAATGTTATGAGGCGTCCATCTACTAAAGATTTTGTTATTGTCGATCTCGGACTATTTAAGCGCGGAATATATTGATGAAACTCCTACTTGAAAATTGGCGAAGATATCTTAAAGAAATGGAAGAGCCAATTACAACTCTTCGGATTTTTGACTTTGATGAAACAATAGCCCATACTCAATCGGAGACACGTGTAAAAGCACCAGATGGCTCAACAGAAATATTACGTAATCAAAAAGAATTTGAAGAATACATGAACTCTGCCGCAGAACGCGAAGGTATTAATGCTTTTGATCCAATTGATCAACTAATGGAACTTGGCTATCAAATTGATTTGAGTGATTTTTCTATTGTTAAAGATCCTTCAGAAATTAGTTTAGTAACTGATGTAATGAGAAACTTTCCTGCTGATTCAAAAACTTATATAATAACGGCACGGCGTGGAAACTCTATTGGTCCAATTCTTTCTTATCTAGATGAGATTGGAATTGACTCAAATCAAGTGCGGTCAATTGCTACTCAAGGAGAATCTAAAGGCGATACAATTGCCAATATGATAGCGCAAAAAATTATGCCGGATGGTAAATCAAATATAAATCGTGTAGAATACTATGAAGATTCTCAACGTAACATTGATGACGTATTACAAAAAATATGCCAAAACGAAAATTTAGATCCCATTAAACCAGTTAATTTTGAATTAGTAATCTACAAAGTAGTCGGAATTGATGGCGACTATAATTTAGAAAAGATTACTTGTTAGTTAAGAGCTATTTATAATCGGAGACTTTATTATGTCAAACGGTCAAGGATGGGAAACATATTCTAAGTTAGTAATACAGCAGTTAGAAACTCTTAATAACGGCATTGAGAGTATGCGCGTTGAATTACAGCACGTAAAAGAACAAATTACAAAAATTAAAGCAAAAGAAGATCGTTTAGAGGAATTAAAAGCTTGGAAAGATAAAGTAGATGATGTAGCCTCGCCATCTCAAATGAAATATGCGTTTAGAGAGTTAGAAGAATTAAAAACTTTTAAAACCAAAGCCGTTACAATTTTTATGGTTGTTCAGTTTGCCATGGCAATTGCGGTTGTAATATCAAGATTCATCTGACATGTCAAAGAAAGATGAGAAAACTGAATTAATAAAACAATTAATTAAACAAATTTCTGGAAAGCTAACCGAAGAAGATGAATTAATTCCAGAAGTTGCCATTGAGGGGTCTGGAGATATATGGTGCTGGGATCCAGCGCGCCGGATACATAGAAAAATCTATCGAGGCGTAAAAGCTTTTATAATTTATGAAAATTATGATAGCTTTGGAAGAGCTTTAATTTACACACACGCAGGAGATATGATTTGTATCGAACCAGAAGAGCTAATAAATACAGGATATGATTGATGTTATTTAAATTTGGAAAATTTTGGAAAAGTTTATCTTTTGTTGTTGGAACATGGATACTTTATGGCGCCATGGGTTTTGAATTTGCCACTATCACCCTTTTAGCCTTAATATTTGCATCTAATTTTAACGAAAATACAAAATTTATATAAGATGGCAAGAAAAAAGAAGAAAATTATTCAACCAATTAGTGAGGTTGAAATTATTAATCGCAGAACACGTAAGTCTAGAAAGATCAATCTTAAAGATAGAGAAATAATTATATATAACAAAGAGCTTAAAGAATTTCAACTGTTAACTCACATGAGTGCTAGTTATGACGAGATTGGCGACCCAGTAAATGAATGAAAAAGATAAATTTGGTGAACTAACAGCAAATATATTTGATATTGGCGATATTGTAGAATGGTCAACGTGGAACCGAGAAGTTAACGATTGGGATTCTCATTATGGAATTGTAATAGAGATAAAAAATGAAATTCGATCAGGAAGATTAGTGTCAATTTCAACTGTCAAGCCTGTAAACGACAATTCGCAAGAAATTGAGTTCTTTACAGCTAGTTTAAAACTAATATCCAAGTCAAATCCGGAGGAAGTACCTTATGATGTCAATTGTTGATCATATCGCAATACTCGTAGACGATTTAGAGTCCGCTGAGCAGTGGTATACCCAAAAATTAGCCGGAAAAGTAACCTTTAAAGACAAAAAGTATATCAGAATGCAACTTTCTAATACGAATGTTGCCTTAATCGATAAAAATCACTATCCACACGCACATTTTGGTATTTTAGTTGAAAAAATGGAAGATTTACCGTTAGAATTAGGTGAAACAGTCTATCATCGCGATGGAACGGTTGGAGTTTATGTAAAAGACCCATTTGGAAACTATTTAGAGTATATTTGGTACTCTGACGAGCAAAAAAAGGTATTTTTAAGTGATTGACATTCTAAAGCCACTAATTAAGCAATTTATGCCGTTTGCAAAGGAAAAAATGGGCTTTTCTCGCCCTCCAAGGCTATTTTTGCGGCAAGATGACCAAAATGCAGCCAATCCTATGGGCAAAACGGGCTTTTATGACCCCGAAAAGGAGTCAATTACCCTTTATATCACTGGCCGACACCCAAAGGATATTATGCGATCTTTAGCTCATGAGCTGCAACATCACACCCAAAAATGTAATGGAGACTTCGATAATTTACAAAATGTGGGCGAACAAGGCTATGCACAAAACAATCCGCACATGAGAAAAATGGAAATTCAAGCATATCAAGCATCTATTGTGTTTAGAGACTGGGAAGACAGCACAAAAGGTACTATTTACTACGAACATTTACAAAAAGGAGATAAAAGTTCAATGTCTACAAAAAAATGGAAAAATCGGGAGTTAAACGGTCTCCTTATGGAAAGATTCGGGTTTGATTTTAAACCTCTCGTTGAAAATTTAGAAGAAGGCTGTCCCTCTTCGGAAGAGGGTGAAAGAACATATGGATCCGGAAATCTCGGAGAAGAAGAGGAAGAAGAGCCTCTTGAAGAATATGCAACCGGCAAAAAAGAAGATAAAAAGGACGAAGACGAAAAAGATGATCCGTTAGCAGGACCAACAGTCAAAGCAGAATTAAAAGTTCGCCAGATGGTTCGCGAAGCTCTCGCAAGGTCTGAAAAAAAGAAGAGTAAAAGATAAAGGAAAAGGAATTTTATAATGGGCGGCGTTGCTGGGCATATGGCCCATTTGTCTGAAGATTTAGACTTAACATTTAATGAAATTGTGAGTATATTGCAGAAAGTTGCAGCTGCAGATATACAAAATGTCACAGAAAAGGTCGATGGTCAAAATTTATTTTTGACTGTCGCTGATGGAGAGATTCGGACCGCACGAAATAATGGCGATGTTAAAAAGGGCGGAATGACCACTGATGAATATATCAGCAAGTGGAGAGGGCACCCAGCAGAGAATGCCTTTACAAACGGCTTCAAAGCCGTCTCAGCAGCTTTAAGAAAGCTTACCCCAGAAGTACTCGAAAGTATTTTCTCAAACGGTGAGAGGTACGTAAACATGGAAATCATGTACCCCGCAAATCCTAATATTATTTCTTATTCTGCGCCACAAATTGTTCTTCATGGATTGCAATATTTTGGTTCGGAAGCTTTAGCTGATTATTCAGAACTAAGTCCTGAAGAAAAAACAGAACTTCAAAGACAAAACTCTTTAGCTAAAGAAACGTTTCCTAAACTATCAATAGCGGTTGATAGTTCTATTCAAGATGTAGCTAGCGAAATGTGGACTATAAATGGTCCTAAAGCAGTAGCTCTAAAAAAATTAGCCGATGGGACTGCTCTTAATGAGGTTACCTCTAAAATTGAGTCTTTTGCGTCGGCAGTAGGGATGGATGCAACATTAGGCGATTATGTTAGTCTAGTTGTAAGAAAGTATGCCGAACAGGTAGGTCTGCCTGACAATATTATAGAGCCTCTTTTGATGTTAATGTTGGACCCAGATGAAGCTAAATCTCGTGGGATTAAAGTTGTAGGATTAAAAAAAGGATTACCCAAAGAATTACAATCAGTTATTTCAAAACTTGGTTCCAAAACAAATTCAAGAAAATATATTGCCTCCGTTTTAAAACCAGTAGAAATCGCTATTAGTGATTTTGCAATTGAAGTTTTAAGAGGAATAAAAAGCTTTTTTGTCGATGAACATGATGAAGAAGTTCAGCGTATGCGAGATGAACTTCAGCAAGCTATTGTTCATTTGAAAGCTCTCCAAAGTTCTGGTGATGAAAAAATGGGAGAACTAGTTGACAAACAACTTGCTAAGCTTGGAAAAATAGAAAATGTTGCATCTTCTTTAGAGGGTGTTGTATTTGAATATCCGCCGGGCTCGAATAAGATTTATAAATTAACCGGTGCTTTTGCTATGACCAATCAAATTATTGGCAGAGCAAGAAGAACTGGAATGACCGAAGATGAATCTTATGACGAAGAGGTAGTTTTAGAAATAGAAGACGAAGTAGAAGATCCTGTTGTTGATGTGGAATTTGAAAATGAACCTAAACAAAATGAAATTGTTGCAATTGTGCCTGGAGCATTTAAACCCCCGCATATGGGTCATGTTGATATGGTTGAAAAGTATGTAAGTCAAGCAGATAGAGTAATTGTATTAATTTCAGCGCCCACAAAAAATGCTAGAAAACTACCAAATGGACGCGAAGTTACAGCAGAAGATTCGCGCCAAATTTGGAACTTGCTTGTAGGAGCCAATCCTAAAGTGGAGGTATATGAATCTTCTCATGCATCTCCAATAAATGCTGCTTATGAAATAAGCGGACAAGCAGGTAAACGTGATAAAGCGGCTGAAGAAATGGGCATGGATCCAATTAGTGCTGGCGATACTGTTATTTTAGGCGCAAGCAATAAAGGTGGTGACGCTAAACGTTGGACTGGTGCTGCAAAATATATTGGAGATGATTTGCAACTAATTGAGCCCATGGAAAGTGCCGTTGAGCCCTTAATGCGTTCAAGCGGAGAGCCTTTTAGTGCCACAGATATGAGAGAGCTTTTAGGAGACGTTCTTAAAAATAAAGAAGAATTGCAAGATTTTGTTGGAGATAATGTCGATGGTATTTTAAATATTTTAGGCATACAGGCATTAGAAGAAATGAATGCCATGGGCGGGGGTCCTGTGGCTATAGGTGTTGGGCTGGATCCGTATGAAAAAAAGAAAAAACGAAAAAAAGACAAAAAGCAAACAGAAAATATAGATCTGAGTCTCGTTGATGACGTTATTAGACTAATTATGGAAAGAGGCATTTCACAATGAATAAAGATGAGCAAATCTTAAGAGAAAATATACGACAATTAATTAAACATGTCAAACAAAAAAAGCTTAACGAAGAGCAACAAGTTCGCAACTCATTAAAAAAACTAATGAGATTAGAATTACAAAAAATGTTATCCGAAGCAAATACACCTGATGTTGATCCAACCCCTAATAAGTCAACCGGAATTAACGTTCTTGAAGAATTATTAAAGAAAATTATTCCTGTCTTAGAAACAGATTTTAAATCATTAACAACATCTGAAGAACAGCGACAATCGTTTAGAGCCCACATTATTAATGCGGTGATTAACACACTTACACCAGCTAAAATTAATACACAGGCTGGCGAAGAAAAAGACGAAGGAACACTCGAAGAAGAAATTGAAATTGATCTTGGAAGTGATGAAGATGACAAAGTTGATGATGAAAAATTTATTGATATACGCACAGATTCCGAAATAAAAGCCGAAGAAGAAGAGGAAGAAGCTGATCCTCGCGACGAATTTGGCGCTGGTGTTGAAGGCGATAAAACTGGACGTAATATGGCTTACAATAGCTTTAAAAAAGTTGAAAGTAATATTATTGATTCATATGAATTGCTTTCCGCTCCTGAAGATCAAGAGCTTTTTTATGATTATTTGATTGCCAATCTTAAACTTTATTTTGATAAATTTGAAGGTGAGCTAGCCGGGCAAGTTGAAGAGCCCACTAATCAGGCTTATGACATGGCTAAGCAAGATGAGCCAGCAGCTGAAGCGGACGGTGGCGAAGATCTTGGCCTCGGTGGAGAAGAAGAGGAGTTTGAAATAGAGCTGTGAAACTTTTAATGGAAAATTGGAAAACTTTCTTAATTGAACAAGAATTACAAGGCGCCTCTCCTGAAGACATAAAGGCTTATTTACAAAAGGCAGCTCAAGAAGAAGAAGAAAGAGAAAAACAACATTTAGCCCAAATGGCTAAGCTTAAAGCTAAGCATGAACAATCTCTATCTGATAACAAAGCTGCGCAACAAAAAATTCGAGACGAGTGGGAAAAACAAATGGCAGATTTTAAAGCCAAACACGATCAAACGCAAGCTGAATTGATGCAACAGATTCAATCTGGCGAAAAATCACCTAGTGAATATAAGGCAGTTATGCAAAATGCTCAAAAGCAGGCACTCCAACAAGTTAAACAAAAAGCGCAACAACTTACAAAAGCAGTCAGTGGTGCTAATGGCGAAAAAACAGATGGAAAAAACCCATATCAACTAGAAAATGGGTGCCACCCCGGAAAGAAATTTAGTGGAACTACAGGTGAAAAATGCCCGACCGATAATAGTGCATATCAGCTCGAAAACGGATGTATTCCTGGAAAGAAATTTAGTGGAACTACAGGTGAAAAGTGTCCTTAGTATAAGTTGAAAACACGTGTGAAAACACTTTTTTCATAATTGTCACTTGACAAGCCTTCTGATATCAGTTACATTATATGTGTTGGTTATGTGATGGCAAACAAACAAAAGCTTTCAACTACTATCAATAAAAGCATTATAACTAAATTAAGAGATCAAAGCAAGTTAGATGATAGTTTATTAGTGTTAATTTCTAATCTTACATTAGAAGACTTAATAGCTATCAAGTTAGAACTTTCATGTGATCTTATTAATAATAGGTTATATGGTTTTGATATTTGGAGAAATTCTAATAAGATTGTTCAGGAAGCAATTCTAAAGTTTGCTATCTCAACAACTAAATCTAAAAAAGATGCAGCAAGGTTCTTAGATCTTACCTATGTAGAATTTAAGAAACTTCTCAGAAAGTATGAAGTAGAAGATTACTTCAAAGATGTTTGAAAAACCTAAACCAGCTGTTTTAAACTAAAGTAAGTTAATATCCGGATGTCTCAATAAGGATATAAAATAATTGGGAGACTAGCGAGTGGGGAGCAAGAGAACCACAGACGGCTGGCTTTTTAACAGGAGGGAAAATGTGGAAAGTATATGAATACAATGGTCGCTTTATCCAAGGCGATCTAATTAGTAAACATTCCTCAGAAGCTGCAGCTATAAAGGCAGCGAAGAAAAAGATTGATTTCAAAAAACAATATAGAGAGAAATCAAAAGAAGAAATTGTCATTTGGCTTGACGGT
>Ga0208011_1000943_pt1 | contig 10717 bp, 7 predicted proteins | sample 7_EtaG_FD_184080 | JGI IMG/M metagenome (GOLD analysis project Ga0208011, IMG submission 184080) | Marine viral communities from the Subarctic Pacific Ocean - 7_ETSP_OMZ_AT15161 metaG (SPAdes) (version 2) | ecosystem: Environmental > Aquatic > Marine > Oceanic | place: Pacific Ocean | collected... | reverse complement strand
GTATGGTATTAAAGTTGATATGGATAACACCACAGCTACCGATGGTGCCAACACCATGTATGGTTTACATCTCACGCCGACGATTACGCATGCTGCCAATGCTGGTAGTGCCTATGTATATGGCGCATTTATTAATGCACAAGCCGGAACAAACGGCACCACTCTCGCCCAAGCAGCAAGGTTTGAAGCTGGAGGTGGAGATCTCAACTACGGAATCCAGCTTGATGTTGAGGACGGTGGTGTCGATCTTAGAATTGAAAGTTCAGCCGATAATGGTGATTATTTCCAGATTCAAACCACCACCCATGGGGCAACCACAATCACAACACAAGATGACGATGCTACTGCTGCTCATCTTACATTTAATGTTGATGGAAATATTACTTTAGATCCTGTAGGAGGTAATGTTGCCATTGACGGCACCAGACTTTCAGTGACAGGCTCAACACATATTACTGGAAGTTCAAACCACCTTGTTCTGAAAAATATGGGAGATTCACAGTCGGCCACTTTTGATCTAAGCACTGCTGGTGATTTAACTATTACACCAACGAGTGGCCTAACCAAGGTAAAAGGTTATTTAAGAATAATGGATAAGACAGAAGATAAATATGTTGCCCAAATTTATGATTCTGCTGATGATGGACTTATAGCTGGCTATGCCAACCAAACACTTAAAACCATGATTCATGCAAATGGCACATCTTATTTCACCGGCGGCCCTGTCGCCATTGGAACAGCAGGGTCAGCTAATAAATCATTGGCGGTCAGTGGATCTATGAGGGTTTCTGGCTCTGATGTTCAGATGTCTTTCGGAAGTGATCCTCAATTTCAACTGTCTGCATCTAAAGACTTCGGCGGCGGACAATCACTTTTTGAAATCACCACTCCGACTAAATCGAACCTATTTAATATAACTGATGGTGGTTTAGTAGGTCTCAATATGGTCCCTGCTGCATTTAACGCACATTTATATTGTTCTGGTGCCGCCGTTGTTGGTGCTCCAACCGCTGCTCTCAATGACGCAAATTTACATACTGGTTCCTACTCTTTTCATCTTGATGAGGGTTCAAATAAATTAATGGTTAGGGTAAAATATTCTAACGGAACTGTCAAATCTGGTTCCATATTACTTGACTAAACTTTAAAAGTGTTTTTCCTCAATAAAACACTATTTATTGATGATAATAGTATTATTAGGAGTTGTTATTAATGTCTTCAATGTTAGAAAAAGCCATAGTTGATGCCGCTGCCCTCCGTGAAGCTGCCCTAAAGAACGCAGAGCAAGCAATCGTAGAGAAATATGCACCAGAAATCAAAGCAGCAGTTGATACACTGCTGGAGACCTCAACAAAAAGTATTGTTCAAGAACAAGATGAGATGTTGGGAGGTTCGATGGCTACATCTGCACCACCTCAAACACCGGTTGACGCACCGTTTGCAGTAGCTGACCAAAGCCCAAATCAATCAGTCGAAATGTCTATCGAATTTGAGTTTGATCCTGAAGATTTTAACATTGATCTCGGATCACTCCAACAACAAGCCCAAGACGAACCACCCCCGTCTAGTGATGAATTAACAGGAACAGACGATTTGATGGCTGATCTTGGATTGGGCGGAGATGAAGGCGGAGAAGAATCTGCTCTCGGCGACCTCGGAATAGAGGGCGGAGAAGATGAACTCGCCCTTCAAGAAATTATTAGTTTAATGAATGAAATTGACCAAGAAGAAATTATCGAAGAAGAATTGATTGTCGATACTGGCTCAACCAAATCTGGTTGGATTGCTACAGATGAAAGCTCACTGAAGTATGAACAGGAGCTTGAACTTGCCAAGCAAGAATCGACCGAATCAAAAGAAGAAAACGAAGAACTTAATAAAAAGGTCAAAGAATTAAAAGAAAGAATTAACAAATATAATGCAGACAATAAAAAATTGTATTCTGCTGTTAAAGAATTAAAAGTCAAATTGGATGAATCACTTTTGTCAAATGCAAAATTGGTTTATTCTAATAAGATTTTAAGCGATACCTCCTTGAATGAGCGACAAAAAGATAAAATTGTCGAAGCTATCGCACAGGCAAAAACACTGAATGAGGCAAAAACTCTTTGCGAAACTCTAAAAGCTACAGTGGGATCAACGAAAGAAAATGGTCCAAAATCACTTAGTGAGTCGGTTCAAAGAAAATCAAACTTATCAAGTATTTTGCCGAGAAACAAAAAAGAAATGAATGAAAGTTTTTCATTTGCTGATAAAATGAAAAAACTTGCAGGCATCTCTTAGACATATACTATAAGGAGGTATTACAAAAATGTCTATTATTGAAACACTTAGTGAAGGCATTGTAAACCGTGACATGGCTAAAGAAGGCGAAGCTCTTCTTAATAAATGGTCAGCAACCGGTTTGCTTGAAGGTCTTCAAACACAACGAGATCAGTCAATTATGGCTCGTCTCTTGGAAAACCAAGCAAAGGAGCTTCTTCGTGAAGCTTCATCTATGGGAGGTGGCGATGTTGAAGGTTTCGCCGCTGTAGCTTTCCCAATTGTCCGTCGAGTATTCGCCGGTCTTATCGCTAACGATCTTGTTAGTGTTCAACCGATGAGTTTGCCATCTGGCCTCATCTTCTTCCTCGATTTCAAATTTAATGAAAATCGCTATGGTGACGGAGACACTTCAGATCCATGGAAACTTGGCGATTCACTCTACGGTGGTAACGTGTTGGCGAAAGAGATCGTTGATGGTGTAAACTTTGCACCTTCAGATCGCGTTGGTAAAGGTGGATACCGTGACTTGAATACTGGTTATGCATCTCCAACTGGTTCGCTTCATCTTACTGTCCACGATGGCACAGCCATCGGCTCAGTTGGAACTTCAAGATTCGTTGATGCTGGTAGTACTGAATATGGTGGACCGCTTACACAAGATGCAGTTGCTATCTCTGCTTTGTCCGAAGCACAGAAAAAACAACTTAAATTTGATCCTGATGTATTGAATGCAACAAGTACAGATAAAGTTTGTGTTCTTATTGTTAAATTGACCACCGACGACATGGCGGCGATTAATCTTGACTCTATGACTGCTTTGAATATTACAGAGACCGATAAATCCGTCCTCACCGATGGCGGAGGTGATGTCACTGGTCGTGTTATTCGTCGTTTGACTCACGCGGGCTATGTTAATGCAGATGGAAATCTTGTTGAAAGTTCAAAAGATCAACACATTACTTTTTATATTAGGGGTGCATCTGCATGGACAAATGATATTGTCACCGCCGAAATTCATTACCCAATGAAAGATGATTTCTCAGCAAGTACTGCCATTGGCTCTATTGCTCCTGATCTCGCTTGGGGTCTTGAGGCTAATGAAGCCATTCCAGAAATCAACATTCAAGTTGATAGTATTGCAATTACAGCAGTAACTAAAAAGTTGAAAGCCAAGTGGACTCCAGAATTGGGTCAAGACTTGAACGCTTATCACAATATTGATGCTGAAGTTGAGTTGACCTCGATCCTTTCTGAGCAAATTGCTCTTGAAATTGATCGTGAGATTCTTAGTGATCTTGTCTCTGGTGCAACTGCTAGTACTTATTACTGGTCACGTTCACCGGGTCTCTTTGTGAACCGCCAAACTGGTGTTGAATTGGGCGCAACTGCTGCTGCTCCTGACTTCACTGGAACGGTTTCTGAATGGTATGAAACCTTGATCGAAACCATCAATGATGTTTCCGCTCAAATTCATCGTAAGACGCTTCGTGGTGGAGCTAACTTTGTTGTTTGCTCTCCTGAAGTTGCTAACATTCTTGAATTCACTTCTGGATTCCGCGCAAACGTCACTGCTGATGCTGATAAAGGCGTTATTGGTGCCGAGAAAGTTGGTTCTTTGAGTCGTAAGTTCGACGTTATCGTTGATCCTTACTTCATTAGAAACGTGATTCTCGTTGGTCGTAAAGGAAATTCTTTCCTTGAAAGTGGATTTGTGTATGCACCTTATGTGCCTCTCCAAGTCACACCGACCATCTTTGGAACCGAGGACTTCGTACCTCGTAAGGGTGTCATGACCCGTTATTCCAAGAAGATGGTACGTCCTGATATGTACGGTCTTGTTATCGTCCGAGGACTTCTTGGTGAAGGTGGAGCATCCTGATATAACTTAGGATAGCACTGCTATAAAAAATGCCCTCGATGATTTTTTTCATCGGGGGTTTTTTCTTTTTCATCATACTATTTACTATTGATCGCACATTGAAAAGTGCAAAAGATATTAAGGAGATCATTAATATGTCAAAACTAGGAAGATACGCCGCCCAACGAAAAAAGGTTGAAGACCTCACCGCCACCGCCAAAACTGTGGAGGTTGCCGATTGCGGAACAATTTTTACTATAGGCGCAGCCGCAACTGCTGTGGTATTGCCTTTGCTGGCGAATGCTGGAAAAGGCTGGTGGTGTAGATTTGTTGTCAACAACGAAACCGCCTCAGTGACCATTGCACAACATGCCTCTGATACTGCTAATCAAATGGTAGGTCATATATTGTCTTACGGCGATGCTGCTGCTCCTGTGATGGTTCCGCAAGCTGCTGCGGGCACCGCGTTTGATTTAGTTACCTTTGTAGATACTGTTTTACAAGGTGATTGGGTTGAGTTCTGGACTGATGGAACTCTTTGGTATGTGGAAGGCGCAACACGGGTTGCCGATGGTATCACTGCTGCTTAATCCCTAATCTCCAAAATAATAAAATCAAGCTCACCATTGTGTGGGCTTTTTTTAATTCCGCAAATTTTATTTCCGGCCAATTTTTGAGATTTGAACCTAATTACAACATTATCAAGGAGTTATAATGGCTAGAAAATCACAACGCCTAAGAAGGGCAAAAATCATTGAACGCAGAGAAGAAGAGGTAAGACAAACGGAACTCAAAGCTCAAGAAGAGAACTCTGTTCGTATTCAAATGTTAAAAGAACAACAAGAGAAAGAAGCCAAAGCCGCAAGACTTAAAGCCCAAGTCGAAGCTAATAAAAAAGCCGCAATGGAAGCCGCTGCTAAAAAACAAGCAGAATTAAAAGCAAACCAATGCGAGGTCAATTTAAATAAAACAACAAAGAAAACAACAGCTTCCAAGCCAAAAGTATCTAAACGAAGAAGAAAGACCAAAACTACTACAACCAATCAATAGTAGCTTTACATTAAATGTAACTATTTATTGTTGATTGGGGGGTTTTATGAATGCCAATTTCAAGTCTTACACCAACTTCAACTAAAAGTGCAGTTGTTCTTCCAGTAACTGGAGCCACAGGTGATGTTCTCGCAGCATTGCCTCTTTCAGCATATACAAGTTCTGTATTTCTTGAAGGTGCCGCTGCTCAAGTTGCGTATACATATAAAAAGCTAGGTGGAGATATACTCGATATCGAACTTAAAGCAGACAATGTATATGCCAACTATGAAGAGGCTTGTCTTGAGTATTCTTATCTTGTAAATATACATCAGGCAAAGAATAGCCTTGGAGCCGCCCTAGGGGCCGCTACGGCCAGTTTTGACCATAAAGGCAAGGTTACCACTGGCACCCAAAACTTAGCCCTTAAATACCCAAAATTCTCCTTTGAAACCGCTTTTCGCCTTGCTGATGCATATTCATCCGAAGCGATGGTCGGAGGTCGAAAAGAATTTTATTCTGCTTCAATCAATACAGTAAATCAACAGCAAGATTATGATCTTCAAGCAATAGTCGAATCCTCGGCCTTAACAGCCAGTAGCCCATTCAATGGAAAGATTAGTAATCAAAGAATAAAGGTCCATCAGGTATATTATGTGTCTCCAAAGCAAATGTGGAGATTTTATGGCTATTATGGAGGTCTCAACGTTGTCGGAGACATGCAAAATTACGGTCAATACTCAGATGACTCCAGTTATCAGATAATTCCTTCTTGGCAAAACAAAGCTCAAGCTATAAACTATGAAGATCACTTATATACAAGGACTTCTCATTATTCTTATGAAATTATTAATAATAAGTTGAAGCTTTTTCCAACTCCCGTTGAAGGAGCCATGGCAGACCATTTTTGGTTTAGATTTACTATTGAAGACGGTGATATATGGACCGATGATGAGGAAGCTGGCCAAAATGGTGTCAATAACATGAATACGATACCATATGAGAATATACCCTATACAAGTATAAACTCTATTGGTAAACAATGGATCAGGAGATTTTGTCTTGCACTATCTAAAGAGACTTTAGGCCAAATAAGGGGCAAATTTGGAGGGGCAATCCCAATACCCGGAGACAATATAACGCTAAACTCTTCAGATTTGCTTGGTCAAGCGAAAGAAGAGCAAACTGCTCTAAGGGAAGAGTTAAAAACACAGTTGGATGAGTTGACATATCCGAAGCTTCTTGCAACGGATGCCGAAATGTCTGAAAACGCTCAAAAAATGGTTGAAAACGTTCCAATGAAGATTTTTGTGGGGTAAATGAATGTCAGATGATTGGTCAAAGCCTCCACAGCCCCCTCCTCCACTGTTTCTCGGTGAAAAAGAACGAGATTTAGTAAAACAAGTTAATGACGAGATCATTGAAAGAGTAGTTGGGCAACAAATATTGTATTTTCCGATTGATATCGATCATACAAACTTTCATCCACTTTATGGTGAGGCCATAGAAAAAACTTTTTTACCTCCAATCCGCATATATGCTCTCGTTGAGTATGGAGGAGAAGAAACGAACTACATGTCTAATATTGCAGTCGATGAAATGACCAAAATTACGGTCAAATTTCATAGAAGACGATTAACCGAAGATCAAGACCTTGAAGTAAGAGTTGGTGATTTTGTTAGATATGGAGATAAATACTATGAGATAGTAAAATTATCAAATACAAAGCACCTTTTCGGACAAGTCGAGCACAAGTTTGAAATGTCTGCTGAATGCATAAGAGCAAGGGACGGTCTATTTAATGCCAGTTAATCCAGAAGAAATAACATTTGAACCATCAACATTAGAAAACATTGATATGGGAATGTATGAGTGGGTAAAAGATACTTTGAACCTACACACCACAACAAACGACGGACATAAGCCAACTCCAGTTATATGGCTAGGAACAGAGAGAGCATATCAATTGAAAAACAATAAAGAGTTGAGGAACTCTGATAATCGATTAAAATTGCCGATTATTGCTGTGAATAGAGAATCTGTTTCTAAAGATCCCTCCTTCAAGGGAGCTTTCCAAGCCCATTATTACCAAGAAAATGATTATAAGGGTGGAACAGTCACAATTCATAGAAGAATCAATCAGAAAAAACATAGAGATTTTAAAGGAACTTTGGTCTCTCAAGCAATCAATAATGCGAGAACAACTGGTCGCTATTCTTCCGACAAACCCGCCGGTAAAAAGATATTATACCAACAAATAACAATTCCCGTTCCAAGTTATATCACAGTTATGTATAATATTCTTTTGAGAACGGAATACCAACAACAAATGAATGATCTTGTCACCCCTTTTATTTCAAGGACAGGAAACATTAATAGCTTCTTTTTTGAAAGAAATAATTATAAGTACGAATCATTTATACAGCCAGATTTTGCAGAAACAAAAAATATTAAAGATATGGCTGAAGAAGAAAGAATGTTTGAGACCGCTATACAAATAAAGGTTCTTGGATACTTAATTGGCGACGGTAATAACAATGAACGACCCAAGGTTACAATAAGAGAAAATGCTGTCCGCGCCGTAATAACGAACGAGAGAGTAATTGTCGGAGACAAAGTGCCTTGGAAAGATAAGAATAACGATTATACAGAATAGGTTTTTCCGTTAAAACAATACTATTTACTGTGAGATATTAATTTAAAGGAGAACTTTTTAATGCCTAGAATTTTTGATTTTATTTCCCCCGGTGTGGAAATTACAGAAGTTGACCAAAGTCAAATCGCCCGCCCAGTAGAAGAAGACGGCCTACTATTGATTGGCCAAGCCAAATCAGGCCCCGCAATGCAACCTATTAAGGTTAGAGATTTGAATAGCTTCATTTCCGTATTTGGAAAGCCACAAGCTGGAGTTGGAACATCTGATGCTGATGTGTGGCGCGATGGAAACCGCAGTGTTCCAACATATGCAGCCTATGCTGCCCAAGCTTGGCTGGCATCAAACAGTTCCCCGGTGACTTTTGTTCGATTGCTGGGAAGCGACTCCCCAGATCAAGCATCTGGATATGTTAAAGCCGGTTGGAACCTCGGCGGTGGTGCAGCATCTTCCACAGCGGCCTCTTGTAAAATTGCTTATGGTCTTTTTGTTGCTCCATCTGGTGCCGCTACTGCAACCAATGTTACAGGTACATTGGCGGCTATTCTTTATACGACTGGCGCAGTAGCCACATTGGACGGTATTATTCTCGGAGGATCAGAAGATAATTCCAATACAACATCTTCAGCAGGAACTTTTATTAAAAGTATATCGGGTGCTTCTCAACCAGCAACATTTAAGTTGAATATTTATGATGCTGGAATACTTGGCACTGCAACACCTATTGAAGAGTTGACTTTTCACTTCGATCCAGATCAGGCAGACGGTTATATTAGAAATGTTCTTAATACAAACCCTCAACGACTTAATTCAAACAACTATGCTTCGGGAGAAATCAAAAAATACTTCCTTGGAGAGACCTTTGAAGAATCAGTAAAGAGATATGTTACAACAAATTCTACAACGGCTGGTAATCAATATGCATTTATTGCTCCATTGATATCTGGTTCTACACACTGGGTTGATCGTCAATCTGCGGCAAAGCCAGCTAAAACAGGTTGGATTATCTCAAGAGATCCAAATCCAACTGAAAACCTTAGCAACTTTACTGCCTCTGCACAAACTAAGTTATTTAAGATCACATCTCTTCATGATGGTGAATGGTTTCAAAATAATTTTTATGCATCAATCGAAAATCTTAAATTTGGAACCACAAAAAGTCCAAATTCATCTTTCTCTTTGGTTGTTAGATCCAAAGATGGCACCGCTATTGAAACTTATACAAATCTAAATCTTGATATTGCGTCTTCTAACTTTGTTGGCAAGAGAGTTGGAACCCAATATACTTCTTGGAATACTGGGACAAAACAGCTTGATTTGTATGGTGATTATGAAAATATATCAAGTTATATTAGAATTGAACTCGCAGATACATTGAAATCTGCTGGTGGCTTGTCTGATACCTATGCTATTCCATGGGGATTCCATGGCCCAGCAAAACTTAAAGGATTTACTTATCTTAGTCCTAACGGATCTCCAAAGGGATTTGCCAAAACATCTGAGATGCACCCCCTTGGAACTATATTATCGGCATCAGATGCCCAACATGCACACCATTTTATTGGAAATTGTTCTGGTAGTAATCTCGCTGGCGGCTGGGATCCCAACGGAAAAAGTTCCCAACTCGGCGGATTCCTTTCTGCTTCGGTGTCCCGTCTTACTGCTTCATTCGTCTACCCACAACTTAGACTTTCAGAAGCCAATACAAAAGCAAGTGCAAACTGGCTTAAGAGTGATATGTTAGGTCTGAGACACAAAGTTCCATCCAAAAATACCTCTGCTACATATGATGATAAGAGTTATGTTGACATCATTCGTTATTTGGGCGCGGGTTTGGATATTCATGAATCGAATAATACAAGCACAGAGCCTTCATTTATATTTACTTTGGATGAGGTTCAAAAGATAGATTCAAAATTCTTTTGGGCTTCTGGGTCTCACGGAAAGGGCGATGGAACAGATGCTGGCTCTCTAGCCAATGTTTCTGAAACGGCTGCTTCTGGGTCTCAAAGTCTTCTTGACGATAAAGTCAAGCAGTTTGCTATGCCCTTCTTCGGCGGCTTTGATGGATTAGACATTGAACAAGTTGATCCGTTCTCAAACTCCAATATTCTTGACTCTTTCGCTTCATCTACGCACTATGCAAATTATTCAGTTGAAAGAGCCATTGATTTGGTCTCAGATGAAGAAGTTGTTCGTTACGATGTTATTAGTGTTCCGGGCTTAACAAATGTGGGCCTATCTAATCAGCTTATCGATGCTGTCGAAAGCAGAGGAGATGCTCTCGCCATTGTTGACCTGAATGACGGCTATCTTGAATCATATGAAAACAATGGAACAAGATTGACTACTGGTGGAACCGTTGCATCTGTCCTTTCAACAGCGTTAACTAGAGATCTGGATACAAGCTATGCTGCTGCATACTTCCCAAGAATCAGAGTTAAAGATACACTTGACGAAAATGGAAATACTATTGTAGCCCCCGCCTCTGTTGGTGCCCTTGGAGCCCTTGCTTTCTCAGACGCTGACTCTGGTGGCCCTTGGTTTGCTCCTGCTGGTTTTAATCGCGGCGGTTTGTCACGACTTGGAGGAAATCAAGGCCCACGATGTGTGGGAACTTGGAAGAATCTTTCTAAAGCAGATAGAGATGACCTTTATGAGAAAAATATTAATCCTATCGCTAGGTTCCCTGCTGTTGGTGAAATTGTCATATTTGGACAAAAAACCCTTCAAGCAACACCTTCAGCCCTTGATAGAGTTAACGTAAGAAGGCTTATGATTTATCTCAAGAAGAAAATTAAAGATGTGGCGGACACGGTCTTGTTTGATCAAAATGATCAAACCACTTGGAATAGATTCTCTACTGCTGCCGATTTGATTTTGGCTGACGTTCAATCGAGATTTGGCATTGA
>Ga0208011_1000942_pt1 | contig 10724 bp, 17 predicted proteins | sample 7_EtaG_FD_184080 | JGI IMG/M metagenome (GOLD analysis project Ga0208011, IMG submission 184080) | Marine viral communities from the Subarctic Pacific Ocean - 7_ETSP_OMZ_AT15161 metaG (SPAdes) (version 2) | ecosystem: Environmental > Aquatic > Marine > Oceanic | place: Pacific Ocean | collected... | reverse complement strand
CATAAAGTGATGTTAATTCTCTTTCACTTATCGATGCATCAGCCATATCTAAACTTTTTAATTATTTAGATATCACCCTCCTTTCTATTCTCTGACTTACTAACATCAAACTCACCGCCAGGATATCTCTTCTTTAATTTATCTACATTCATCTCAATGATTTCATCAAAGGAAGTATCAAGTGCCATACATGCTTGAGCAATATACCAGCAGATGTCTCCTAACTCTCTCTTCATATGGAAGACATTATCTTCATTATATGGTTTACCCTGTAAGATAATCTTCTTTACTACCTCAGTAAACTCACCTGACTCAGCAGTTAAACCAAGAGCAGCAGTTAGTAACTGAGAAACATTACAATCATCTTCCATCTCCAAATTAGTCACTCTTTGCATAAGTGCTGCAAAGTGAAGACTCTCATCACTTGTTACACCCTGCACAAACTCAAGGTACTTTTCTGTATCAACTGTCATGGTGACTACGCAATTTACGAACTATAGTATTCCAGAATTCTTGCTCCTCTTCATTACAAGCTACGGTATCAGCATGAATTAATCTGACCAATGCAGTTAACTCTTCTGTATTGAATTTAGAATTTGAATCCATCGAAAGATTTCTTTGCTTTTTCTTCTTTATTATTATAATCCTCTCCTCCTCCATTGTCAACCACATCCTCCTGTGCTGTTTGCTCACAGTCATATAACCTCATCTTTGCTCTATCAATACCAACTACAAATCTTTTTCTAATAGTAGGATCATTATATCTATTCTTCAATTGCTTTACTAATATCTGATTCAAACCTTCCAACTCCTCAGTAGATATGAGAGCGAACATAAGGTCAGCAGTAGCAGGGAGTCCAAAGGATTCCGAAGTGTCAGTAAGCTCAACATCGCTACTCCCAAAACCAGAACGAGTAGTTTGAGTAGCACTGACAATCGGTAGGTTAGCTTCCACAGCAAGTCCCCTAAGCTCTTCTGCAATTGCTTTAATATACGAATAAGAATTGACATTACTGTTTGCTCTATACCTTGAAGAGGCACATATATTCAAATAATCTACAAATATTATATCAGGTCTAAAGGATTTCTTCAATGCTAACTCATTTAATAGTGATTTAAAATGCCCACTATGAGCAGATGCAGTAGGATATTCTTTTATAATTAACGTTCCTTGTGTTTTCTTTGCAAGAGCCTCAACCTTAGTATCAAACATAGGCTTAGGTAAATCTGTTATGTCTTGAATGTTGACATTAAGTAAATTAGCATCAATCCTCTCCGCAATCTTCTCCTCTGCCATTTCGAGAGTGATGTAGAGGACGTTCTTTCCCTCGATAAGAGCACTGCTAGCCACATGACACATGAATAAAGATTTTCCAACACCTGTGCCAGCCAAAGCAATGTTGAGAGTCTTATTCGGTAAACCGCCTTTTGTAATTTTGTTAAAATATTCGAGATCAAACGGAATGCGGTCTTCCTTCCTGTGATACGATTCAAACCTTGCTTCATAATCTTGTAAGTAGTCGTGACCTATATGATTATCGAAAGAAACAGCCAAAGCATCAGACAGAATAGAAGGAATAGCATCCCTTCCTTTAGCGTCATCCTTTCCATCTGCTAACTGAATAGATTCCATCAATGCCAAATATATAGCACGGTCTCTACACCACTTCTCAGTAGAATCAACTAACCAATCTATCTCCCCAACTTCATCCTCAAAAGAACTAATCAAATCAACTATCTCTTTAAAGTTAGTATCATTAATATCACTACGCTTCTCTACCTCAATAGAGAGTATCTCTTTAGTCGCTAACTTATTATACTCCTGTATAAAAGATAGTATCTCTTGAAAAATAATCTTTTGATTTTGATCTTCAAAATACTCATCCTTAATAAAGGGTATTACTTTTCTAGCATACTCCTCATTGTATATTAGGTTTCTAAGAATTAGAAACTCAATTTTCTCCATAACTAAATTCCTTTTGTGCTACTTCGTCAAGAGCTTGCATTACTTCTGAGGTGAAATACTTTTCAGGATTTTCATACACAGTCTTTGGATAAACTTTCGCCTCTCCAATCTCATATCTGTTTCCCACCTTTTTAAAGACGCCATATTTTTCTCCCAACTCGAGGAGTCCGTAATAGGGGTCCAGTCCTCGTTCATCATAGAATAAACGTATCTCTACTTGTTTGTTTTCTTTACTTAAACGCGATTTGTGAGTCTTAGCCTTGATAATATTTCCAATGACTTCTTTGCCATCCTTTTCTTTTTTCTTGCTGAGATAAATGATTGTACTTGCTGCGTACTTGAGGCCAGAGCCTCCTCCCATTTCTTTTGTAGGGACATAAGAACCAATGACATCGTAAGTGTGGTTTGTTACTATAAGTGGAATGTTGGCTTGACCAAGTTTTAATGTTAGCATACGAAATGCTCCTTTGACAAGTTGGGATTTGGTCATGTCCCTAACCTGCCTATCATCTAATGCATCACGGATTTCTTTCTCTGTAGAAAGCATCCCTAATGAATCTAGAACAAACATACAAGGCTTACGCTCATTTATGTCCTTCTTAAGGTATATATCTACGGCCTTAAGTGCATTAGTTCTAAACTCTTCTATAGTTACTACATTAATAACTACTAACCTATTAAGATCAATTCCCCTACTCTCCAGTAGTGGTTTATTAACTGCGGCTTCAGTATCGAAATAGAGACAATACCCATCAGGATTAGAGTCAAGGAAGTTCTTAACCACAGCGAGGGAGAAAAAAGTTTTTCCAGTACTACTCTCACCAGCAATAGCAGTGATTTTATTCCCAGACACACCACCATAAATGCTACCACTGCAAAGTCCATTAAAGATGAAACTGCCGGTATCGACATAATTCTCTGTAGAATCGATGTCGGAGGCGAGTTGGGTGTACTCATTCCCTATCTCCTTTACAATATCTTTTAAAAAGTCCATCTCAAATACCTAATAACTTACGTTGTCTCTCAAAATAACCATGAAGAATCCATGAACTACTATTCAATTTATCTTCACCTCCAATAGCAAATTGAAAATCTACTCTTGGGTCATCACCATAACCTTTTATCTCTGGTGTATTAGTCTTTATTCTATCACCTCCATTACAAAAGATAACCTTCTCAGATATATCTAAGCACTTAGAAATAGCACCACAAGCAGAATCATCTGCATCATCCCATGATATAACAGCATCTACCATATCTAAATGTCTAACTATGTCTGCTCTCTCAGTCCAGCATTGAAAGTATTGTCCTTTCTTTCTGGTTAACCAAGGGTCTCCATTGAGTCCAACAACAAGATAGTCAGATAGATCTTTTGCTCTTTTGAAGTATGATATGTGTCCACTATGTATAGGATCAAACCCACCAGTTACTAAACTTACTTTTTTAAAAAACATTATGAGAAAAACAAATCAAGATTAACAGTCTTTTCTACATTCCATCCCACAGCATCAAGAATAATCTTAAGTGGCTCTAGGAATGACTTCTCAAATTGTAAGTCATAATCTACATACTTGTCAAGTCCCAGTTCTCTAGGGAAATCCTGAATAAATGCTATAACATTCTCATGTATAATATTAGGTTTCTTTAAATAACAAAACTTAAGTTTCTCTCCATTCTGAATAAGAGAATACTTATGAGTTAGTTTCTTCTCCTTTATATAATGATTAAAAAGAAGAGCACCTCTTACATGAATAGGAGTTCCTTTAGAATAGATTGTAGAATGTGCCTTATACTTATCAACATTAGATGCTGAACGTGGGAATGATATTTCCTCTGGTGGTAAAGACTTGAATTTCTTTCTAGCATTATCAATAAACTTAATCACATCATCTTCTGTCCCACTCATCATTAACTTCAATCCATCCTTAATCATCTTTCTACAAGGGGCAGGAGTGGATGACTTAACTGCTTCAATACCCATCATCTTTAGTTTGGGTTCTTCATACCTAACACCCTCACTGTCCCATACATTAAGAATATATCTCTTCTTAGCAGTCCATATACCCCTATCAGCAATATTCTCCCTCTTCATCTGCATCTTCTGGTCATATGCATTCACATACTCGGCCAATTCTTGGTAAGCACCTTCAATAAAAGGCTCAAATTCATTTTCACACACCTTGTTAAGGAACCCAACAATGCCTTCATTAGTTTTCTCTCTGCTCTCGTATATACGTTCAACCAAAGGACCCAAATTAAGATAGATGGAATCAGTATCTGAAGCAATAACATAATCAACACCCTCTGTTTTTAATATACGATTAACCTTCTGGTTCATTTTATTCTCTATCCACCTGATAGATACCTGACCAGATAAGGTAATGGCTTCTGCATTAGCAAGTTTATAATACCTAAAGTATTGATTACCAATAGCACCATAGGCAGAGTTAAGAGCAATCTTTCTTGCCATCTGGTTATTCTCAAACCTAGATATGTCCTTGATTGCCTGTGCTCTCATCCTTTTGAGTTTATCATCTGATAATTCTTTTACATTACTCTTGCCAGAAGCTACTATCTTCTTCTTTTCATCAGCATCTTGTCCAGCACCACCTATGAGATAACCCATTATAATATCCCCCTATGTTTCATTTCTTCTTCTATATCCACTAGTGCCTGTTTAGCCTTGAGCATCTTCTTCTTAAAGATAACTCTCTCTTGGTACATCTTCTCCATGAGTTCAGGTAAGAACCCACGCACATCCTTTCTATACTGTGCTCCATTAGCACAAACTGTATAGTCACCATCAATATCAACCTCCTTCTTTAGAAACCCTTCAACGCTCGCGAGGGGATGTCTAGCCTCCCTGAGTGTTTCTGGGGAGATGTTGTACTGCATAATAAGATGAGGATAAAGACTATTAAGGTCAAAACTGACAACCCAATCATACTTTCCTGGAACCGGTTCCTTGACATAAGCACCTGCGTATTTGTCGTTTTTCTCTGATCTATCTTTAGGAGGAATAACAATATTCCTTCTCTTCAAGTAGTTATAAATGATGGTATCCCACATTCTAACCTGAAAGAACACATCTGCAAAGTTAACCTTAGCATCATATGCCATAGTGATGGCAAGTTCAATCAGTTTCATCTTGTCTTCCAGACGGTCAACAAGTTCAACGTCCACTATATTATACTCAATAAACTTCTGCCAACCATTGGTATAGAAATCCTTAAAAGTATCATACTCAGAGTGGTCTAACTTCTTCTGTCCTAGTTCTACACTAGCAATATAATCCAACCTATAAGACTCTTGTGCCTTATAAGTAAACTTCTTATATAAGTCTAAGTAGTCTAACTGAGTAAGTCCTGCTACATCAAAATAGACGTGCTTCCTACCCATAATGAATATCTCATTCTCAGTATTCATTCCCCAAGGAGACAACCTCCTCATCTCCTTCTCACCTAACACCCTATTCAATCTCTTGGAGATATAAGGGATATCATAATACTGTATGTTCCATCCAGTGACAACATCAGGGATGTTAGCACTCCAATGCTCAATGAAAAGACTTAATAGTTTGTGCTCTGTACCACATTCAATATAAGTTACATTCTTCTGCTTATTGATAAAGGGATGAATGCCCCAAGTAATAATCTGCTTAGTATTATAATCTTGAATACTAATAGAAAGTATCTGCTCTGCTGCAGCTTCTGGATCAGGGAATCCATTCTCAGAAGCAACCTCAATATCTAAAGTAGATAATCTAATCTTAGATATGTCAAACTTAATCTCCTCCTCGGGATACATATCAGATATGTATTGAGAGACATACCTATCATTACCATAGATTTTAAAGTTCTCTACGTCCTGATACTTCTTATAGAACTCTCTACAATCACGCACAAAACCAGGTTGAATGCTTTCAACATTCTCCCCTTCTAATGTCTTGTACTTAGATTCTTTCTTACTAGGAACAAATAGGGTGGGTGTATACTCATCCCTAAATTGAACATGCTTACCATTATCATAACCACGAACTAGGAACTTGTTCCCAATTAATTGAACGTTGGTATAAAATTTCATTTAAGAAGGTCTTGATATTTCTCTAGTAGGGTGGGTTTGGCTTCAATCAATGTTAATATCTTATCAGAGCAAATCATAAATTCATTATCATTTGTAATATCTATTAGCCAAGGAGACAAAGTGCCATCCTCATTCAATAGAAATGGTTCAATCATTTTACAATTTGGATCTCCTATATCCATAGGAGCAACTTCCTCAAGTTGACTTATCAATATCTGATTGTTCGTCAACACTAGCACTTTTACTGGTTCCATTTTTTAATACCTGAGTTTCATACATTAAAGTTAACTTATCTATAGGATCTACTATAGTCACCACCCAATCAGCGGTGATAGGAATAACTTCAGTTTTTGTTAAAGGGCACCAAGGAAATAATTTAATCTTATAAGAATCCTTGTCTACATCATCAGTCTTGAGTATTTCATTACTCAAACTTACTCCACAAGGTTTCCTAAGAAAATATCCTATAACCCTTTCACTTTCACCTTCTTTCATTAACATCTCTTTAACATCTGCAATTATATCTTCTCCTGATTTTAAAATAGCAAGTTTTACAGTCATAGCTTAATAATTCCTCCTATTATTCTAGCACAACTTCACCAATTGTCCAGCACTCTAATCCTTCATCTCTAATAATATCCATAACATAGTACATAACATTATCAGGAACCACTACACAATACCCTATCCCAAGATTAAATACATTCCTCATCTCTTCCTCATCTACATTACCTTCAAGTTGAATCTTCTTAAATATTTCTGGTAATGGCCATGCATTATAATCTACATTAACTTTAAGTCCTTCTGGTAAACATCTAGGTAAGTTCTCTGGTATACCACCTCCAGTAATATGAGCCATACCATATATCTCATCTATCTCTTCTAACAATCTCTTAACTACTGGTGCATAGATTGTAGTAGGAGTGAGTAGTTCAGGATGCTCTGCGTATTTTATCTTGTGACGAAATAGTAAGTAATTAACAAGACTATATCCATTACTATGAAGACCACTGCTTGCTATACCAATAACCTTATCAGTCGGTTTAATACTTTTTCCATCTATAATTTTCTTTTGCTCTACTATACCAGTACAAAATCCAGCAAGATCATAGTGTTCTTGTCTAGAATGTTCAGCAGTCTCTCCACCTATAAGATCCATTCCTGCTATCTCACATCCATTAACAATACCTTCTATTATTTCTGGTAGTTTACCATCTATCTTCTTTGTAGAAATATAATCTAAGAAGTATAATGGTTTAGCACCACAAGTAATTACATCGTTAACACACATAGCAACTAAATCAATACCTATGGTGGTATAGTCATTAGCAACTCTTGCTATATTAATCTTAGTCCCTACTCCATCAGTACCAGATACTAAAACAGGCTCCTGATATCCATCAGGAACCCGCATCATCCCACCAAAGCCACCTATGGTAGGTATTTTCTTTTTAATCTGATTTACAAAGTCTCTACCAGCTTCAATATTAACCCCTGCAGTTTTGTAATCTAATACAATTCCTTCCTTTTTAAAGTTAAGGGGTTCAAAAGTATTTAAAACCATTAGCCACCAGCAATTTCATATACCTTTCTCTTTTGATGATCAGGTACTATCTTATTAAGTCTAACAGTAAGTAAACCATTTGTAAAGGTTACTTCATCTATTTCTACATCATCAGATAAAGTCCAGTGCCTGGTGAATGCTCTGGCTGCTAATCCCCTATGGAGATACTCATCAGTTGAAGAGTCTTCTTGTTTTGCTTCTACTGTAAGTTTATTATATTCTGTAGTAACTTCTACATCTTCTTTCTTGAATCCGGCTACTGCTAATTCTAACCTAAACCTTGTATCACTTTCCTTTACAAGATTGTATGGTGGATAATTAATAGTTGAAGTTTCAAAAGCATTATCAAGCCTGGTAATCCAATCTTCTAATCCTATGGTGTTCCTGTGTATTGAATCTAAGTATTTGGCTGTCTCAGGAACTGACAGCGTAAGCGAATTTGGACCGAACATAATAGACCTCCGTAAGCGTCTTTAGTTAATAGTGGACCCCTAAGGCATCCATTACTAATTATACACGAAAGTCTTTCTATTGAGGTGTGGTTTCCTGCACCTTGGTCTTTTTACCTATATTATACTTCTGTTCTAGTATCCAATCTCCCTTATCCTTATAAGAAAGAACCTTAATCTGATTCAAAGGTGCTATATCAGCAACAGACTCTTCCTTAACTATACCTATCAATCCCCAATCAGAGAGTAACTTAGTAATACGATTTCTTCTCTGAACATCATTAACTGTTAGATTAGCGTGCTTGCCATCTAATGCAAATAATTCTTTAAAGTGTACAAGATAATATCTACCCTGCTTATGTAATATATGACAGCTCTGGTAAAGTTTCTTTTCCTTTCTGGATGCCACTCCTATTCTGGTCAAAGTCTCACGGACTTTTAGAAAATCATCAGGTTCATTTAAGAGAACCTCCACCATCATATCAGGAGACCAGTTCACCTGTGGTTCTTGTGTATTCATTGTGTTCCGCCAGTTTCAAGTCGTTGTTTAATAAAGTTCAGTTGGGTTTTATCTAGAATCTTCAGTGCTTGAGATGCTTTCTCATTACTATAACCATAGTATTGTTTAACACATTCTAAATCATTGACTTTATCTTTTCGGAGCCAGGGAGAAAATCTCTTCCGTTTCCTCACACTATTTAGATAAAATGAATATTGCATGTCCTTTTCTAGGTTATGATACCTATTCATTTCATTAGCATACATTATAGTATCAATGAAACCCGATAAGCAACGGTTAACTATGTAAGGAGAGTAAGTCTTTATATCATAAGACAAATCTTCCTTAGTAAAATTAATTGAATTCAACCAATCTTTTAATTCGCTCATGGTAATGTAGGAGGATTTTCTTCTGCTGCTCTAGCATCTCTTGCCACTCTTCTATTATGACTCCAATAATCATACTTAGTATAAAGTTTAAAAGGAGCTCCTAAACATTGTTGGGTAAACCATTCTGCCCATAAAAAGGCAACTATTGTAGCATCTACTGGGTCTTTAGGCATTTTCATTTTCTAAGTTCCTCAACTTTGTATTTCCAATAATCTCTATCCTCTTCATTAATCCAAGGAGAATGAACCATCATTTGAGCATGTTTTAACCAATCATCTCTAGTCCATTCTTTTCTAGGTTTATCTATATGATCTTTAAGACTCATAATTCATAAGGACCAACTCTTTCCTATCCTTCTGCTCTCTCATGTAGTCCCCAACAGAACGCATAGTGTAAGTAAGATCAAACTCAGCAGCACTCCAATCTTTAAATCTGTCCTTAACGAGCTGGTCAGAATTATAACTAACCATCTGAGGTATTGAAGTGTTAGAGCAATCTTCAGCAAACTTATCATGGTCAAATCCTTTGTGCATAGCACCCTTCTTACCATAAAGGTTATCCTTTATATCATAAGGAGGATCTGAATACATGAATATACTATCATGTATATTCTCCCTAAAACAATACTCATATGAATACCCATTAATATTCCATTGAGAAATTATATTAGAATACTCAGGCAACTTTTCAATTCCCCTCATAGAGAAATTAGAATCAGATGCTTGCTTAGAGAATGATGATGACTCAGTAAGTCCTGAGAAACTACACTTATTAACAATATAAAATGCTGCTGCTCTTTCTACACAATCCAAACTAGAATCATTTATTCTCTTCTTACATTCAAGGAAAAGTTCTCTTGCTGATTCTGGAACTGGATGAGTAGATTTATAATTAATTATTACTTCTGTTAATTCATCTCCAAACTGCTGTAACTGCATCCAGAAGTTAACAAGAGGCTCATATAAATCATTAACCATTATCTTAAGGTGTGGATACCTTTGTGTTACATAGATAGCAACACTACCACCACCTAAAAATGGTTCACGAAATTCTGTATACTTACTCATATCTGGAAAGTATGCAGCCATTTTAGCACAAGCACGAGACTTGCCACCTGGGTATCTTAAAGGAGTTTTTAATCCCTTTTTAACCATCTTTCTCCCCCCTATAATAATCCCCCAATGCACCCCTCATTAAAGTTTCACTAATCTCACCATGAGGTGTTGTAACTGTAGGTTCTATATGATCATTCTTCTCTCCAAATTTCTTCTTAGGTATATTAGATTCCCATGCAGCAATCATTACCTCCAACTCCCTTATCCTTTCTTGGGCTACTTCTATTCTCTCTTTAAGATACTGGATATTCATTTGAATTCACACTCCACCATAATTTCAGTTAAACATGCAAGCATATTTATCTCTTGGTCCGCGACGAAGGCAATTTGATACTGATACTTAGCAATAATAAGAACAGCAGCAGGGATGGAAGGAGAAACCAATGCACCTGAAAGAGAATCGTAAATCCTACGTAATAACACAGAAGGATCATTATCCAAGTTATCGACACACCATTTACGTACCTCAGTAAAGTTCTTTTCCTTAAGGTTCTTAAGTAAATCATTAACCGCGACATCACTAAAGGTTGCAAGAATACCACTATCTATCTTACCCCCTACAGAGTATCTTTGACACTCATTTAAAACTCTACGCCAATCTGGGAAGTGCTTATTAATAAGTTGAGCTAGGACTTTCTTATCAGTTTGAATCCGTTCAT
>Ga0208011_1000938_pt1 | contig 10743 bp, 2 predicted proteins | sample 7_EtaG_FD_184080 | JGI IMG/M metagenome (GOLD analysis project Ga0208011, IMG submission 184080) | Marine viral communities from the Subarctic Pacific Ocean - 7_ETSP_OMZ_AT15161 metaG (SPAdes) (version 2) | ecosystem: Environmental > Aquatic > Marine > Oceanic | place: Pacific Ocean | collected... | reverse complement strand
TGCCATATCAGCAATAACAGCAGTTGTACCAAGTAGAGCCATATCAGCTACGGCAGCACTTGTACCGAGTCTACCTATTTCTGTTGCCTTACCAGCTACTGTTCCTATATCTGTTGCGTCAGCAGCTACTGCATTAATGTTGGTAGCGTTACCAGCTACTGAAGTTACATTAGCAGATATACCTGCAACTGTAGTTACGTTTCCAGAAATACCAGCTACTGTTGTAACATTTGAGTCATTATCAGCTACTGTAGTTACATTAGAATCTATATCAGCTACTTTAGTAACATTAGCATTATTACCTGCTACAGTAGTAACGTTAGAATTGTTACCTGCAACGGTAGTAACATTACTTGAAATACCTGCTACTGTCGTTACATTACCTGAAATACCAGCTACTGTAGTTATATTACTTGATATATCAGCCAGTGTATCTAAGTCAGATACAATAGCTGTAGTGCCAAGTGTATTCATATCTGCTACAGCGTCGGCTGTTCCAAGCCTTCCTATCTCTGTAGCTTTCCCTGCCACAGCTCCAATATCTGTAGCATCAGCTGCTACTGCATTAATGTTGGTAGCGTTGCCAGCTACTGATGTAACATTAGCCTGTATACCTGCAACTGTAGTTATGTTGCTTGCTATATCTGCTAATGTATCCATGTCAGATACGATAGCTGTAGTACCAAGCGTATTCATATCAGCCACAGCATCAGCTGTACCAAGACGTCCTATCTCTGTAGCTTTACCGCCTACTGCTGTCACATTAGCATTATTACCTGCAACTGTTGTGACGTTGCCAGAAATACCAGCAACTGTAGTTACGTTAGAACTGACTCCTGCAACAGTAGTGATATTACTTGCAATATCAGCGAGTGTATCTAAATCAGATACGATAGCCGTAGTACCAAGAATACCTAAATCTTCTACAGCAGCAGCTGTACCTAACCTACCTATCTCAACAGCTTTAGCTGCTACTGTTGTTATATCTGTACCACTTGGTACCGTTCTATGGAATGCATAGGTATTTAGTGTTGAAGTTGTTTCTACAAGTATACCTGTACCTGAACCAATAGTTGTGCTATTCTCTAGACCATTAATAGTAACAGTAGAGTTACCTACAGTACCATTTGAGATTGTTGCAACACCACTTCCATTAGAGGTAAGATTACTTGCTAGAGCTTTAATACTAACAATAGTACCTGCTCCATCATTGACATCTGGATTAGCATTTGGGAAACTTGTCTCGTTTGCTAGAGGTACGAAACCACCTACATTATCAACTAAGTCAATAATTCTATCATTGATAGCTGCTGTTGTAGCAATGGACGTATCATTATCAGGGAAAGAATCACCATCCTTAATAGTATCACCAGAACTTATATTGAAATATCTAGAGTCTGATGCTGATGTAGTGAAGAATGATGTATCGTTTACAGTATGAGAAGCTTGCTCACTGTTTGTTACAACAGTAGCTGCCGATAATGCAGCTGAATCAACTGCTCCATCAGCTATGTGTTCATTATCAATAGAGCCTGCAGCATAATGCTGAGAGTCTATAGCATCATTAGCTATGTGAATACCATCAATACTTCCATCTACGTATTGGTCACTGTCAACTGAATTAGCTGACATATGGACTAAATCTATTGATCCGTCTACGTATTGATCACTGTCCACAGAGTTGGCAGACATGTGTACTAGGTCTATTGACCCATCTACATACTGATCACTGTCAACTGAGTTAGCAGACATGTGTTCTAGATCTACTGCGCCAGCTGCTATATGCTCTGAGTTAATAACATCATCTTGGATATTATCACCATCTATAATATCATTAGCTAAATGCACATGATCTATAGAAGCGTCTACATAATGTTCAGAATTAATTGAATCATCTGCTATCTTTGAATCATCTACAATATCAGCTGCTAAGTGTACTCTATCAATAGAACCATCTACGTATTGATCACTATCTACTGAGTTAGCTGACATATGGACCAAGTCAACAGAACCATCAACATACTGATCACTATCTACAGAATTTGCAGACATGTGAACTAGGTCGATACTTCCATCAACGTATTGATCACTGTCAACTGAGTTAGCAGACATGTGAACTAGATCTATTGATCCGTCTACGTATTGATCACTATCTACTGAATTAGCTGACATGTGAGCTAGATCTATTGACCCATCTACATAGTGAGCTGAATCAATAACATCAGTACCAGCAGAGGTAATTACTGTACCTGTTTCATTCGGTAAAGTAATAGTCCTATCTGCTGTAGGGTCGACAACAGTAAGAGTAGTCTCATGAGCATTATCTGTAGCACCTTCAAATATGATATTAGTATCCTCACCCATCTGGAGGTTACCAATCATGGTAGAGTCACCAGTAGTCTGGAATGACCTATTACCTACCTCTTGTGTCTTATATAAGTTTTGTGTGTAGTTATCATTTAAATCTTCTGATTTAATAGCTGACCCTGCATAGAAGGTGGCTGTTAAATTGTCAACACTCGTGTCTCTTAAGATTTTTATCGCGGCTCCATTAGCAGGAGCAGTATTAAATTGTACCGTGGTAGCATTGGCAAAAGCCCATGCAGTAGTCACAGCTTGGTCAACCTGTACTTTTACGTCAGTTGACTTTAGATATGGAAATGTGAATGAGTAATTGGTGGCGGAGCCATTACCCGTATACGATTGTTCTGTAACAGCCATAGTTTATCTATCGTGATCCTCCGTATTGAAGGAGTTGTTGATTTTCTAATTGTTTACGTTGTTGTAATGCAGCGCCTTCTACATCACCTTGCTTCATTCTTTGGTTAACATATTGTTGTCTTTGAATAGTTGTAACAAGATCTGGACGTTCTTGCATTAACTCAAACTCTGCCATCTTCTGAGCTTCTTTTATAATACGATCAATTTCTTTATAAACAGGTAATAGTTTCTTCTTAAGGACTATCATCTCATTTTTTGTGTCTACATTAGTTGCTCTATGAGCACGTAGAGCTTTAATCTGTTCAGCATACTTCTTGTTTTTCATTAACTTTTCTATATGCTTATACATTTGATAAGAACCTATTTTCTTATAAATATATTCTCTTTCTTCAGGAGTATACTCGTAAGCTCCTGTAGAATCCTTACGAAGTCTACTTAGTCCATCCCATTGAATTTCTTGTAACCACTGTCTCCAAGGTTCGGCCGTACCGCTAAGCTTGATAGGACTTAGAGCATTAAGCATTCTAAGCCAAGGGCTATCTATATCATTCAAAGGATCACCTGTCCATATATCAATTTGTTCTGGTAAGGTATGGTTAAATCCTGGTAGTCTATTCTTTAGATACTCTGTAACTTCACCTTCTAAATCCTTCTGGGAACTGGATATAGCATTTGCTAATACACCAGCACCACCGGATAGAGGTAACATAGCTCTTGTTGTGTTAGCTATTAATCTATTCCATCCACTTAAGTCACCATTAGTAGCGGCTATAAGTGGTTCAAATCCTTGCAATGGTGTTTCATTCAGGAAACTAGCTGCTAGAGTCCATGAAAGTTTACCTTGCCAATTAGCTAACATCGGTTCATTAAGATCAGAAGCATAGTATGATAGATCTCCTAATATACTAAGCACCTGTTCAATACCAAGAAGTCCTTTATAACTTACCCATTTACCACCTATATTAATAGTTTTAGGTTCAAACCCAAACATATCTCTCTCTTTCTTTCTACGTGATGCATTATAATTACCATTACCTCTGATATTACCACCCATAGCAAATTGCCATAAGGTTCCTACCATAAGACCACTGAAAGCTAATCTACCAGTATATTCTGCTCTAAGGTTTTCAAAGATAACTCTAGCATTAGGTGTGGTTGCCATATCAATACCATGTTCTGCTAAGGCTGCTGCAATATCATCAGCACTTCTAGCATATATAGTCTTACTATATTTATTAAACCCTGGTATAAGTGATAATGGTGTCCAAGACATTGAATTCTTGATATAGTTACTAGATGTCCTAGGGAACATCATAAGAAACTTAGCTATTGGATAAGCGGTCGTACCTTTATTTAACCAATTAGCGAGTCCATCATCTAAATTAAGCTGTACTTCACCAGCAATTGATTTTAATACATCATCTTTAATTAAACCATTAGCATCGAAGAAAGTTCTATAGTGCTTTGCTTCTGCTACAAGGACATTAGATCGTTTGAAATAACCAAGCTCACTAAAGACATCATCATATGCCTTTACTCTAGCTAAATACTGAGCTAACATTGTAGAAGTATAAGCATCAGGGAATACAAGTCCAGTCATACCATAACGCATAGCTGGATGCCTTCCTAAATTCCTTATACCACTAGCTACATCATGTTGTAGCATATGCCCCCAATCACCTTCTGTTTCCCAAGCTGCTCTCATACCATCTGCGATATCCCATTCAGCAGCTGATTGGATTTGAAAATCCTTACGATAAGCTTTAATCATCATATCAGGATCTTTATGGGCTTTCTTCATCATCGTGAGAGCATCTCGTAATGCTCTACGGTTAGTTTCAAAGATAGCTCCATTAGCATAGAAGGTTCGTTGTAACCCTGTAAGGTCACCATCTATAGTACCCCAGATGCCATGTCCTAATGTTTGTGTAATAGGCTTAAGAGTTAATTGATAGGTATTACCAACCATAGCTCTAGCTGCTGACAATCCACTAAGGACATTATTCATCACAACACTCCAAGTTGCTTTCGCAAAGAGACTCATCTGTTTAGGATCAGGACTCTTTAGTAGACTTAGAGGTGATATTTGACCTTGAGCATACTTATTAAGTTTAGCTAAAGTATCTACATCACCATTAGTATGTGCAAATGCATCAACTAAAGGACGTAAGAAGTGTGGTTTTGAGTCTTTTATCTCTTTTAAAGTTTCAGTAAATCTTATATTTCTAGCATGTATAGCATTTTCTGCATCAGTAAACTCCTTAGTTAACTGTTCTACAACAGTATCAAAATCTTTAGGAGGAACTTGGTCAAACCAGTTCTTATTCCGTAGACTCCAACCAGATAGATACTTATTAAGTCCATACTCATCAAGTAGGAATTGCATCTTATCAATGATGAGATCCATTACTCTAGCATCATCTACATAAGGGGCACCCTGTTGGATAGCTTCGGCTAGTGTAGCAGACTCTCTACCTAGGGTGTCCATAACCCTCGCAGATGCCTCTGAAACTTCTCTTCCAACGAATCTATCAGTAAGGTCTCTAAGAGCGAATGCAGCGGCTCTCGCTTGCTCTTCGTTAAATACCTCTACTTTAAACCGACCCATTAAGAAGTTCTTAACGTCTTTGTTCTCTACAAATAACTGTCTGACATCATCTATATTCTCAGCAGCTATGATACTTGTGTATATATCCCATGCTGCAGCGTTCATCTGTTTAGCACCATATCTGATGCCATCTACGACAGCATTAAATCTACCTATATCTCTAGTTTCTTCAGCTAGACCCATAACAGCATCTCTAGATTTAGGACCAACCATTAGTCCTTTCTCTCTCATAGCTTCTGTTAGGATAGTAGCAGGATCACCTTCAGAACCACCCATTTTGATAGCAGTAGTATCTGCCATATTCCTAGCTACATTAGCAGGACCAGGTACTGATCTAGCACTAGAAGATGGATCAACAAGATCAGGAGATATGTCAGGATCTAATTTATTAGGATCTAAATCAGGATCTTGTAATTTACGTCTAGCTGCAGAATTAGCTTCATCTATGAATCCTAATTCTTTTCTCTTTAATGTACCTTCTAAGCCTGTACCTATACCTAATGTATCTTCAATGTTTAATATTTCATTGATGATCTGGTTTTCAGTTTGCCTATTCAGTTTACCTGAGGATAGTAAGGTATTTAACCTTTGCCATTCTACAAGCTGTTCTTCATCTGCAAGTTTAAGACTTTCAACTTCTTTATATATAGCAGCTGATTCATCTATAGGTTCTATAAATTCTACTGCATTCTTAACTGCAGATTTAGAATCAATAAAAGCACCTAGTATTGTACCGAATGAACTAAGTCCTAAGTTCTCATAGAAGTTCATCATCTTTCTAGCAGCTGGGCTATCAGATTCTTTAGTCTTCCATGCTTCTGGAATTGGAGTATATCCTTTAGGTCCAAATAAACCAGGAACCATATCAGATGCAGTCTTCATTAAGTTATGATCTTCAGTAGTATCACTTAGTAATCCTACAAGACCATCAGCCATACCATAAGCACCTAGTCTAACTAGATTCTTTTGTAAGAATGGTAGGTTTTTTACACCACTACCTGCTAGTGCTTGATGTGTTGCAGCACCACCATGAATAGAAGGTAATACAACAGAAAGTATACGTCTAAGATTTTGATGGACTGGATTATCTAATTGAGTAGCTTCATCCCATCTATCATCAAGTCTATTATACCCTGGTACTACAGTACCGAGTGCATCATTAGCAAAATCAGCATAGGCTAATCCTGGTACGGATAATCCTTGCATTGTATTCTTTAAGTTTTCTGCTGGGTTATTAGCACCAGGATAGAATCCACCTTGAGTTGTATTCTGCTCTTGTTGTGCTGCATTAAATTCTTCTAAAGGCATGCCATGATACTTACGGTACCATGCATCCTTTAGTTTATCTCGTTCACCTTTGAATTCATCTGCTGTATAAGGTATACCTAAGAATCCACGCTTCTTACCGAAGTTCCACCATTCATCATACTCTGATGACATAGCTTCTTCATTCTCAGGTACTGAAAGATCAATAGTACTATTACCTATTTGACTCCGGAATGGAGCAGGGAAAGAGCCTTGAGCTTCTGGTTGAACTACTTCTGGTTGAACTACTTCTGATTCTGGTTGTTCTTTAACTTCATCAGATTTTATATACTTAGAAGGATCATAAAGTTCTTCTTGATTTTCATATAGTTCCATTTATCTTCTCCCTCTATTAGTATGACGTGGATCTTTGGATAGATTTTTTCTATTTTTAACTGCCATTTTGGCTCTTACAACACTTTGTAACCCATACATTGAATCTAATTGAGTCCAGCTTAAGTGACGTGTACCACCTTCTCTAACTAATTTTTCAGGATCAGAGAATATTGAATGACCTAATTCATCAGTAATGACTTCGATATTATGATTTTCGTAAAATGCTTCAGATGGTGTATAACCGTTTTCGAAAACATTACGTACCTCAGGACGCATAGGAGTTACATTCTGTGCTCTCGCTGCTGAGAATATAGTATTTCCACTTATCCCTTGTTCTGTAGTAACTGGTCTGAAATACTCACCATCATTCCTTAGTATTTCAGCAGATTGCCCATCTTGTAGGAATCTATAAGCAGATTTACCCTCTTGACCTTTATCAAGTTTTTTACCTGTATCATCTATAGGGTACCAGTGTGCTAATACTTTATTAATTAAATCAACTTCAGATTCACCTGTTAATCTAGCTAATTCTCTGATATTCGGAGGTACAACAGCAGCTGTATCCCCTTCATACCATGTCTTACCTCTAGCTAAATTCTCAGCTACTTCAGCTAATTCCTTTACTCTATGAGGAGATATAAATCTATCATTTTTATAGAAGTTAGTCTCATCAAATACTCCTTCTCTATGCCACTGCGCTACTCGATCAGCAGACATCTCATGAAGTTTTGTGTTTCTTAATTCCTCTGATGCATTTATCATATTACCATTCTTCTGCCTTTCTCTTATCAGCTTTGATTCTTCTGCCTGATCTTCTATAGGCATATGTCTTTCATAAACAAATTGTGGTACTGTTTCACCACTAACAGAAGTGAAATATCCTATCTGTCTGTTATACGGATTATTACCTGGAGGGAATTCCGTTTTATCAGTACCTACACCTTGTTTATATAGCTCTTCCTCAAGTCTTATAGCTTCTCTTAGAGCACCTTCATGACCAAGTTTGGGTATTAGTTCATGGTATGATTTAAGTACATTTCCTAAGAAATCAGCTTTAGAATCAATACCTGAAGTAGAGAGATTTTTTCCTCCCATACCATCTACTTTCTCTGATTTCTCATAAATATGCTTAATTCTTCTATTTAAAGCTACAAAACCATTCTTTCCATCATAAGTATAATTAGATTTCCTAACAGCATCAAGATACTCAAATTGTGGTCCTAACTTATCTCGTTGAGTTTGAGTTAAACCACTGAATATCATTGTAGCTTTATCATAATCACCATCTAATATTTCATTTTGGATTTGATGCCATTTACCAGCTACAGAGTACTGCGATGAAGTTAAACCTGCACGTTCAAAGATATAATTTTTAGATTTCTCACTACCACCTACTAAATTAAGAGCTTTTTCAACATATTCTAGGTTAAATTCTTCAAGTGATTTCTCGTATTTATTACCTTCATTATCTTCTCCTTTCTTTGAAAACTCTTGATGCTGTGCTAAGTCAGTATCATATTTTTTTATATGAGCAGTATCAGTACTTTGGATCCCTGCATTCCTTAGAATTGTTTTTCTCTTATTACCATTAGCCCAATCATCTAGTAATTCTTCTACTCTATTAGGGTGCCTTAGACCAAAACCTTTTTCTGGAGTTGGTCCTTTACCCATTATAAAAACACCTTCAACAAAATCTCTAACTAAATCTGTATCAGTGAATCGTTCAGGATTCTTTTCTATAATACGGCTGAGTGCTTCTTGTGTTGCATCAGCTATATTAGGCATACCAAAGGTGAATTTACCAGTTTTTTTATCTTCATATACACCAGTTTGGATTGTTTTTGCTAAAGCATTTATTAATGTATTCTGCTGTATTGGATCATTTACACTAGCACTAATATCTGCTACTTGCTCACTTATAGTTTTTTCAGTTGTTTTTGCATTACCTGAGTTTCTTAATCTGTTACCTTCTAATACACCTAATTTTCTATAGATATTTAATATCTCTCTACCACCTTTAGAACTAGGATCTATACCAATATGACTTAAATGCTTATAACCAACATCTAGATAATGATCAGCTATAGTTGCTTTACTTTTATCGACTTTCATGTCGGTTAAATAAGCATCAATAGTCTGTTTAGTAGCTGTAAGATTTCCCTTTAAATCATGCACTACTGTATTAGAGAATGCCTGATTATCCTTACCTCTAATTGATCTCCAATATTCACGACGAAGTTCAGGGGAGTCTACTTTCTCATGGTCAGCTACCCATTTCTGATATAACTCTTGCCTTGCTTTTTGCTGTGCTTCATCTTGTGGATTAAAGAAACCATTTATCTCACGTTGTTCATTTAGAAACTTAGTTTCTTGAAACTCTGAGAAAGCATGAATACCTTCAGCCATTTGACCCATAGCCTTAGACATTTTAGGTGCAAGTTGAGCCCAATGTTCAGCTTCTTTCCTCTTCTCATCAGCTATACCTTTAAGGCGATCAACATCTCTATCAGCTTTAATAGATAAAGCTTCATACTGACGATCTCTAACTGCCTGTTCTAATTTCTGGCCTTCCTTTCTAGCATATTCTTCAAATTTAGATTTATCAGCAAGGCCTTGTAGCATTACATCATCAGCTTTAGATTGCTGATATTGTGATAATTTTAACGCATCAGTCTGCCTTTTAGCTTGTTCTTGAATACGTCTTTCTCCGGATCGTAATCCTTCTCCTATGCTCTTAAAGCTTCTGCTCGTAGCACCGCTTTTAAATTTTCTTTTAGGCATAATTCGTTATTAGTTTGTTACCATTTATCAGCTTCAGAAGATATTATTGCCCAATCCTTGCCAAACTACTTCCTATACTACCAGCTATACTTGTAATGGTATTACCCCATACAGCACTAGCTGCAGCACCTGGATCAGCTAAAGCACCGACAACAGGTTCAGGTCCAAAGTCATAGTCTCCTAGTATTCTTGGTAATACAAGCTCAGGTATTGGTATTGGATCAGGTCGTATTGGATCAGGCAGTACACCTGGTTTTAACATTTTAGCTGCATAGGCGGATATATCAGCTGAGTATTTATCACGTAATATTTCTTTTAAAACTTCTCTAGTGTTACGTTTTGTACTCTCTTCAGAAGCACTTAACATCTCCATTTGCCTTCCGTAGTCAGCTAATGTAGTTTGTGTAGCTTTCCTAGCAGTACCACCAGAAGCTAATCTAGCTCTTAATTGACCTTCAGCTTGTAGCTGTTCAAGATACGCTTCATTTGCATCATACCTATTCTCATCTTGAACTAACTGAAATTTAGTAATTTCACTTTCCATAGCAGCCTTAGCTGATACGGTATTCAAGTTAGTAGTGTCAGTATAGATATCTTCAGATCTTTGAAATGCTACAGCATCACCAACTTCATTACTCTGCTTTATCTTTAAATCATATTGATATCGTTTTTCATTTGCAACTTCATTATATGCTCTTATCTTCCCTTCATCTTTATATCTAGCTAAGAGATTATCAATTGACTCTTCACGTTGAGCTTGAAGCTGTTGCTTCTTCATGCCCCACATTTCCATATCGTATTGATGTCTACGATATGCAGCCTCATTCTGTGCATTAGCTTGATCTTCAGCTGCATCTGCAGCTTTATTACCACCAATGATACTTCCGACAGCACTTATAGCAGCACCTGCTACTACACCCCAGAATTGTTGTTCCATACCTGATGTAGCTAGCTGCTCTTGCAGCATAGCCTTACCAGGATTAGGTAGCATA
>Ga0208011_1000929_pt1 | contig 10801 bp, 5 predicted proteins | sample 7_EtaG_FD_184080 | JGI IMG/M metagenome (GOLD analysis project Ga0208011, IMG submission 184080) | Marine viral communities from the Subarctic Pacific Ocean - 7_ETSP_OMZ_AT15161 metaG (SPAdes) (version 2) | ecosystem: Environmental > Aquatic > Marine > Oceanic | place: Pacific Ocean | collected... | reverse complement strand
CCTCATAAGTTACTGTAATACCTGTCTCAGTATTACCAGTTACCATACCTCCTACAAAGTCTTCTACTTGCTCTTCTGTTAGTTGGGTGTTTGTATCTGTAACTGTATTTGTAAAAGTGATCTTATCGCCTGATCTAGCAATTGATAAGCCAGTACCAGCTTCTAAGACAATATCATCTGTACCGCTACCGCTGCCACCTGCAGTCAAACGAATCTTCTCTTCATCTGTGTTATCTCCACCTGCACAAGATATAGAGTAAGTAGTATCAGAACCACCTGCAACCGTCTGCCATGAACAGGTTCCGTCTCCATCTTCTCGTAAAAACTTACTACCTCCTGATTCACCAGTCGATAGTATTGCTGTACCTTCTGGAGTTCCTGTTGCTGCAGCAGCCCATTTAATACCAGTAGCTTCACCAGAATCAGCAGTTAAAACATAATTATTAGTTCCTACTGCTAATGCTGACGGGTCTCCTGAACCGTCACCTACTAATAGTTCACCCTTACCATCAAGGTCAGAGTTCATCACAGCTCCAGCACTGTTGACGTTAGTTGCATTTACTGTTGCATCTGAACCATCTGCTCCTGCTGCGCCAGTAGCACCTTGTGGACCAGTAGCACCAGTAGCACCAGTAGATCCAGCTGGACCAGTGGCTCCCGTAGCTCCATCATTACCGTCAGCTCCTGCAGCTCCAGCAGCTCCAGTCGGACCTGTCGCTCCAGTCGGACCTGCTGGTCCTGTTGAACCCGTTGCACCGTCTGAGCCATCGGCACCTGCAGCTCCAGTCGCGCCATCTGTTCCATCATCTCCATCTGAACCTGCTGCTCCAGTTGCACCAGTTGGACCTTGACTACCTGTAGCTCCAGTAGCTCCTGTAGGAATTGTGAAATTTAAAGTAGCTGCTGTTGATGTACCAGTATTAGTAACAGAGGCATTAGTTCCAGCATTACCTGTAGTCGTTGTACCAATACTTACCGTAGCTGAACCATCTGAACCATCTGAACCATCTGAACCATCAGCTCCTGCTGCTCCTGTGGCACCTGTTGGTCCAGCTGGGCCTTGTGGACCTGTTGCGCCTGTTACGCCTGTTGGACCTGTGGCTCCAGTTGCACCAGTAGCACCCGTTGAACCTATAAGAGTAGTAGCTGTACCCCAAACTCCATTAGTTTTAGGACCATAAATATTATCATTAGTTGTATCTATATAAACATCGTCTTCTACACCTAAGGTAGCAGCTGGTACTCCAGCACCGTTAATTGTAGATTCTTTATTCTTTGGATTATTTTCATCTGCTACTTCTTGTTCAGCATATAATAATTGATCTGCATTATTATTTAAATCAACTGCTCTAATAGAACTACCAGCAGCAAATACTGCTTTAGTTGTATTAATATCAGTTTCTCTATAAATTAGAACTTTTACAGTACTTTTAGGTGCACCAGAAGTTTCTTGTTGATTTGTAGCAGCATCAATAGTACTAAATCTAAGTTGAGTAGGGGTCTCAAATACATATTCAGTTGCAGCTAAAGTAACTCCATTTAAAGATACTTTGACATCTTCAGTTTTAAAATAAGGAAATGTAAAATCAAAGGTGGTTTTAGTCCCATTTCCTGTATATTCTTTAGTTGTGTTGTAAGTAGTCATTTTGTTTTAGAATTCTCTCCAAATTTCTAATATAGTATAAAGCTCCTCTTCTTCTGCATCAGCAGGTTGATTACCTCCACCTCCTGTCCCTCCTAAATCAGTGTTACCGGCATAATACTCAAGTTGGTAAACTGTGTCACCAGTAATTGTAAATCTAGCAAACCCATGACTACTAATAGAACTATAGTTACCACCACCATTCTGTGAGAATTGGTTGATACTTACATTTATTGTAGCAGTATTAGTTACATCACGCAATCTAGTTATAATACCATCCAATCTTAAGAAAGTGCTAACCCATTTAACCACGTAGGTGCCAGCTCCTAATGTGAATTGATTATTATTTAAGGTAACTATATTACCTGTATCGAAATATTCATTATTCAATGTTCTTACATTCCATGCATCATGAGTAAGATTGTCACCAGCAACACCATGAGTTCTCCTATCTTCTAATATTGCATACTGTCCAAACAATCTGGATGGACCTAGTTTAGCTTGTGTTACAGCACCATCAGCTATCATATCTGTACCGACTTGAACTTCTGATATTACACCAGCAGCTGTACCACCTAATACACGATTAGCTGTTGCAAGATTCTGTAACTTAGGATAAGTAACAGCGTCATCAGCGATCATATCTGTTGCTACTTGTACTTCTTGTACTTCACCTGTAGTAGCTCTACCTAGTACTCTATTAGCAGTACCTATATCTTGTATTTTAGCATAAGTAACATTATCATTTAGTATCTTAACTGTAGTCACTGAATCATCAACAATAGCTGCTGTATCAACAGAATTATTAGCTAATTCACCAGCACCAACTGAATTGTTAGCAAGTTCCTGGGCAGTAATACTATTATCTACAAGCATATCTGCGTCAATAACATTATCTTGTATTGTCCAGGATGTATCAGATGTAGCTAATATATGTGCTTTTGGGGTAGCACTAAATGTAACTGAACCAGTAGCTAAAGTATCATTTTTACTTTCTTCTATTGCATAAAGTAATTGTCTTAAATTATCATTTAAACTATCTGCTGTAATACTAGATCCTGCTGAGTAAAGATGAGTTAGTCTACTTATATCAGTAGATCTCCATATTTTAACTTCTGCAGCATTAGCTGGTGCTGAAGCCATAGTAACTGTAGTTCCAGTTATTGTGTATTCAGATGGTGATGTTTGAGTAGTACCAGCTACAGAAACCTTAACATCTGAAGTATTAATGAAAGGGAATGTAATACTATATGATAATGTATTTCCATTTCCTGTATATGTTTGTGATGATGCCATGATTATCTTGTAGGTACTAATAGTTCTTCGATGTCACCAGCTTTTTGGTTAATTTCTGCGTTTATTTTATCAAGCTCACGTTCTCTAATACCAGATCTCATAGGTTCATCTAGGTTATCTTCAGCGAACCTCTTACTTTGAGAGTAAGCTTGTGTAAGTCTAGCAAAGATATTAGCATATTTAGCAGTATCTAATATTTCAGATGAAATACCACCACGTCTAGCTGCTTGGATAATGTTAACAAATCCTTTATATACTGTACCATCAGGAGCAGTGTATGTTAATCTATCAGCATCTTTTTTAATTTCACGTATCTTCTGTTGATAGATACCTTGTTCACCTATTTTACTATTAATAGCTGCTATCTCATGGTTCTCTAAAAGCACTCCTCTCTGACTTAAATTCATAGTAGGAGAACTGTTAAATTCAATATCAATAAGGAATTGACGTTCTTTAGAAGGCTTATCATGTATCTTAATCGGCCCCATATTGAAAGCTCTAATGAGGAAATTCTCTTGATACCCTACTGGCTTACCATCTATAGGGTCAACTAAAGGAGGTAGGGCACGACTAGGATCAAAAGCATCTAACCAAGCATTCCTGTTCCTCAAGTTCTCGTCTAATTCAGCACGTATTTGTCGTAATCCAGGGTACAAAAGCTTACCTAATTCATTCCTTAAGCTGCCTAAAGGTACTACGTTATTACCAAAACTTGAAGCGAATCTTGAAGCTGCTGCACCGTTACCTTGTAATACATCATGTAAAGGTTCTAGTTGAGATAGAACTGATCTATTAGTAACAGCTGAGCCAAGTAGGAACATAAGTTTATTATATATATCCTCTTGTACAGAAGATGATAAACTATCGAAGTTATCAACAACATCAACTGTAAGAGCTAACCAATCACCTAATGGACCCATCCACTCGTAACTAGCTACTTTATTAGTACCAGGTATCTTACAAGTTTTAGGCTTCCATCCACTTCTTATTCTTGCTCTTTGCCTACCTTTATCATAATGACCTGTACCGGTGCATCTATCATTAGTAGCAGCAAAACCAGCAGCAGTAATGAATAGGCTTCCTATAGCTGCTTTACCTTTAGCTTCATAACGCATCATTTCAAAGGTTTGCTCGGTAAACTCATCTACTGGTCTACCTTTACTTTGTAAGAATTGAACTATTTCATCAGTTGTGAAGTCAGTTATTTTCTTTCTACCTAACGGTCCCCATAGTTTCTGGTAATCAGCTGATAGTATACCTGCAGGACTCCATTTACCAAAAGTATCAATAACATTAGCAGTAGTTCTAGGGAACCAAATGAAAGATCTAGCAGCTGGAAAGCGTTTAAGGAACCAATTGAAACCATCTACAACAGGTGAGTCAGCATTCAAAGCTATCTCACTAGTGATGCTATCAACTGCATCGTTACTGATCATCCCATTCTTATCAAACCAACTATTGTATATTTCTTCAGATACTGCTCTCAGTTTCTTATCAGTTATTTCTTCACCAGCCTGAGTTAGTTTATTAATAGCAATATATTTAGCTTCTGTATTAGCTACAACAGACTTAGCGAATCCGTCAAGAGCTGTCATAGAGTTACCGCCTAATCTAAGCATTGGGTCTACTGATAAGGCTTCAAGGTCTTCGAAAACACTAAGTAGCATTCTAGCCCCATCTTCTCCATTCTCAGCAGCAGCATCAGCATAAGCTTGTAGGGTATCTAAACCTCTCTCAGTTTTAACTGCAATATCACTACGCATCACATAGCTAACTTCCTTAGGGTTATTAGATGCTTTTCTAAACACCAACCTCATATGATCTAAAGACTTCTGTAAGGTATCATCTAAAGCAAAATGAGCTACCATAGCCTTCTTTGCATTAGCTAAGTCTCCTTGAGCTACAGCACCAAATGTAGTAGCAGCACCTCTACCAAGCAAACCTGTTAAGTTACCAGCACCAGCCCTGAAGGGTGTACCAATAGCTGAGAGTGCAGAGTTAAAGAGATTACTCCACCAAGCTTTGTTGATGATTGAAGGAACGTCTGGGTTCCTATCATATATAGCTTTCTTAAATACTCCTAAATTGTTCTGTGCCCAATCATGTAGTTTATATAAAGAGTCAACATTACCATCAGTGAATTCATTAGCAAGGAGGAAAGGTCTAAGGAATTGAGGATTCTCACTTGCCACTTCCTTGATTGTTTCTGACCAAGCTTTAGCTTTAGGTATAATCTCTGTAAGTCTACCTTGTGTATTACCTAATATAGTATCAGCTGCTGCATTCATTATACGTGCATCACCTGTATCTACAGCAGATTTCCAAGTATTCATATTAGACAACATAGAGTTTGCTTCGAAGTTGGCTAAGGCTTTCTCTACTGATAGAACTTCTAAGCGATCAGCCATAAGTTCAACTGTTCTAAGAACAGAGGCTCCGTCTTCCATAAGTCTTGCACCTTCAGCAAAGTCAGCAACCTGACCAGCTTCTGAAGTAGCGAGATATGCTCTAGCTTTATGTACGTCCAGGTCTAGCATCTGTGCTTTCAACTGCTTTACAGCAGAACTAATACCCTTTTTACCTGCAATTCTAATTGCTGATCCGTCCACTGACCTCTTGAACTCATCTAGAATTCCAAGAATATCATCAGTATCTACTCGTGGGTGTAGGAGAGTAGCAGCTAGATGCTTACCAGCATCCTCTATAAGCCTCTCAGTCAAGCGTTTACCTGATCTAAGGGTCTTACTAAACTTACCTGCCCTCTTGAGCTCCTCGGTCACCTGACTAACGAGTGTACGATTTGCTAAGTTTTCTAATTCTATTCCTTCTTTTCTTGCAGCTTCACCTACTATGTTACCAAGCCTACCCCATCCTGTTTCGATATTGTTTTGGATTTGAGCAGCGTCAGCAGCTGCGCCTGCAACTCCATCAGCATCTCTAGTGCGTACTAGTTTTTCACCTTCATCAAAGTCGGGCCAATTAGGAGGTTCTTCCCCTTTACTTAAATAGTACTCCGATAACTGATTTAGCTCATGTTCTTTTCTAGCAAATCCTCTAAGTGTTGCATCTTCAACTGGTTTATCAGAAAATTTTACATTAGTAAATTCATCTTCAGTTAATTCCTTCAGTGCTTTAGTGCTAGTAGAACTATCTTTAGCAGGTACAAACTTAGCAGTACGTTGTAAGCTTGAACCAGCTTTAGTTAGGTAAGCTATACCTTCTACTACACTAGCTAGCACACCAAAAATGGCACCTTCGTTAACGTTCTTAGTACGTTTCTCACCAGGTGTATCATCATTATTAGTAGCTATACTTTCAGGTATCCATTGAAAGGTCTTAGGCCAATACTTTTGTAAAGTTCCAGCCAGGTTATCATCTTTCTGGTTTTGCTGAGCTACATAATCTACAAGACCAGCTGTACCTATATCAGCACCAAACTTAGCAAAGTATTGAAACGATGCCCTGTTACCTAGATTCTGTAAGAACTTAGGTGCTGTTGCTGCAGCGTGTGCTTTAGTACCAGCTTTTAGTAACATCCCCCTTAAACCTAATGATGGTATCACTAGTCCTGATATGTTACGTAAAGCTTGTACAGCGTTATTTTCATATTCAGGTATTTTAGGAATATCTAAACTATCACCAGGTACTGCTAAATTAATTGTATCTATAATAGTATCAGATATACCAACTAAAGGTGCTAGATCTTCTAGAGTACCTACAGCTGTACCTTGTAGTATTTTCTTACCAGACTCAAGAGGATTTGTGAAAAGTTGATCGTTATGAAAACTCTCTGCAGTCGGTATTTTCCCTGGTTCGTTTGTTTGTTCTTGTCCTTCCGTAGAAGGTTCCTGTGTTTGATTAGATTGAGGTAGAGAAGTATCCGTAGATGCTTCCGGTTCTAACGATACAGAATCTGCTAATTGATTCAAAGTTTGTAAATCAACTTCAAAATCATTAGCATTAAGTTCTTCATCCATAATTAAAATTTTTATTAATTAATAAAAGCTGGTCCAATATCTGGACTATAAGTTCTATCTGTTAGAGTAGTTTCAAGTTCAGGATTATTTTTTAATAATTCTTTATAAATACGTAATTTCATAGAATTACTTGTACCATTCCAACCGTGAATTTCGACATGACGTATTGCAGATCTAAAATTCGTACCTTTAATACCTGTCAATTCAGCACCTTTCTGCTTCAAACTTTCTAAGATAGGTCCATCACTGGATGTAGTTTTTTCTAAATTGAATAGTTTTGCAAAGTTTCTTTCAGGTGAATCTTTTGGACTATTTACAAAAGCATTGACGGATGCTTGAAATAATTCATGTATTGGTACTTGCAGCTGTTCTGCTATAAAAGCCATTTCCTCAGAATATCTAAGAGTCGATAGTGTTGATGCTATCTGATTCTTATTATAAACCCCAGAATTTATTAATCCTTGTAAATTTAAAGTACCATCCGGGTTCAAGTATTTTATTTTCTTCCTTTCTAAATTTGAATAAAACTTCGGTGCTGTTATATCTGAAAACTTTACATCGTGATCATAGCTTACTGGTATTATATATTCTTGATATTTGTTCCAATTAACATAATCACCATCCTTTTTATCAATAGCAAATTTACCAGTTCCTCCAGGAACTCCACCATCATTAGCATCCCAATAATCTTTAGCAGCTCGATCTGCTTGTATTAGAATCGCAGCGTCAGGTTGGAATACACCATTATTTGCTTGAATATTAGCTGCGATGAGTTTAGATGCTACTTGTTTGCGAACAGCTTCTACATCAAGACTTATTTGGTTGTCAACAGGAGTCAACTTTGTTGATCCTTCTGCCCAAGGTATTGACGATCTAGCGTTATGTATTGTAGAATTAAATTGGAATGGTTTATAACCAATTTGTCCTTCAGCAGTTTTCTGTACATTAAATGCAGTTAGCATTTCTTTTCTCAAACCTGCATGTGGTATTGCCTTAATACTAGCTTCAGTTTGATTATGAAATCCTGTTGCCTTATTAACTTCCCACGTGGTACGTAAAGCCTCATAGGTTTCAGGAGATTGTTCTGCAAGACCCATTGTTTTAAAATCTTTAAACCATTGTTTATTACTTTGGCCAGATATCTCCGCATCTAACTCAAACTTATCTTTCTCTGCTTGAGTTAAGTCGCCACTATACATACGTGCTTCCAGATTTGTACCTCTTTGTTCCCATTCAGCATCTTTTGCTGCAGTAAGTTTAGCAGCATATCTATTGAAGCCGCCCTGGATTTGTTTCCACTGCTCAGTTTTTAATAATATAGAACCTGGAGCATACTTATTACTGACTAATTTTTCTTCTCCAGTAATTTCATCTTTGACAGTATCTACTTTCATTATGCTACCAGCTTCATGCTGGACTTCACCAATCTTTATTAAATCTATTATGTCAGGTGGTATTTCATTTGCTTCAACTAAACGAGTTACCATATCAGCAAAATTCTGTTGGGAATCTGCATAAGTTATTCCTCTAGATGCATCAACACCGTTTAATATGATACTCTGTGCAGCGAAGGCAACTTGATCTGCACCCTTCTCAAGTGAAGCGGTTAATGTTGCTGCATTCTCTATTTCTTGTGTTGCTAAACTTACTCTATTATAATCTATCTTTGCCATAACTGATTTAGAATCAGCTGTTCTATTGATTTGTTTTGAATAATTAGAAGCAATAAATTCCTTTGTAAAACCTTGCTTCAATAATAATCCATGAGCAAATCGTTTATAATGAGCACGAACTTTTATTGGGTTATTCTTTATTTTAGCAAATTCAACTTGAGTATCTGGGTCATTATTTATAGCATCTTGCCAACTAATATGAGCAGTTTTACTTATTTGTGTACCTCTCCATTCCTGCTGTTCTATAATACTACCAGGTGAAGACTTAAGTATAAGATCTCTTAATTCTGGATAATCTTTAAATCTTGCTACATTCTCAGGGAGGTTCATCCTCCTATTCAATTCTACTTTTTGTCTTTTTATATCATCAACATCTGAACTCCATGTGTAACCAAACTCTTTACTAAGTTTAGCACCTTTATCATCTTTCTCTGCATTCAGCCATTCTATTGAAGTTGCATCAAGTCGTTCTTGTTTCTTTTTCTCTGCAGCTGCTTTCTGTTGTTGTACTAAAGTAGCTGCAGTTGATGATAACCTTTCAATCTGGCCCAATATTTTAATTGGGGAACTAGCTTCCCTTGCCCTTAGAGCATCTTGATCTCTTTGTATCAGTTGCTGATCTCTTTGTCTTAACCTTTCAGCATGTTCACGACGTTTCCGCTCGTCTTCAGCGTAGTACTTGGCTAAACCTTCAGTCCAATTAACAGTACCACCTGCGATTAAATATTTAGATGATTCCATGGTTACTCTGTAATTTTTCTTATATTAGCACCAATACCAGCAATACTACCAGCAATACTTAGTGCATCCATAAACATAGCTGATCCTACATTTTGCATAGCAGGTGCCACAGGTGCGGGAGGTGCTAAGTCAGGATTCTTGATAATATTATTACGTGCAAAGGCTTCTAATTGTTGTTGCCTTGCAACCCCAGCTGCTTTAGCACTTGCTTTAGTTAGATCTCTTCTAGTCATAGTTAAGTTGTAAGCATCACGTGAGCCTTTAGCTAAATATTGACCAAGATCTAATGTCTCCATTCTTCTAATTGAAGCGCCTGTTTGTCCAGATGCTGCTGCTTGATCACCTTGACTTTCTTGTAAATACCTTACAAGATCAGCTTCAGATTTTTGTCTGGTTTCACCAATTAAATCTTTGTATTTCTCTTGTATTTCTGCATAAGTATTACCTAACCCTACATGGGTAGCATCTAAGGTTTGATCATACTGAACACGTGCCACATTTTCTAAGGCAAGTGTATTCATCCAATTTCGTTCTCTTATTTGAAGTTGGTGTTCATATTGTCTTGTTTGATATTCGTATTGGTTTCTAGCAGCTTTGTTAGCTGCTCTAGCCTGACTTCCTAAGCACACGGCAAAACTCTATAAAGGATAAGTTATTAGGCCCGTGGGAAATTTCTCGTAGAAATTTGAAGCCTAAAAATTTGAGTAATTTTAAATGAACAGTGTTGCGTTTATCAACAATGTTCCATAGCAAAGGTTCTGTTCTACTCTCAACAAACCTTTTAGCTTCTCTTGCAAATGTTACTGGGTATTCATGGATAGCGGGTGTGCATATCATCCATATAATACCGTTATCAACTCCGGCCATTCCGGCAGTCTTGCCGTTAGGCACCTCGAACCACACTCCAGTGCGCTCCTGAGCAGACTTAGTGAGGACTTCCATGGGATCTAGGCCCCAGCCCTCTTCGATCTCTCTGCGGTCATCTGGACGTAGATTAGAGGCCACCTCAATGGCAGCCTCCACAGTTATTGGGTGAATGTATTTAGACACGTTTATAATAAGTACCTGTATAATCTCCTTCCCATGCCATTGAAAACAAGGTAGCAGGAGATGGGTGTTTAGATTTAAGTGTTAACGTTAAATTAGTATTCCTTTCATATATAGGTATTGTTATTTTCTGTTCAGGATCAAAACCTATTTTATTAGGTAAGTATTGATCAGCAGTTGTAGATTCATATAACTCAGTATAATCTGGTTTACCTAATCTAGCTAAGGTTGTTTCATAGACACCTGATGGACCAAAGCTGAATTTAACTCTATGTAATATAAGGTTACTATGTACATCAGATCTATACCTTTCTCCCATTTGTTGTTGGAAATATATAGTAGGGAACTTAACTTCCATTTCAAATAAGTAACCAAGTACTAAATCAAATGCTACATCTGAAGTCCAATCACCTGGTAACTTAACT
>Ga0208011_1000927_pt1 | contig 10811 bp, 11 predicted proteins | sample 7_EtaG_FD_184080 | JGI IMG/M metagenome (GOLD analysis project Ga0208011, IMG submission 184080) | Marine viral communities from the Subarctic Pacific Ocean - 7_ETSP_OMZ_AT15161 metaG (SPAdes) (version 2) | ecosystem: Environmental > Aquatic > Marine > Oceanic | place: Pacific Ocean | collected... | reverse complement strand
TATATTGAAATGGAAGATAATGAAGATAAATTTAAAGAGTTTTTAGATGGCAAATATAAACAGCCAGAACATAACGAAAGCTGAAGAAGCCCTACGATTAGCTAGTAAAGACCTTATATCATTTGGGAAGTTATTCCTACCAGATGATTTCATGCGTAGTGAGACTCCCTTCTTTCATTATGAAGTAGCAGATGCTATTGATAATCTAAATGTAAAACAAACTGCTATCATTATACCTCGTGGTCATGGCAAGACCGTACTTACTAAAGCATCAATCATTAAAGACTTTGTATTTGCAACAAGAGAAAATTTCTTATTTTATGCTTGGGTTTCTGCTACGCAAAAGCTTAGTGTTGGTAATATGGATTATATTAAACATCACTTAGAATATAATGATAAAATTAAATACTACTTTGGAGCTATGAGAGGTAGAAAGTGGACAGAAGAAGATATAGAGTTATCAAATGGATGTAAACTTATTAGTAAAAGCAATGTTGCAGGAATCAGAGGTGGTGCAAAACTCCACAAAAGATACGACCTCATCGTACTCGATGACTTCGAACACGAAGCAAATACAATCACAAAAGAAGCCAGAGATAAAAATGCTAATCTGGTTACTGCGGTTGTTTATCCTGCTATTGAGCCTCATACTGGGAGGTTGCGTGTTAATGGTACTCCTGTTCATTATGATTCTTTTATTAATAATCTTATAACTAATCACGAAAAAGCTAAAAAAGATAATAAGAAATTTTCATGGAAAGTAATAACTTATAAGGCATTACTTGATGAGAATACTCCATTGTGGGAATCGTTTTTTCCATTAAAAAAAATACAAGAAAAGAAAAGATTTTACGCAGATTCTGGACAACCTCAGAAGTTTTACCAAGAATATATGATGGAGGTTATGAGTGAAGAAGACGCAATCTGGAGAAGAGAACACATCAGATACTGGGAAGGGTACTTCAAAAATGAAGATGGTATTAATTATATTGTTAAGGATAATAATGATATTCCTGTCAATACATTCATTGGTTGCGACCCTGCAACAGACATAGATACTAAGCATAGTGATTTCTCAGTAATAATGGTTATTGCTATTGATACTAATAATGAATTATATGTATTAGAATATGAGAGACATCGAAGTATCCCTACTATCGGTTCTAAGAATCCAGAGACTGGTGAGATACTTGGTAAGAAGGGAGTTGTGGATATAATCCTAGAATTGCATCAGAAATATAACTGTATGTCATCCACTGTAGAAGACGTTGCTATGAATAGAAGTATCTTTCAGGCCCTAAATGATGAGCGAAGAAGGATAAATAAGTACGATATTGCAGTAATTCCTGAGAAACCGGGTGGACAACAAAAGAGAAATCGCATTTATTCGGGACTTGCGGCCCGTTTTAGTACAGGAACGGTACATTTAAGGAAAAATATGTTTGATTTAATCAACGAAATCCTTACTTTTGGCCCCAAAATGAGTCATGATGACACAATAGAGAGTCTTTATTACTCACAAGTTCATGCTTTTCCACCAAATATGAAAAAGGATGAAAAGAAAAGAAGTTGGTTTAAACCTAAGCGAAAATCAAAAAGTTGGTTAGTAGCTTAAACAAAAGAGGGTATTAAAAATGGGATTAAGAAAAAGGCTATCAGAGGCCGTATCGAAACGTAGGGTAAAGAGACTTGCAAAGAAAGGCAAGGTAAAAGCCGGATTTGGAGCAACAAAAGGTTCTAAAGTTTCTAAGAAAGTCTATGATAAAGGCGGAAGTAAGCAGCGAAAAGAGATGAAAGCTTCAGGCAAAGTCTCAAGAGGAGCTGTTGGAGCTGAAGTTACCAAAGGCGGTACATACGTTAAGTATAAGAAAGATTCTAAAGCAGCCGGTGATTTTAGGTCTAAGTTCAAATCAGCTTGTAAGGGTGGAGCTAAAAGTTTTTCTTGGCAGGGTCGCTCATATAGTTGCGCTAAGAAGTAGATGCCTAGATTCGGTAGGCGTTCCAAAGAGCGTCTAAAAGGTGTAAACGTTAAGCTTGTTAATGTTTTAAATGAGCTTATAAAGATAATGGATGTTACCATTATTGAAGGACTTCGGAGTAAGGAGCGGCAGGAGCAATTGTTAGCACAGGGGAAAACTAAAACTAGATATTCCAAACACATAGAAGGAAAAGCTGTTGACCTCGCTCCTTACCCGATTGACTGGGAAGATAGAGAACGATTTCATTATATGGGTGGTATGATTCGTGGTATAGGAAAACAAATGAATGTTAATATCCGCTGGGGTGGCGACTGGGACTCTGATGGAGAGATAGCAGATAATAGCTTCGATGATTTAGTTCATGTAGAGATAAAAGAATAATGGCAAGAACAACTAAGAAATCAAAAGCCCAAATAAATAAGCAAATATGGGAAAGAGCTAATAATTCCCATAGGCAAAGATGGCAACATTTGAGTCAAAAGGGATACGACTTTTATCTTGATGAGCAATTATCTAAGGAAGAGAAAGACCAGTTAGAAGAATCTGGCATGCCAACATTCACTGTTAATAGAGTGACTCCTGTTGTAGAGATAATGAAATACTTTGTTACTGCTAATAATCCTAAGTGGAAGGCAGTTGGAGCTACTGGAGATGATGTAGATGTGGCTCAAGTACATTCAGATATTGCAGATTATTGTTGGTATTTATCTAATGGTAAGTCTCTATATAGTCAAGTAACTCTCGATGCTTTAACTAAGGGCGTAGGATATTTTCTTGTTGATGTAGATAAAGACGCTGATAGAGGAATGGGGGAAGTGAGATTCAGTAGACTTGACCCTTATGATGTATATGTAGACCCAGCAAGTAGGGACTTTTTATTTAGAGATGCAAACTTTATACAAGTAAGAAAGAATATTGCTAGAACGAGACTTATTAATATGCTTCCCGAGTTTGAAGCTAAGATTAAAAAGGTGTCAAAGAATACTGATATAGTTTCATATTCCGAAAGAGATATAGATTTGGGAGAATCAATACAGCCCGAAGATATTACAATGGGTGTAAATCTCGATGCTGAAGATGAGGATATTATCCCATATTATGAAACATATTCTAAAAAGAAGTTCCCATATAGGAATGTTTATATAAAAGTACAACCTTCTCCCGCTGAGATGGACAATCTAAGGGATTCAGTAGAAAAGCAGTTAGAAGACTTTAAGAAAGAAGTAGAAGTCGGATTGATAGAAAAGGAATTACAGATTCAACAGGCTGTCCAATCTGGTGAAATTATACCTGAAAGAGGTCAGCTAGAAATAAAGAAATCCCAAGAGATGGCTGCTCAAGCTATAAAAGAAAAAGAAATGCAGTTAATGGGAGAAGCTCAAGACGCAGCTACTCAAGTTAAACAACAAATAATGAGTGAATCTGATTATAAGATTCTTGAAAAGAACCCAAAGTCAAAAAAGAATATATTAGATTCTATAAAGTTTTTTGAAAATAGGATAGTGCAAACTTGCAGTGTTGGTGAAGACCAATTTCTTTATGAATATACATTACCAATTAATGAATATCCTATTATTCCTATTCCTTATATGTATACTGGGACTCCATATCCCATGAGTGCAGTTACTCCATTAATAGGAAAGCAACAAGAAATAAATAAAGCTCATCAGATAATGCTTCATAATGCAAACTTAGCATCTAATCTTAGATGGATGTATGAAGAAGGAGCTGTCCCTGAAGATGAGTGGGAAAAGTATTCTTCATCTCCCGGTGCTTTATTAAAATACAGACAAGGATTTGCTACTCCAACTCCTATATTACCAGCTCCAATCAATAGTGCATTTTATACTGTAGTCCAAGAAGGTAAAGGCGATGTAGAATATATTAGTGGTGTTCCATCTGCTATGATGGGATTCACAAATCAACAGACTGAGACATATAGAGGTTTACTTGCTAATGACGAATTTGGGACTAGGAGATTAAAAGCATGGATGGGAAGTATAGTTGAACCTGCATTAGAGCATTTAGGAAGATGTTTCCAAATGATTGCTCAAAGACATTACTCAGTTGAAAAAGTATTTAGAATAGTTCAACCCGAGGCTGGGCAAAGTCCTCAAGAGCAGGAAAAAGAAGTTAAGATTAATATCCAAATATATAATGATTACGGAGAAGCTATAGGAAGATTTAAGGATTATTCTACTGCAAGATTCGATGTAAGAGTAGTAGCAGGAGCTACAATGCCAGTAAATAGATGGGCATTATTAGAGGAATATTTTAAATGGTTCCAAGCTGGATTAATAGATGATATAGCTATGATAGCTGAAACTGATATAAGAAATAAGAAACAAGTAATTGAAAGAAAGTCTGTTTATTCTCAATTACAAGGTCAGGTATCTTCTATGGAAGAGGCTGTGAAAGATAAAGACGGAACTATAGAGACATTACAGCGACAACTTGTACAGGCTGGAATAAAGATGCAGGTTGATAAAGGCGGGAATGAAATAAGAAAAGATGTTCTTGAAACTGAGGCTCAACAAAAACTCCTAAGGGGAATGATGAAAGTTGAGTTTGAGAAAATGCGAGACCAAATGAAAACAGATATGAAAAGTGCTAAACAAGATGTTTCTGAAAACGAACAATAATAAATCTTGAATATTATAAAACATATTTAGTAAATTAACAAAACTCTAAAAAGGAGATTAGTATGTCAGAACAAGTAGGTAACGCCATTGAGGCCCCCGAAAGTACAAACGTACAAAGTGCAGTCATGGACATGAATACTGAGGATTTCTTTGAAACCTTAGACCAACAAGTCAATGGTGCAATCATAGATGAACCTTCGCAACCAACCTCGGAACAAAGCGGTAACACGCAGACGAGCCCTAATGTAGAAGTTCAGGAAGAAGTATCTGAAGTAGATACTTTACAAAAAAGGTATAGTGATTCAAGTAGAGAAGCTAAAAGGTTAAACGGAAAACTTTCCGAAATTGAACCTTATATGCCGATTCTTGATGCTATGCGAGAAGACCCTAATTTAATTACTCATGTGAGGAATTATTTTGAGGGTGGAGGTCAAACCCCACAAACAATGACTGAGAAGTTGAATCTCGATGAGGACTTTGCGTTCGATGCGGATGATGCTTTTTCTCAACCTGAATCTGATTCAGCAAAAGTGCTAGGAGCAACGATTGATGGAATTGTCCAACGTCGTTTGAATGGTGCTTTACAAGGGCAGAGGGTAGAAAACCAAAAACTAGCGAAGGAGACCGATTTTCGTTCACGTCATGAAATGACTGATGAACAATGGTCTGATTTTACAGAATTTGCGAAATCTAAATCTCTTGAACTTGATGATATTTATTATTTGATGAATCGTAAGAATAGGGATGGGAAAATTGCTGATAACGTAAGGCAAGAAGTCCACAATAAAATGAGAGAAGTTCAGCAACAACCCGGTACATTAGCCACGCAAGGCAGTACCTCTGTTGAACAATCTCCAGACGATTCAGTTTTTGATGCCATTTTGGGTTCGACCAACGAACTAGAAAAGGCTTTTGGTATGTAATTATACTGAAGGCCATTAACTCAAAATAAAGAGGTAAACAAATGGCTGATGTATTTAGCTTAGAAACACCGGGGGCGGGGCCAGATAGTTGGTCAGCCGGTTCTGGTAAACTTACTGGTGACCTTAGACGAAAGTACAATTTTGGGGATAGAGTTTCCGAACTGAACATTGCTCAAGACCCTTTCTTCCGATTTGTATCTAAAGTCGCTAAAAAACCTACGGATGACCCTGAGTTCAAATTTACTGAACGCAGACCTTCGTATCACAAACGATACGCTTATGTATCAAATCATGGAACATCTGCTCCATCTTCCTTAGCAGGAAGTAATGCAACTGTAACTCAATCAGATGTAGACGCTGGTGATATTTACTACTTTTGCATGATTGGTGATTATAATTCTGCTGGAAATATCCAGAATATTTATGGTCAATCTGGAAATGATATTCTTCCCGGTGCAAGCGGCACTCAACCTGCATTTTTCTTACCAAATGCTGTAGTTAAGATTCCTTATATTATTGCTGGTTCTAGCAATTTTAATGGGTCTGAAGTAATGACAGATTGGACTGATGCAAGTGGAGACGCCACTACTCCAGATGATTACTTAATTGTTAAAGTAATATCAGTAGATACAACTTCTGTATCATATGCTACTATACTTAAAACAGAAGTAATTAGTAAAGGCTCTGCTGGTACCACTGATATAGAATTAACATCTTATTCAACTTATGGAGCTTCTTTAAGTGCTGTAGATGTTTCTTCTAAATCAGTAGCATTATATCTTGAAAAGAAAAGATGTTATGTAGTTGGTTCAGCTCATGCTCAAGGGACTGGTTATCCAGATTCTTGGAAAGACCAACCTTTCTCAACTGGATTTGGACTTACTCAAATTTGGAAAACTGCTATGGCAATGGATAACACAACACGTGCTACCGTTCTCAAGTATGAACCAAATGAGTTTGCAAGAATCTGGCGTGAAAAGTTGATTGAACACAAATGGGATATTGAACAATCATTGTTATTTGGTTCTCAAGGAACTGATAATGATGGAGCTCAATATACTGAAGGAGCTGTTGATTTCTGTGTATCTTACGGAAATATCTTTAGTGGCTCTGGAATGGGTGGAACAGGTACTAAAGCTCAAGATGATTTTCTTGATGATATGAGCAATTTCCTTGACCCACGTTACAACAATGCAGGTGCTACTTTATTTATGGTTTCAACTGATGTATATAATTGGTTGCATAAATTAAGTGGTTACTTCTCTGCTAACGTACAAAAAGTCGGAACTTTAGGTGATGCTATCGGAAGAGCTGATTTTAGTATCGGGAATAAGAAAAGTGTCTTTGGTGTAGATATTACACAGATTTATACTCCTTATGGGGTAATGAATGTGTCTCGTAATATTCACTTAGACGGAACTGGAGTAAAAATGTTGGGTATAAACATGAAACATTGTGCATATCGACCATTGGTTGGTAACGGATTGAATCGTGATACTGCAGTTTACGTTGGAGTCCAGACTCTTGAAAATAGTGGTGTTGACCGTAGAGTTGACTTAATTCAAACCGAGGCCGGTATGCAATGGGAAATGCCCGAAGCACACGCGGTCTGGAAATAGGAGGTATGAATCATGGCTAATCCTTTATACGGACAAAACAAAGCTGATGGCAACATCGGATGGTTACAGAATAGCTCTATCAAAGCTCATGGAACTTTAGCTGGTAATTTAGTTCTTGTAGCTGCAGATATGGTTAATTCGTTTGCTCATACTTGTGACCCAGCTGCCGCTAGGACAGTTACTACTCCAACAGCGGCTTTAATAGTCGCAGCGATGAAAGTCAAAGCTAGTGATGGTAAATGTGTTACTGGAGATACTTTTCAGTTTTCATTTATCAATGCTGGTACCGCTGGAGATGATGAAACTTGCACAATGACTGCTGGAACAGGAGTGACAGTTGTAGGATTTGCAGATATTGAAAATCCCGTGACTACTCACGATGCTTTTAGTGTAGGTTCTTCATTATGGGGCGTTCATGTTACAAAAGCAGTTTCAGGTTCTGAAGCTGTATCTATAGTTAGATTAGCGTAACATTATCGCAAGTTGATTAACTAAACAATATATGGGGGGCTTCGGCCCCCTGTATATAAACTAAAGAATTTATATGGCAGTAACAGATATACAAGCAACAGTTCTAGCGAACTCTGGGAATACTCCAACCGCTAATAGCGTTGAAGATGCTCAAAGATATGTAGCTGCAAGTATTCCAAAAGATTTATTAAAATGGTCTCAAAATGCTTCTTCAGCATCTACGGATGGAAGTGCAATATCGTTTACTTCTACTGATTCTATAATAGATGTTCAAAGAAATGGATATAGTTGTAAAGAAATACCATTGTCTGAATCAGCTTTTGCTTTAAGTTCATCGAGTTTGAAAAAAGCAACATCTACACATCCTGTTTGGTATCATAAACAGGGAGCTGTTCATTTTGCTCCTGTAACAGATGGCAGTAATGCTGGATATGTATTTTATGTAGACCATTCTAAGATAGACGATAGTTCTGATTTAAGAAATATTGTAATTAATTATACAACATCAAAAGAATTTTCTAGATTAGCAAGTGATAATCTTCCTTCATTCTCTTCTATAACACCCCCAGTTTCTCCTACTTTATCTGACAAAGAAGTAAGTTTTAGTACGGCTGTTCCTACTTATGTAAAACCAATTTTAACATTAACTACTTTTCCTACTTTAGATTGGACTTTACCATTTAAGCCTGTCCCCCCAGTTATAAACGCAGATACATCTACGACTGGTGGAGCTGAAGTAGATACAACTAAATTAGCAACTGCTCCAACTTATTTACCTCCAGTGATGCAATCTCCAGATTGGTCAGATGTAGAAAACTGGATAACAACTGAAGAAGATTCAGAAATGCTATCTTCTAGAGTGCAAGCTATACAAGCTCAAATTGGAGAATATCAATCAAGGCTTTCTCAATCTCAGGCTGCTTTTACAAAAGAAAACACAGAATATCAAGCAAAGTTGCAGATAGCTTTACAGGATGCTTCTCAAGCAAATACTGGAGATGGTTCATTAGTTGGGAAATACAATTCAGAATTACAATCTTATCAAGCTGAAGTAAGTAGTATTATTCAAAATAATAGTAACCAAATATCTGAATGGCAACAAGAAAATGCATTAAAATTGCAAAAACATAATTCTGATATTCAAAATGAATTAAATCAATTCAATAGAGATAATAATGAGTATCAGTTAGAATTAAAAATATCTATACAAAATGCGCAATTAAGTGAATCTGGAGATGCCCAGAAGCTTCAAAAGCATAGTCAGGAATTACAAGATTATCAATTAGCAATTAACAAAAAATTAAATCAGCTTCAAAACATACAACATTATGAAAGAGAATCTGATAAATACTATAAATGGGCTCAATCTGAAATACAACAATATATAGGAAATAATAGTAAAATGATTGCAGCTACTATGAGCCAAAATCAACAACAAAGGAGATAAAAATGGCAGATACAAGATTAAAAGTGGCTACTAGTGCAACAGTTTATCATAGACATGCCGCTGCTAATGATGCTCCATTATCTGATGTAGCTACTAACGAAGCACTAGCTTCGGGATTAGGGAGTAATGCAGACTTTTTATTTGACGCAGACGATAACCAAACATGGACAGACGAAAGTAGTGTAGCAGCTGCAAGTGGAGAAACACAAATGGAGGCTTTAGGGAGCCCATTATTTTTATGGATTAAACATAGCGGTTATCAAGATGCAGCAAAAGCAACAGCAAGTACATCAACAACAAAGGTTATGATAGGTGTAGCGGGAGCTGCAGCTAATGGATTTATTTCACTTTTTCCAGGTCAATCAATAATTCTAACTGCTCCATTTGGTTCTAATATAGATAATTTAGATGATTTTGATATGATAACTTCTGCGAGCGAAGCAGTTTATGTTGAAGTTAAAGCAATGGTAGATTAATGACAGTTCTAGAAGTAATGGAGCGTCTTAATATCAAAGAGGAAACTCTTGCTATTGCTTGGATAAAAGATGCCATTCATTTAATACAAAGTAATACAAAAGAGAAAGTTGAATCTACTAAAAGGGATTTAATTAAATCTGTAAATAGCACAGATAATGTATATATACTTCCCGCTGATTTAGTTTCTTTAGAGAATATATCTATTAAAGATACAAGTGATAGTAAGTATAAAAAAATTAAAAGGATGACTTCACAACCACATTATTTAGCTGAGGATACCTCACCATGAGTTTTTTTGTAGATAAAGAATGGTTCTATTATTTAAGAGGAAGGGAAATACTCTTATATAAATTACGAGGAGGCTCAAGCACTAGCAGAATAAGTCAATCTGGTGTATTCCAATCTTACGATAACGAAATGATGTATCCAGATGAAGATATTGCTGATGGATTAAGAATAGAATATACAAGAGTAAGTGAACCATTTGTAGCTGAGGAGTTAGAAACCACAACTTCATATGAAAGTGGGATTATTATATCATTTGAAGACGGCACTGGTACAAGTGTAGGTGGAAGAGACGTTATAGACTTAGGCTCAACGGCAACTACAGAATTTGTAGCTGATGATAAAATTAGAGTACGTGGTTCTACGAGCAATGATGGTGATTATACTATTCTTGCTATATCAGTAGATGTAAGTACGGGTTATAGACAACTTGATGTAGTAGCTGGTAGTTTCACAACAGAGGCAGTTGGAGGAAGAATATCTATTACTCAAATACCAGTAGAAGTTGAATCTCCTTCCGCTACGTCTCATATCAATCTCAATAAAATGCTTAATCTTGCAGTTATTGATTATTGTAAAGCAATGCTAGCAGAGCAAAATGGTGAAATAGACAAAAAAGAATATTTTATGAAAGAATTTTATAGTAAATTAGGTGACAATGAAAGTAATAAAAGGAACATATCAGTTTCGTTCCCTTCTGGGCCTTTCGCAGTAAGATAAAAATTAAATGCCTTTGAGGCGGTGGTGGTGGATAATATATAGGCACAAGTTATGGCAGATAACTTAAGAAAATACACAACCCAAGAAGTATTAAATAAAGTATATGAAGATTCTTCTGGGAATACAATAGGCATAAACGCCGCTACAGCAAAAGAAACATTAAACGCAGCTCTCGATGAATCTAATAGCAGATTAAATGTATCTCTCGCAGGCGGTACAATATCTGGCGATGTTACCATTGATGGTGA
>Ga0208011_1000922_pt1 | contig 10853 bp, 19 predicted proteins | sample 7_EtaG_FD_184080 | JGI IMG/M metagenome (GOLD analysis project Ga0208011, IMG submission 184080) | Marine viral communities from the Subarctic Pacific Ocean - 7_ETSP_OMZ_AT15161 metaG (SPAdes) (version 2) | ecosystem: Environmental > Aquatic > Marine > Oceanic | place: Pacific Ocean | collected... | reverse complement strand
TGTTTTTTCTACTACTTTTTCATTTTTCTTTTTTAATTTCTCATCCATATACTTTAAAAAGTCTTCTTTTAATCCTTTAAATTCAAGAAATAAATCAAATACTCTTTCATTTGCAACTACATATTCTTCTAGGTATTGAAGTTTATGTCCAATTAATTGAAAAGCATTTTCTATATCTTTTCTAGTAGGTTTCCCTTTTGAGCCTTTTCTAGCCATCTTTTTCTCCTTCTTGCTCAAGAAAGGCCTCAAGCTCTTTGTAGTAACTTTCGGCCTTCTTTCGCATTTGTTGTTCACCCTTAAGTTCTCTCTTAAGGTTTATTATAGTCGCTTGCTGTCTTCTGTTGACTGTAGCAAGTTCTCTCACTTTTTCACAGCAATTCATCAATGCTTCGTGTGTCTCTATTGGGTCCAATGATGAATACCTCCTTTAACTTAGCCTTTACTTTTGGTTTTGGTTTACCATACGGAAAGTTTAAAAAGCACCATAAGTCATATACTTTGTTATGAATCTTGTAGCGTTTATCAAACTTTTTTAATATATAGTTAGGTTCTTTTATCCATTTACCTTTTAAGTAAAGCCCATACACATCTTCTATTTGGTTATTAGGGAATATAGTATTCCATAAATCCATATACATAAGTTGTTGTATTTCGTGAGTTTTACGATAGTCACCAGTTTTAATATCTATAATACATAGACGTCCGCATATTTCTGCTATTATATCTGGTGTACCAGCCCATGGCATATCTTTGTGATATAGAAATATCTCTTGGCAATGAACTATTGGATTGCATTCTTTATAAAATTTTTCAAATGACATAAGTGATTTTTGAATAAATTCATTATCACTTTTTACTTCGTTGCCATCTAAAAGCTCTTCTACTTTCTCATGTACTGCTGTGCCTCTGTCTGCTGCTTCGTCTCTTAGTTTAATAGCATTTAAACCATTCTTCATTAACCATTCATCAAAGAATTTACCCTTAGAGCAAGTTTCTCCTATTATAGTTGTTACTGAAGGTTTCCAATTATTACTTTTTCCTTGAGAATACCAACGACTTTCTCCATCATGTCTCTTTATTTGTGTCTTTTTTAGGTATTCGTCTATTAACATCTTTTCCATTGAGTCTCCTAACCCATTGATTGCTAACGCCTCTAGTCTTGATTGAACTCAATCGTGGTGAAATATCGCTTCAGGTTTCTGCATACCCACATCTTGGACATGAGTATCCACAATCGTTTCCTGAAACGACATTACCACATTGTAAACAGTTAGTTATTTCCATAGATGTCTATAAATTGTTCTTTTTGATACTTTGAAAAGTATCGATAATTTACAAGGTTTATACCCAATAAACCAAAGAATATTTATAAGCATTCTATCAAATCTGTTTATTTTTTTCATTCACTATTCCTATATCTTCTAGGGTTAGCTATTAATTGTTGATACAACCACCAACATCGACCATTGTTAGTAGCATCTAATATTTTCTGTCTTCTTATTGACTGAATAGTTCTCATTCTTTTTTTTTGACATTTCTTTGCCATGTTTACCTCCTAGTTAAATACGTCTGATTTTGCAAGTTTTCTTAGTATGTATCCTTGTACTCTATCATCTTGTTTCTTGACCCATACAATAAATGTTCTGTATTCTTTATCTGTTAGTGGGCCCTTTTTAGTGTTACAAGATGCACATATCATTTGAAGGTTACTCTTGAACGAACCTCCTCCAGATGATATTGGGTGCTTATGGTCACAAACCATATTTGTTACATCTAGGTTCTTATTGCAATATTTACAGGGTTTACTATAGGCTGAGTATAACATTTCACGTATTTCAGTTAAAGATATGTTAAATTTTACCTCATACTCTTTACTTCTTTTCTTTAAAGAAGATTTTAGAGTTGATGACTTTTTCATAAGTCTGTGAAACATTCTTTTAGCATGTGTCCCATGAGCGGGACGAAGCTTACGCATAAACTTCGTTTCCCACTCTTTAGGACTACGCGACTTCCGAATGGAATTATTGGTATTCATAACTAGTTTGTTATTTACCTATTCTTTTTCCATCAGGTGTTTTCAGCATTTTATATGCACCAAAGCCTTTATATATACCTCTAGTGTTTTGATGTGTATTTATTTCAAAACCCTTTTTTCTAAGGTTAAATATAATAGCTGATAGTCTCCAAGCTCCAAATTGTTTAGCTGCTTGTGCTTGATTTAAAGTTTTACCTTTAAGCAAATGCATCATAACTTTTTGACTCTTTGAGGTTCTGTTTGGTCTTCTTGGCATCCCCTTTTTCCTTTCCTAAGTAAATTGCAATAATAAATTTCCATATTTCTATTTTGATAAATATAGTGTTTATTAATATTCCTTTACTCACTTCTATTGTTAATTGGAATAAATAAAGTAACTTTATTCCATACCCATTGTTAGTCTTAAATAGTTTAAACATCACTTCTCCTTAATCTAAAACTTGGTTGCCATTCTAATTCTGTCTTAAAAAGTTCGCCATCAGTATTTTTAAGTACTTCTAGTGTCTTTTTAGATGAATTAGCTTGACCATTCAAGCCTATCACTTTACGTGACGCATTTTCAATTGCTCCTGAACCTTTACCTGCATATAAGTCTAGTACCTCGTTTCTAGAGTATTCTCTTGAAACTTGGGATACTTGAATTATGATTAAATCCATATTTACAGCCATACTTGAAAGTGAGTGTGATATATATTTAATTTGTTCATACTCTCCCCTAACGTGAGGTGGAGTTTCTACTAAATCAATATAATCAACAACTACTAAGGCTGGTCTTAGTTCTTTAACCTTTGCTTGTATTTGTTCTAGTGTAGGAGGAATTGTTTGAATAACCATATGATTAAGCTTATCTTTATGTTTTTTATAAACAATCTGAGGAGTATCATTTATTTCTTCTTTAGTTAAACCTGATACTATTTGCATATTACGTCTGTGCATGTACCAAGCTGATAATTCTAAAGATAAATAAAGTGTTGGTATTTGCCAATCAGGATTTACATCGTCATTGAGAAAATCAACTCCTAAAGCTATACATTGTGCAAGAGTAGTTTTACTTGAACCTGTTGGTCCAAATATAGTTACTAACTCTCCAGGATATATTTCTGTGTCTGATTCATTTATACCTAACATATCAGCTAAAGGTATAGAACGTCCATCAAAATCTGCTGACATTCTTTCTTCTAACTTTTCTTGTAGGTCATCTGAACTCATAACATCAATCAAATAATCTTTTCTTTTGAAATGAATACATCTTGTTTTACAATGTTTTAACATAAACTCATCGTTGCAACCAAATCTGTAACCTCTATTGTAAACATACTCTACTTTTTCTACTACATTATTTTCATTTAAACTATTATTGTTCCAATGTAAAATAGCAGTTTTAGCATATTCACTGGGTATACCATGTCTAAAGAAATGTGATGCTATTCTAAGTAGCGTTTGGTTTCTAGAGCCCTCTTGTGGGCCATTTCCAAGCATTTCTTGTACACATGGTATAACGTCCTTTGGTTCTACAACTTTGCGTATTTGGGTCATTCTAGGGGCTCTATTGAGTATTTTATGTTCTAACTCTCCATTTCCAACCAATTCACTGTAGCCATAATCCAGCCTAGGTTCTTTAGCCATTTCTCTAATAGTTTCTGAATCTTTATTTAAGATTTCAGCTATTGTTAGAGGTATTTTATGAAGGTTAGTCTTTTGATTAATAGTATGCTGAACACGATAAATTCCTGTTCTCATAAATATACTGCTATCAATAACATCTCCAAGTAAACTTTTTAGAGTCCCTTTTACCAAGTAATGTAGATTATCACTACTTGGAAAATTAAATACACTATTAGGTATAGCCAGATGATAACCACTTCCACTAAAATAAGGTTGTATTGAATAATTAATGTCAACACCAAACTCATCTATGTCAGTTAATATTCTTCTTGCTTTATTTAATGTGTATTCGTCACTGTTGTCTCCTTTATCTATATCTAACAATATCCAGTCTATACTTCTTTCGCCAAAGTAATTCTTTAGCCCGCCATTAGATTCGGCATAATCTACTGCTTGTTTTGTATATAAATAAACAGACCTATACAGTGGAGTATCAGTATTTAAATGTTTTACTAAATTAGATTTTACAATAAGTTGCCCTCTGTTACGAGGGCTACCTACTGCTATTTCAATATAGTCAAACACTATAAATTACCAATACCTGTTTCTGACATTTCAACATTTTGTGTTGGTGTAATCTCTGATTCAGAGGCTTCTTTAAGAAAACCTTTATCTTTGAACCACTTTACATCCAATTCAAGTTGTTTTTTACCATTAGCATTATTTAGATTTAATCTATGAAACACTCTTGTATACACTTTACCACCTTTTTCTTTAGGTTTTTGTTTGTATATATATGCTAAATAGTTAAAATCTGGGTCAGTGTCTGGTAGTATGTTAGAAGAATGTTTTTGGTTTAGATATTTTGTAATATCATGTATTTCTTCACCGTCTTCATTTTCCCATTTACCATCAACTGTTAAACCAGCTTTTTCTCCAATAATGTCAAAGAAATTATACATTCTTTTAAGAACAGAACCGCCTGTTATTTTCCCATCAGGACTTTTCTCTAGGTCTCCTGCTATTCTTAATTGTTTAGTATAATCACTTCCTTTTTGTTTAACTTCTATATCAAGATATATATCAGCCCATTCATAATCTGAAGATTTTTCTTCAAAATTTAAAATAGCTATCTCACATACTCCATAAAAGTTATTACTTGAGGAGCCTCCTCCTGTTGGCCTAAATATTGCCATTTATTTACCTTCGCTTTCTTTTTTATATATGCTAGACCAATCAAAGTCAATACATTGGCCACGTAAGTGTTCACATCTACTACCTGCTTCTATAGATTCATCTGCTTTGAATGAAACCATTAGTTTATCGTCTTCTCTTAAGACATAACCGATAGCATCACAATCTGACATAATCAGATTCTTCAGCTTACCAGTTATATCTAAAGATTCAGGTTCAACTAAAGCTTTGCCATCAATGACTGCCCTAGCAACCTTTCTATGTCCAACGATAATTAAATGTTCACAACAGTCTCTAAAAGCATTGATAGTATTCATTACTTTTTCACGCGCTAATGCATAACCTTTACCAAATGTTAAATCAGCAATAGACGCTACTTCATATTCTGCACAAACAGCTTGTTCAGCCCATTGTACAACTTTATCAATAGTATCTATAGCTATGTATTTAAATTCGTGACCTTCCATAGCATCTTTAAGAGTTTGGATTAACTCTTCTCGGTTATTTACTTCTTGAACATATGCTTCAATCATATGTGTTCCTTTTTCAGTATCTACAATCAGACAGTCATCTAGTTGCGAGAGCATAGTAGTTTTACCTACTTTCGGGGCTCCATACAACAGGAGTACTTTCGGATTCAGAGACACTGGTTTGCGTTTCTGTTTCTTTATCACTGTTTTTCTCCATAATTAAAGGGTTTACTTTGCCATATTCTTTGGTCATATATGGCGCTAACGACTTCCAAATATACGAATAATAAGTCCTTTGATGCAAGACATTAAATACTTGTGACAACATTATGCCAGCAATTATATTAGCTGTAAATATTGTATGTTTTGCAGTACAAGGTAAATCAGGTATATCTTTACTTGGTTTCCAATTACTTAAGTAATTGTCATGGTATGCGTCAATAGTATGAATATCCATTGACAATGCTCCCATACGACCATCTACAAGTATTTTTCTACCTGGTGTTCTTATCCAGTTCATATATACTATTTTTCTTATCTCCATGTTATCTGGAGCCATCATTGTGCATGCAGTTACATTATCCATATAACCAAACTTATTATGCTCAATAATTTCTGTTTTACAACCAAAGTATCTTACTAATTCTTTAGCTGCAGTTGTTTTTGATTCGCCTAAATAACTTTCTGGGTACATAGTTGTACTCAAATTATGTTCTTCAAGTGTATCAAAGTCCCAAACATGAATCTTTTTAAAGCCCATTATAGAGGCTGATAGAATGAGCGCAGAGCCCACTCCACCAGCACCTATAATAGTAACTTCTTCAAGATTCTTTTGGTTAATTATGTCTTTATTCCTTAAGAATCTATTTGACATTTATCTCACCTCCTCTATATCATTTAAGTTATTTTCAATACAATAATCATCAAGCTCTTTTTCTGCTCGTATAGACTGACATTGAATTTGTTCCCAATGAGGACCTCCTACAGGAACATCCATCCATTCTTTTTCAGCCTTCTTATAGTTTTCTAATAACTTTTGATATTTTTTATCATCAATATTAGGGTCGTAATATTCATAAATATCAGCTTCTTTTAATGCACCATGACTATGTTGATTCATTCTAAATGATTCATTAAATAAAGCAGTTTGTCCTCTTATACCTGTTCTACTATAGTATGTAGGTTTAACTAGGACAATCTCTTTTTCCTGTTTCTCTAGAGAATTAAGACAACTTTTAAATAAACCTTTTGGTTTATATTCTGAATAACTTATACAAACACAACCAGATTCTTCTTTAGTCCAATGAACTCTATTAAAATCATCAGTCCAGCTAAATGAAAATGCAAAAGGACTTTCTGTACTTTCATCTGCTACAACAAGAGATGGATAGCCTACTTTATTGGCACATTCTTCCATATGACCTCTATCTGTACCACTGAAAAATGCACCACCACTTAAAGTATGATGACTATGTATTAGACCTTTATAACATTCTTTTAGCTTAGAATTTTCTTTATAAGCTTTTTGAATCATTTTTATTTGGTCTTCTCCACTAAATTCAGTTGCAGCAGTACTTCCTAAATCAATAGGATAAAACTCTACAAGCTCCCATTTAGTAGTCCATCCATATTTATCTGGTTCTATTTTGTTATAAAACGCAATACCAGACCATTCTGTTTTTGGATACAATGCTAGAAGATGTTTTATCTTTCTATAAATTGAGAGTTTCAATTTGCACTGTATTTTTTCTTTGTTTGCCATTTAGCCTCCTTAGCTCTGTTTCGTGATATTTTATCACTTGTTTATTATATTCTGTAGTAAGTATATCTCGTATCTCTAAATATCTGTCATTATAACTTTTCATTTTATCTGCCAATTTTTCAGATTCAATCGACATATCTACAGTATAGTTATTTGTAAATTTTATAAATTCACTATCATTTTCAAAATCAATTTCATCTAAATCTTTAAAAATTCCAGCTAATTGAAAATAAAATACATTAGATATTTCTGTATGAGAAGGACCACTACTGCCTGTTATTCTTTCTCTTAGTATTTGTACTGAGTCTCTTATAGAGTTTAATTCATTTATTAAATCTTGACAAACTAAGAAAGAATCAGGGTTGTCTTTTTCAACTGTAATATACCAAAGATAACTTTCAATATGAGAACCATATCTACCAGGACTAGAATTAATTTTATGTCTATAATGATTACAAAGCTCTGTTGTTTTATACCAATTACTTTGCATTATATTATAATCATCAATCCATTCTCCTTCGACTTCATTAGATATACTTTGTTTACATTGGGTATATAATTTATGAAATAAATGATTAGCAAGAATAACATAATCGTTGTCGCTATAATGTTGACTATTATGCATTCTTTCTTTTATCCAATCAGTTATTGCATTTAATATTATATAACTACCGCCCAACCTTTGACAAGGTGTGTTTTCTCCAGTAATATATTTTAAACCATTACTTATTTGATGAAATAATCTACTAATAGGTTCTTTTATATATACTTTTTTTCTTGCTGAAGGTAACATTAGTTGTTTAATTTCAAATTCAATATTATGTTGATTTAATGTGTGTAAACTACTATTAAAAGCTCTATAACCTTCATTTATTCTATCAAGCATTACTTTTCTAGATTGATTATTAAATACTCTCATATTACGATATTCAAAACTTTCAGGTGAATAATGAGGGCTTCTGTAATTCCACGAACTTAAAAATGTTCTCATTCTCCATAAAAACCCATTAAAGTTATAGTTAGTTATAGAAGCTCTTATACCTGATTCCATTTGTGCAAAACAAGCTCTACCATGTGATATGTGAGGATGTTGAGCTAATGTAAAATTAGTTATAATAGTTTCTCCATCTATTTGTGGTGTTTTTACATAAAATAAAAAATCCCATTTATCAAAACCTGTATTTAATAATCTTACATAATAATCTCCAAACCTATATATTTTCCTTCTTTTTAATTTTACATCATTAAACTTAAACCATAATTCTATTGTGTCTTTAGGTATGTTAAGACCATTAGACTTACCTTCTTCAGACCATTGATGACCATGACTAAACTCACAGTTTATTTCTGGTTGTTCCATTTGAAATAATGTATCTACTGTTTTCTCTATATTTTCAGGTGGTCTAGTATAATCTTCTTCTTTATAATCAAATTTTTTAATTATATCAGTAATAGCTTTATTGTCTCTATTAAATAATATAGTTAATAATTCTATTAATTGTTCTTTCAATTTGTTTACCTCTTTCTTTTATGTTAAAAATAAGCTACACACATCATTGCAGATGTCCCTTTCGTATATTATTAAATATACTAGCCCTACAAGCCTTAACCTACGCGTCTACGCAGCTCCTCACTTATTTTTAATTAGTTAACTATTAGTTACCACTTTTATTAGATGCATTTTGAACATCAATAGCATCGCCTTCTTCTATAGAAGTATTAGCCTCTAAAGATTTAGCGTTACCATTTTTGTCTTTAAACATTATAACTGAATTATTCATTGAAATATTTTCAGCCTCTAATAAAGCTCCTAATGTAGCATAATCGCTTACATTAAGTTGTGTTACTCTACCTCTTGTAAAACTATCAAGATAGAACACTGATTCATTTACTTCTGATACTTCTGGCGCCATGTGCCATCCTTTTCTATGGTGTTTATTTAATAATGGGCTTGACAAGTAACACCATTTTTACTCATCAAGCCCTAGAGGCAAACTAGTTTGTTTACCTAATTTCTTTTAATATTTCCATATTTTTTTTCATATTGAGTTATTAAAAAGTTAACTTCAGTCATATCTTTTCTCTTTATAGCTTTTAATAGTCTCTTTTTATGCATTTGTTTTTCAATTTTAATTTTATTTGCTTTCTTTTTATTCATAATATCTCCTCAAAAATATAACAGGCGTAGGGTTGGTCACGCAATTGTGTTGTCTACATTAAGCCGATATAACCATATCTGGGCATTTTATACCATTTAACACCTGTTATAAGTTTTTCTTTAATACCAAATTTATAAGGGAGAATGCCTTATATCACAATTTGCAGGTCTCATATCTCCCTATAATTCTTGGCATACATTGCTCGGGACCACATGTGTTTTAATCCTCTGCCTAGGGTATGCCAGCCCAGAGTCTTTAGTCAAGTCTGTATGTATTTAATTTTAATAAAACTTTATAACATACAGCTATCAATAGTAATTTCAGCCATATAGTTATAGCTGATTCAATTATAAATGCAATATCATAATAGGTATCCATTTATTCTCCTTTGTTTAAAATTTTAGGGAATAGAGCTATATCTTTTTTATATGGATATGTGCGGATGTATATGAAAAATAAGACATAGCTCTATAGAATTTATGAGAGAGACCACGCTTAGTCTAGATAGCAAATGCATCTATTACAATGTAACGTGCCTGACAATGCTACGATACGGACATTAACGAACGGTGGTTTTAGCCATAACTCTCTCAATTATGATGATATAATAAGCCTCAAAAAGGTTTATCACACAAGAAAGGTTAACTGTGCTTTTAAGGTCATAAGGAACCCTAAATTGTCCAATACCTCGTCTGCGCTCACGCTAACAGCTGTCTCAACTTATTATATCATCTAATGGATGGTCTACTGCCTCTATAACCAGAGGTTCTAATAGACCAAAGTTTTTCTTTCTTAAATACTGTTTATCTGGTTCATCTATAAAACTAAATGAGCATCCAAACACTTCTTCCCAGGGTTTTAAATACTTTTTCCACCTTTTATAATAAGCTTTATAAGCTATTAATTTACAATTATACTCATCAGTATAAAAACCTTCTTTATCATATTTTGGTTTACCAGGAGGACTCGGGGGGAATCCTCCTAGTTTATTTATGTACCTACTCACAGGATGGCTCTTAACATAAATATTATGAAATATAATGTTGTAAAACTTATAATTAACATTATACTCCAAGTAATTAATGCTATCCAATTAATTTTTCTCATATAATCTCCAATACCAATACAATAATTATATAAAAACATATTAACATAGAAAATAGCACAAATAAACCTTCTAGTATTATTTGAGTGTACTGCTTCATTCTACCTCCTTTTTTGGTATTCTTGAACTTCCAAATACCTTTATAAATTCATAGAGTATATCATTAATTGACATTTCATTGAGAATATAATTCTTATCTCTTTCATTGTTAGAGTTAGCGGCTAACATAATTCTCATTTTATTTTTATCAGGTTCTTGCATAATTTCTCCCTAGTTATGATGTTTGCAAGGTGAATCTACTATTGATTTGGATGGTATTTCAGCATCTACTTTATTGCCTAATAGGTCCCAACTTGCTACATCTGATACTTTAGCGTATGCAGTCATTATTTTACCACATCCTTTACATTTTATCTTTCTTATTGTTGCCACTTATTTCTCCTTATAGTTTATGGACTCAGTAATAGCATTTACTATTGTAAGAGCTATACAGAACTTACTCTAATAGATACTATTACTGACT
>Ga0208011_1000917_pt1 | contig 10874 bp, 8 predicted proteins | sample 7_EtaG_FD_184080 | JGI IMG/M metagenome (GOLD analysis project Ga0208011, IMG submission 184080) | Marine viral communities from the Subarctic Pacific Ocean - 7_ETSP_OMZ_AT15161 metaG (SPAdes) (version 2) | ecosystem: Environmental > Aquatic > Marine > Oceanic | place: Pacific Ocean | collected... | reverse complement strand
TTGACCCCAACACGTCTGTAGTAGCGGTTAGAGTTGATTCTAAGTCTGCCAAGACCTTGGGTAGTACCTTCAGCGAATGGGTTAGCAACCAAACCATATCTGGTCTTGAAGCCAATTTTGGGCTGGAAGGTGTTCTCCCCAACAGCGCGTACCATCTGTAAAGGCACATATGGACAATAGAATAGACCTGCGTCATAAGGTGAAGAACCTTTATAACCACAGACATAATACTGATTACCAGAGTTAGTCTGAGAGTTAGCAGAAGCTAGGTTAGCTGCATATGGGTCAATATAAACCTTGAACTTACCATTGATTGTACCAGCAAATGTATTGCCAGTGTCATCAACATTCAGGTTGCTATTGAGTGCAGGGGTGTAATCCAGGATGCCAGCCATCGTAAGAGCAGAAGCAACATCAGCTGAACAGAGAACCATGTTCCCTTTTCCGCGACGTGTTCTTTGTGCGATTGCGTTTGCGTCTCTTTCAATCTGGAATAGAAGTCCTTTGAACTTCTCAACAGACCATCTACCATTGGAGTCAATGTCAAGGTCGAATTGTCCAGCTGTAGCTGTGTTTGAAACAGCTCCTTGCTCAGCAACCTTGTAGATTGTTCTAATAACTTCTCTGTTGATCTCAGCGAGGATTTCAGTAGAGAGGATGTTAGCCAGTTCTGCTTCAGCGTTCAAGCCATGAATAGCCTTGAGGTCTTGAGCTAGTTCTAAACTATACTCAGCTTTCAGTGCTCTCGACTTAGCTGTAACAGTTACCTTCTCAATACTGAAGGCCATCTGACCGAACTGGACACCATCGCCAGAACCTAAGTTCTCCGAGTCTCCAGTAACCATACCTTCACCAACGTTATAAGCGCCAGTAGAAGTTGAGGCAGTTCCAGTAGGATTAAGAACTGAAGGGTTAGTACCACTTTGAGCGGTAGTACCTAAACCAACCAGTGCGTCAGCCATACCTGCTGTAGCAGCTGTACCAGCTGGATCCAGGTTGAATGCTGGTTGTCCAGAGAATGCGGTATCTGCTTCATTATATAGAGCTTCAGAACCAGTCTGAGTTTCATATCTGGAACGCATTGCGAAGATGAGTCCAGTAGGACCACTCATTGGTTGAACACCAGCCAAGTCATAAGCGACTAGGTTAGGCATTGCGCGTCTAATCAGTGAGATTAGAACAGGGTCGAAACCAGCAACAGGGCCGGCTGGGTCTGCATTACCACCAAAACCACCACCAGCGCCAGCGGCGTTAGCAGAGTTGGTAGGAGGAGCTTCCATCAGGTTGATACCTGAGTTAAATGCTTGCTCCTCTTTAAGGAATTTTTCTTGGTTTTCTAACAGGACAGCGGTAACGCTTCTACGATGAGAGTCTTTGATTGGATCAAGACCTTCATAGTCTAGAAGGGGGGCCCACTTTTCCTGCAGATGTTCGGATTGGAACATTGCTTGTTTACCTATCTAAAGTGTTTGTGTTTGAATTAATGTTAAATTCAGTTGGTTATTTTCTAAATGCACCTAATGTTCTGAGATAAGCGTCCATTCCAGGAGCAGAAGGCTCAGGAGTGGAATCTACACCCTCGGAAAGGGTTTCAGGACTGGTGGACTTAGAGGTTGGTGTTCTTGAGAAGTAAGACTCCTTCAATACTTCCAACTTGTCACGATATTCTTCTTCACTTTCAAACTCTACACTTTCAGAAAGTGTTGCAAGCTTCTCTTTCTGAGTGGCTGCTAAGCCTTCAGAAACTTGAGCTAGAATACCATCAGCTTCAGACTCAGCGAGTCTTCTGTTGAGGCCAATATTCTTCTCAATCTGCTCGTTGAGTTTCGTCTCCATGTCATCAAGTTTTTCTACCATAGTCTCAAGGACATCATATTTCTCTTCAGGGATTTGTACATAATGCTCTTCAAATAGACCTTTCATTCCTTCAAGGAAGGATTCAGTCATTTCAGTTTTCAGTCCATGCTCAATGGCTAGTTGATTCTCTGTCATCCATTCTTGAGAAACATACTCAAGATAAGAATCAACTCGCTCAGTCAAAGATGTTTTAACCTCTGACCTAGCTTCTTCAAGTTTCTCTGAGTACTGAGCCTCAAGAGATTCTTGAATTTCTTTGATTTTGGAATTAAGAGCGGCTTCAAAGATTGTCTTTGCTTTAGCCTTAAACTCTTCGGAAAGATCTTCACCACCTAGAAGTGCGTTGACATCTTCATCCATGTCATACTCAACTTCAGGGGTTTCTTCCTCAGCCACTACTTTATCAGTAGTAACTTCGTCTTCCACAACAACTTCCTGATCATCTTGTAGTTCAGAAGCTTCATCTTCCTTAGCTAGTTTCTGCATTGGTTCAGCTGCTTTAGCTCCTCTGTTAACTACATCCTTTACAGTCTTAATTTTTGGTTCCTTAAGTTTAGCGGAATCATTAGTTGGACTATAATTCTCAGGTGAAGGACCTCCAAGATCCTCCCAGTTATTACCAGGTAGCTTTTCGATGGCTTGATCACCAGCGGCAGCGTTAGCATTCACAGCAGTTTTAGATTGCTCCATTTCTTGTAAGTCTCCACGGGACATTGTTGGACTCTCCGATTTTTCCTATTAAAATCTATACTTATTTAGAATATTAAAACTTTACAATGAACTTAGAAAGTTATTGAAAACATTTAATTTCTGCTCATCTAATTGTTTTTGATCAATTAGAGTGTTAATTTGCTTGTATGTTTTAGCGGCTGCCCTCTCTCTGAGGATACCACCATCCCACACCCAATCCTTACCTTCCATAATACCTTCTACGAAAGCATCTGGAGCTGAAGGATCTGCTACAATATCAGCAGCAGTTGAAAGCATAAAGTCATCACCGACAACATTTACACCTTCTCTGGTTGCCTTAAGAGAACCAATGCCTCTTGAAGATACACCCAGTTTAACTCCCTCACCAATTAAGGACTTAGCGATATTTCCCATTGGTGTAGAAAGGATTTTAGCCTTTCCAATAAAGTTAGCTCCACTTTCTTTAAGTGAAACAATCTTATGGGATACTCTGTCAAGATTGACAGTAGGACCTTCTGGATGACCCAGCTCTCCTAATGCTCTACCTGATTGAATGTGGTTTTCATTATATCTTTGAACTTCCTTTCTCAGGACGCTCATAGGATACATTCTACCATTTCTGTTTTGAAGATCGCCTTGTAAGAAAATACCTTCAATAAACATAGACTTTTTACCGTTCTTTTCTTCGACGATAAATTCTACTGTTTCAATTTCTTCTCTGATTAATTTCATCAGGCTCCTCCTGAAACTTGAACTTGTTGTACATAAGCATTACCACTACCAGACACATTTTTAACAGCTACTTTAACTGATAGTCTCAATTCAGCCCATGATGATTCAAGAAGTGCTGCTGGATTTCCACTAGAAGAATCATTATCTACTACAATTCTTGTACTGAAATAACCATTAACACCAGCTGTATTATTAACAGACTGAACTTCTTTGTGACTAAAATCATAACCACTTTGTCCACTTGCTCCAATTACGCTAAGAGTGACATAATCTCCAGCAGCAAATGGTGATCCAGTGCCCTCTGGGAAATCAATAGTGGTAGTAGTGCCTGTAGTAATTCCAACTACCCTTTGAGCACTTGGTTGTCCAATACTAATTGTTTCTGGTATACCAGATAACAAGAAGTAATCTGCAGTAGTTGCAGTTGAATTACCTCCAACTTTAACATATGCATTTTGTCCAACAGAAACAACTCTCAAAGTATCTGATTGTTGTGAAATTGCAGTTGATTGAGCTGACGTAGCTGACGTCGCAAAAGTAACACAATTTCCTACTGGTTTATGAGCCATTATTTTTTAAATTACAATATTCCTATACGGAGTTATTTATAAAATTAAACGGCTCCTCCAACTGGAAGTTGATCTCCTATAGTAGGATCAGCAACTGAAGTTTCTGAATCTTCCTCATCATCCAATTCTACATCAGATTCAAACTCATCAACAGTTTCCTCTCCATCGTCCAAATCTACGTCCTGATCAAATAAAGATGCTGCCACATTGGGTCTAATATCATCAATCTTCTCAGCACTCTTCGCAAAAAGAATATCTTTTATTTTATCACTTGCTTGTGCAGCTGAATCGTCATTTGCAAGAATATCCATTAATTCATCCATATCTAAAGTTATTACACGACTTTATTTATTAAAACTCTCCACCCTTCATTTCATCCTTAGTAAAATCAGCGATTTCTGGATCTTTATTAGGAGGTGCTGGTGAAGTAACCATAGCATCAGGAGTTACAGCAGCTTCTGGAGGAGCTTCATCTGGAATCTCCATAGGATCAAGAATCCTACCATCAGCAATTTCCTTCTCAATCTGCTTATCTTCCTCAATAATCTCCTCATCAGTTTGACGAAGAATCTTACGACGAATGTAATCAGCTGAGTAGTATCTACCTACATATGGATCAGCTAAACTAGCCAAGTTTAGTCTTTCAGTAGTCAATTCTGTATCCTTCAACTCTGCAAAGTGATTATCATAGAGGAAGTCATACTGAATATGATCTGCCATCTTCTCCCAATCTTCTGGAGTAATTACATTCTTCAGGAGTAATTGGGTCTTCAACATATCATTAAACATAGATGAGAATCTCTTTCTCATCCTACCAACAAACTTACTAAACTTGATTTCATCTCTCAAGATCTCTGAAGATCTACCAAGACTAAATCCACTACCCTCACCATCAATTCTGGTTTCAGGCACATTCAATGATCTATAAAGCTTCCTTTGGAAGTAATTGATATCAGTAATCTCACCAAGATTTTGCCCGCCAGGTAGGGTAGTAATTTCTGTTCCGCGCCCTCCCTCACGGCGGGGTAACCAGAAGTCTTCCATCATAGACATGAACTTCTTATCATCCCTAATCTCACCCGTATTAGCATCATAAACTAACTTATTACGATACCTCATCATCACATCACGAAGGTATTGTTCTGCCTTCATCTTAGGCAAGTTGCCCACATCAATATAGAAAATTCTTCTTTCAGGAGCTCTTGATAATCTGTAAATAACAAGACTATCCTCAATCATCATTAACTGATTAAGAGGCTTAATAGATTTATGAAGCCAAGAAAGAGTAGTACCTTTATTTCTATCTACCAGTCCAGAAGTACAATAAGTAACAGAATCACGTGCCAACTTAATAGCTTTCTGAGGATTAGAAGAACCTGAATATACTAAAGATCCCCCCTTATCAAAACCTTGAGGGTTGTACATAAAGTACTCTTCAATCTCAGGAAAATTATAGTTTTCTGGGTTGTCTCTAGACTGACTATTCTCAAATCCCCTTTGATCGTTCTTTTCCTTCTTCAAATGACGTATATAACGTATCTTAGAAGCGTCAATATACCTTAATTCTTGAATACCTTCGTGAGGATTTTTCTGGTCGATTACCTTATTATAGTATAATCTACCATCAATATACCAATTTCGGAATATTTCATGCGATTTTTTATCAAAATCTAATAGCTCAAGGATATATTTAAATTCATCTCTAACTACTTTCTTAATATTATCGCTAGCATTTAAATTAGATAGTTCAATAGATATAGGACTATCGTTTGTATCTGATACAATTGCTTCGTTTACAATATCCTCAATAGCACTATCACATTCTGGATAAAGTGCCATTGAACGATATCTTCTTATTAAATCGTTCTCTGTTCTATATACACCTTCAATATCTACATACGAACCAAAAAACCCAGTGCTAACATAATGATCCGATCCATCCTGATTATTAGGAGGGACCGGAGATATTACACCGGGTGGAGTTTTTTCTGTATCCTCAATTGAGAAACCAAATAGCCTCGCCATATCAATAATTACTAGAAGTTTACCTTTTAGTATTTATGTTAGTTGATGCTGCTCTGTCCTATGGTAGTGTCACCACTGGAAGCTCCAATAGTGAAGTACTGAATCTGGAACGTGACATCGAATGTTTCAACTGTGTCACCAGTATCATAACTCAATGCGATCTCTGTAATAGCGGTTGGGAAGATGTCATAGAACCTATAAGTTCTAAGAACCTCACTCTGACCACCATCATTTGTTGTAGCATTAAGAGAAGCACCTCTACCAAGTTGAGATACTTCAGCATCTGTCATATAAGAACCTGGGTTAGAAACGCCAGTAGCGTCATCCAACTTACTCATTACATTAGCCCATTTTTCAAAGGCTGTTCTTACTTTAAAATCCTCATCATTAATGACAGTAACTGTCCAAGGATCAAAGGTTCTATCTCCAGCAACCTTCAGGATTCTTCCTCTAAAAGGAACATCCACATTCGCTACATTAGAAGCGGGAAGTGTTGCTGATTTACATAGAAACTTAAAGCTCTCATTTTCATCAGCATTCCAAGCATCTTGGATAGATGATGGAAATGATGCAATAGAAACTTCAAATAAATTGGGGCGTGCACCGCCTCCAGATAATCTTGATTTAAAAGCTGATAATGTTTTAGTGGCAGCCATTGGTTTAATTCCTCCTTATGTTAAATGCGACCCGGCACGCTTACCTAGGACTGTATTTTATCAAACAGTTCCTACAACTTCCTGGAATGCGACACCTGTTCTGGTGGCAACGAAAGTTAGGGTGATATAATTAATTGATTTAGTGGGCTTAAGGAAAATATCAGCCCTGAACTCATTATTATCAATAACATCAGGAGTATTATTTGTGTTGTCACAAACAATATGATAGTCATATAAACCTCTCTTAGCTTGAATGTCGCGTAAGTAAGGTTCCACAATGTTCACAAAGTTCGACCTGGTATTCACATCATTGATTTCGAAGAGTTGTGAGTTAGCAGCTCCTTCAAGTGCCTGTTCCACTGTGAGGAATAGTCTTCTAACATTGATTCTATCAAATGCTGAAGAGTAACTAAGGGCTGTCTTATCACCAAATAAGATAATACCACTTCCTCTTTGGTTGATGATAGAGTTAACTCTTGCTCCATACAGAAGATCTCTTTGTGCTTTATTGGGGCTATAAGCCAGTTTAACAGCACTATTGAGAACACCTCTTTGAATACCTGCTGGTGAGAACCAAGGATAATCTTCAACAGAAGTCCTAACCATCAAACCAGCGATATCACCATTGGTTGGAATGTAACGGAACTCATTGTTGAATCTATCATAGGTATACTTATAACCAGTATCAAATACCGCGTAAGAGGAAGATGATAGAGCGCTATAGTATCTTAGGAGATTGTTAGTTTGATTGATTGTATTTGGAACATTAACAATATTAGCTCTATGAGGTGAAATAACAGCCATACAATCCTTTCTTCCACTCGCGAGTGAAATAAGAAGGTTTGCTTTTGCTTGTGATTCAGCCTCTGCACTCAAACCAGGACCCATCAATAGATAATCAACTGCAACTTCATCCTTATTGGAGAAGAGCTCATAAGATGTCTTAAGATTACCCAAGGTAGCTTCATATCCACCGGTGGAAGAATAATCTTCACCACCAGCGAATGCATAAGTATTGTTACCAAGTGAACTGAAAGTAACACCTTGTGCATCTACACCCCACAAACCCGTCACAGATGAACGTTCAACGAAGGAAGCAGCATTGCCGAGGGCCTTAGTAAATCCATCAGGTAGTGGAGTTGTATTCCAATACGCGTCATGTGCTTGAGATGGGTTATAACCAGCGTAAGTATATTCAGAATTAGTAGCCAAATAGTCCTTATAATAGGTCTTAGTAGGAGCATCACCATCAGCGGTGGCATCCTTAGCCTTGGAAAGGAACAAATGCTTCTCAAGAATATTACCTTGAATACCAGTAACTGAACCAGTATCATCAACAACTACTACGTGGATAGAATCATTTCTACCACTTCTTTCATTAACAAAATTACTATCAAGTGGCTTACCAGCAACAGATTTCCAATAAACTGTAGAGTTAGTCAACCCAAGAGTTTGTTGATCATACCAGTCAAGAGCTGAAGTTGGAGTTATTGAAGAACCATTTGCTCCACCACCACCAGTGTTAATACCAGAACTGTTTACAAACCAAGTAGTTGCTGCAGAAGCAAATGACCGTGAAGGGTCACTCTGCTTGTAGTTAATCTTCGTTTCTGTTCCTGCAGAAGATACTTGGGAAACTACCTTTACTTCCACATAACTATTAGTGCCATTAACTGTATCAGTACTAACACCAGTAACAATACCTTTTAGATATCCATTGAAAGTGGTGGTTGTACCTGGTCCAGCAACTATGGTTGATAAAGTAGTAGTAACACCATAACCAATTGTACCACCAAAAGATCCTACGTCAGTAGTGTTAAAACCAATTCTTTGGTCCGCTGCATTATCAATAGTACATACCTTTAATCCATTAGACCATCTACCAGGGTTCTTAGCTGCGTAAGTGAAGTTGGTAGCTGTCTTATAATTAGATTCATAATCATCAAAATTCTTGACTTTTAATGTGGTAGTATTAGCAATACCTACACCAGCATTAGAGTTATACAGAGTAGCATCATCAGTTCTAACAACCTTAAGGACTCCTCCATAAGATAAGAACGAGGATGCGGTCATCCAATACTCATATTGTCTATCAGTTGAAAGTGGCTTACCAAATGTATTGATAAATTGTTGCTGTGTTTGAATGTCTGTCGCTTCATCTACAGGTCCAATTTGAAATGGTCCTGCAATAGCACCAATATTATCAAGGACATTATCGGCTCTTCCGACTGTTAAATCAACCTCTCTGACTAGTACGCCTGGAGATAATTGAGGAGTCGCCATGTTTTTTTCCCCTAAGGTCTCAGTTTATCTAAGAAATATTTATTAAAATGGCTATTTCCATCTAATATTGCCAGAGTTGCCATTCTGTGTGGGAGTCACCATACTCATCTAAGTTCCATCTATCCCCATCAACATCCACAAAACTCTGTTCATCACTCAATCCATCCTGTAAAAATCCAAAAGGAGCCATATCTTGCTCAATTTGATTCTTCTGTTCTTCATATAATCTCTTTCTTACGTCCTGATCAGTAAGTTCTTTAAAATAATCCTGAGCAACTAACCATGCATAGATGACAAGACACATAGCTAAATCATCATTACAACCCTCTTCTGCTTCAAATGAATTATGTTTCTGAATAAAAGTAGTCAATTCTGAGATAATATCATAGTCACAAAATATTAATTTACTTTCTTCTATCATTGTCTTAAGATTGAGTGATCCAACCTTCTTAACTGTCTTAGACATCTTGACACCTAATTGTGTCTTAGATCCAGAAAATCCTTGCCCAACAATCTGCCCAGCTCTACCTCTCATAGAACACATAAGAAGATTTTGATACTCTAAATCATATTGAAGAATGGAAGCAACCTGATCTCCAACATCATTTACCTCACAAAGAATAAAGGCTTCATTATAACTTTTTGCTAACTGATAGATGACGCTAGGAAATAGCATAGGTTTGATTTGATTATCCCTATACTTAGCTACTATCTTATGTGGAAATTCAGTTATATCAGCAATTATAAAAGCAGAGTAATCTCCACCAACTCCTCTTGCAACATCAACTGTAATAGCATAATCGTGCTTATCTATAGGATGTTCATATACATCTAATCCTGCATTCTTAGCAATAGGGTTATCATACACCAAAGTCCTTAATTTGCTAGGAGCAATAAGAGTATCAACAGATCCTAAAAATTCACATTCAAACTCAATCTTAAACTGAGATTCTGAAGTATTCTTAATAGTTTGTATTTTCCATTTTTCATCCCTACCAGGGACTTCACTCCAATGAACCTCAGTAGGATTATATTCATTTTTACCTCTTTCAGCGTCATGCCAAAGACGGTAAAAATGATTCATGCCATGGGGCGTTGAGACGATGATGACTTTTGTGCTCTGACCAGAAGTAATAGTAGGATAAACAGATGCAAAGAAGGAGTCAGCGATGTGATTAGGGACGAAGGCGAATTCATCGAGGAAGAGGATATTGAACGACATGCCTCTGACAGCACTCGCAGATGTAGAAGCTGCCAATATCTTACTGCCATTTTCTAACTCCAATGAACCTCTATTCCAGGATAGTATACCCTGTTGCATCCATTTAGGCAAGTTCTCATAAGCAATTTGCAATCTACCTAGAAGTTCCCTAGCAGTAGCTGCCTTATTAGCTAGAATACCTATATTAACACTATCATTAAAAACAGCATAGTGTAATAGAAATGCTACAACAGTGGTAGATTTACCAGTCTGTCTAGGCATCTTACAAATATTAAATCTCTTCTCATGAAAATTTTGTATCAATTCCTCTTGAAAGTGGTAAGGTGTAAAAGGCATTAAACCTTCATCAAGAGTAACAATCTTTATATAATTCTTGGCAAAGTATACAGGATCTTCTTTACACTTAATATACTCCTTAATTTGATCATGAGTAAACTCTTGAGCAACATTAGCTTTTTTAAGATTTGGATTTCCCAAATATATCTGGCTGGATATCAAGTCAGACATAACAATTAAACCTCACATCAATTAGATTGACTCACTTTGTACCACTCCAATCTCCAACATTTACATTAATATAAGGTTCTCCATACTTAAGACCTGTTACAAAATAGGTTCTCAAAGTAGCATTAGGATAAATTTTCTGAATAGCTTCATTAACTTCCTTTCTAGTAAGTCTTTTAACTTGAGGGAAGAATATCTTCATTCCATAGATTTTACCTCTCCAACTAAAAACAACTTGGTAAACATTACCATGCTGTCTTTGTAAAGTAACAACCTCATCAAGGTTAGAAACTGCAGGAATAGGTGTGGATGGTTTTAAAGATTGTGGTTTTACCA
>Ga0208011_1000916_pt1 | contig 10882 bp, 14 predicted proteins | sample 7_EtaG_FD_184080 | JGI IMG/M metagenome (GOLD analysis project Ga0208011, IMG submission 184080) | Marine viral communities from the Subarctic Pacific Ocean - 7_ETSP_OMZ_AT15161 metaG (SPAdes) (version 2) | ecosystem: Environmental > Aquatic > Marine > Oceanic | place: Pacific Ocean | collected... | reverse complement strand
TAGAAATTAAGCCCCATATAACAATGGGGCTTTTTTTTTACCTATAACTTAGATTTTTAATCTAAAATCTAATTTCAACCAAATCCTAAAATTTTCAACCAAATCTTATTTTTTCAATCTAGGGAGGCGGGATGCCCTTTTTCGCGATAAAGACCTACGCACATCGTAATCCAATTTTTGTAGTTTAATACTATCTGATCGATTGCCTATAATATAATACTACAGATCAAATATAAATATAGCGATTAAACGCTGAATTTGGTACTTCTACGGGATTTTTATGATTTCTTGGTAGGAAGGTAAGCAGATGCATTATTTCTTGCTTTTTTCAACCTTTTCTTTTTTTCTATAATCTGGTACTACAGATCGTGTTTCGACCCAGTTTTTAAATATTTTGGTATAATTTTTTGCATATCGAGTAAAATTACTAACTCTGCTTCTATCGCCTTTACCATTCACGGGATCTCCTTTCTTTCTTTCACTATTACGTTAGTAATAGTTTTCTTTCTTTTATATATATATATTATATATATATTATATTATCTCCCCACGTACTAACAATATAAGCCTTAAGTAGTAGTTTGTCAAGCTTTTTTTAAATATTTTTTTTACTTGTTTTATATTTTTATGTTTTGTAGGTTCTAATATGAAAAAGAGTAGTAAAACAGATGCTAGGCGATATTGTGCTAATTGGCACGCGGGGAAATGTCTTGGTGCAATGATGTATCGTAAAGACGACGAACTACGATTCTCAATGGATAGTAAGAAGGTAGGAAAGAATTGTATAGTAGATGAAGGCTGTGAATACTTTGATAATATAGTAATTCCGGGAATCAATGAAAATAATTAGTTTAGGGCTTGGCATTCAATCAACGGCTATGTATCTTATGAGTTCGCTTGGAGATATAGAAAGAGCAGATTATGCTATATTTGCTGATCCTGGTGCAGAATTACCAGATACATATAAATTATGGGATAGTCTAAATAAATGGCAAAAAAAGAATAATGGCATAAAACTGATTAAAGAAACAAAATCTCTATATAATGATATAGTTAAAGGATTGAATTCATATGGAGCAAGGTGGGCTTCTATACCAGCTTTTACCGAAAATGGCGGAATGGTAAGGAGACAATGCACTGGTGAATATAAAGTAGACGTTGTAAGAAAAGAAATAAGAAAATTGCAGGGACTTAAGAAATATCAAAAAATGAGTCCAGTTGAGATGTGGCTTGGAATATCGTTAGATGAGATAGAAAGAATGAAATTATCTAATTATCATAGAATTACATATAGATATCCATTAATAGATGAAAGAATAACAAGAGAAGATTGTAAAAGATATTTAGAAGATAAAGATTTTATGAATGTAAAGAAGTCATCTTGTGTATTTTGTCCATATCACTCAAATCAACAGTGGAAAGAAATAAAATCAAATTACCCAGAAGAGTGGAAAAAAGTTTTGAAGGTAGATAATAAAATACGTGATTTAACTAAGAAAGGAATAAAAGATAAACTCTATTTACATTCATCAAGAAAACCAATTGAGGAAGCATATCTTCAAGAAGATCAAGAAGAGTTGTTTATGTGTGAAGAGGGTTATTGTGGGATTTGATTATGGGAAATAAAAAAAAGATACCTCCAAAACAAATTAAGTTTCTGGAGCGAATGATAGATGACGTTAAGCGGAAAGATAGACCGATAAGAGCAGAAGTAATGCCAACTACGGTTCCAGCTTGGGGTTTAATTAAAGAAGAAAAAGGAGAATAAATGCGTAAATTAGATATTGGTGGACATAAATACTCAGTTAAGTTCATGGATGGTGAAAAAGCAGGTGAAGATAATAAATACTTATTTGGAATGAATAATCCTCGTACATGCGAGATATTCCTAGATGAGAAGCTTGTTACATCAAGAAGGAACGAAACTTTCTTACATGAAGTAATTCATGTGATTCTCGTAAATACTGGTTGCGACCACGATGAAGGGCTTATAGAGAGTCTTGCTAATGGTTTTCATCAATTAGGAGTTGGAGAGTACTTATGGAAAAAAGTAGAGAAGTAATAAATAATATTGAAATGAACTATCCTATTATGATGGATAGGTTTAAAAATATTATTGATGAACAATATGAATTGTTCTGTCGTAAGCAATATGACTACGGTAGCCAGAATATCACACTTGGCGGTGATCTTGATAATGATGAAGATAGAATGCTTGCATTAACGGCTCTTGTAATCCGAATGAATGATAAAGTAAATAGGTTAAAGAATATAGTATTAAAGCATAAAGGCAATAATGCTGTTAACGGTGAGACCTATATGGATGCTTTTAAGGATTTATCGGTATATGGAGTAATTGCACAACTTGTTGCGGAGAAAGTGTGGGGAAAATGAAAACACTATTTCTTTACATCGAATCACTAATCTTAAGATTTGCGCTTAAAGCAAGTTGGTTCTTTATTAATCGGGGAAGAAAGAGAAAGAGGTTATTATGAAGTGGACTAAAGCTGAAATAGAGATCCTGAGTCAATATACCAGGACAATGAAGAGTGTACGTGATATATGTTATGAGTTAGATAATGCTGGTTTTATGCGTACATATAAATCAGTTACTCGAAAAATAGAATCTATGGGATGGACAAGACCTACAGATGTAGCTGATCTTACGGTTCTTCCTAAGATATTACTATTTGACATAGAAACTACACCTATGCCTGTATGGGTTTGGGATTTTGGTAAGCAATATGTTCCTCCTACTAATTTAGTTAGGGATGAAGATAACAAGCAAAGAGTGTGGCATGTCCTATCCTGGGCGGCTAAGTGGCTTTATGATGATTCTGTCATATCTGATATTGTTACACCTAAAGAAGCTTTAACTAGAGATGACTCAAGAGTTGTTGCTTCTATATGGAAACTACTTGATGAAGCAGATATTGTTATTGCTCACAACGGTGATAGGTTTGATATAAGAAAACTTAATGCAAGATTCATACTTAATGATATGGCTCCACCGTCTCCTTATAAATCTATAGACACATTGAAGATTGCAAGGAGGGAATTTGCTTTTAGTTCTAATAAGCAAGATTTCCTTACAAAGACATTTGGATTAGCTGAGAAGCTTAAGACCGATTTTCAATTATGGATCGACTGTATGAATGGAAATAAGGATGCATTGAATAATATGCTTCATTACAATAAAAGGGATGTTGTTGGCTTAGAGCAAGTTTATCTTAAATTAAGACCATATATTAAAAATCATCCAAATCTTGGTGTATTGATGGATGGTAACGTTTGTCCTTCTTGTGGAAGTAAGAACTTAAAACCATCAGATGCTACATATTTTACAAGTTCGAATGAATTTCCTGTTTATAGGTGCGGAGGATGTAATTCTCCCTTCATAAGAAGTAAAACAAGAATAAGCACAGATAATACAGAATTAAGAAGTGTAGCACGTTAGTACTTGACAAAGGTGTATTTAAGGGTTATATTATAATATATGCTGGTTCGCAAAATAAAGAACGTTGAACACAGGGTATATAGCAATGAAGAGGAGTTTAGCCAATACTGTCCTAACGAAAATTTAACTCGCAATTGGAGGGACGGCACTGAAGGTAGCTGGGTAACGACTGACGACGGTCAAATCTGTCAGGTTCTACGGCGGGGTGAGCTTAAGAATAGTCAGTCTACGGGCGTGTGTAATTACTATGTTAGGACAGCTATTGGCACTTTTCTTTGTAAAGACAATATAGAAATGTCTGGTGAACTTAGAAAGAATATGTACTCTTTTGGTTCTGATGAACTTTCTTTGTATCAACAAAAGATACATAGAAAGAAACCTACTAGAAGAGAATTCCTTTTTGCTAAATATGTAGCGCAAGGCGATGGAATCGCTGAAGCGTTTATGAAAGCATATCCAACCAATAATGAAAAATACGCAGATTATCAAGGAAAAATACTATTAAGTACTGAAAGGATTAAAGGTTTGATTAGAGAAGAAGTAGATAAGGTCTTACATGAGGCTGAGATCACACCGCTTTACTTACTTGAAAGGATGAAAGAAGTTGTTGATAATGAAGGTTCTCAAGATAAAGATAAAATACAAGCAATTAAAACACTAATGCAAATTAGTGGAATGATGGAAACCGAGAAGAGAACTGAGTCTCTTACATTATTTCAAGGATTTACAAAGGATCAACTAAATGCTATCCAAGGCGGAGATTCGAAAAAGCTCATTGAGGCTTCGAGAGAAGTCGAAAAGTAAACACTGTATAGTTTGTGGATTTCCAATGAAGAAATACGCATCTATATGGTATAACGTAAATGAAAATTATTTTTCGGTAGAATGTTCTGAATGCTATTCATCTTATGATGAAGAGTTTGAGATAAAGAAACCGGGATTAATATTTAACTATGGAGAAGCGTAATGAAAGAAGTAAAATTTGATCTTGTATTAGAAGTCCACGATCAATTAGATAAAGAAGAATTAGCTGATATGTTAAAAAAATATCTTATTAATAACCACATTATTGGTTCAATAGTGCAAAAGGTTATTGGAGAAAAAGATGCTCCAGAGCATTTTAGTATATCCTCTATGAAGATAGCGGATAAAAAGGTTCCGAGCAAAAGTAAAACTAAGAAGAAAGTAAAGACTAAAAAATGAAGCTAGCTGTATATGGAACTCTTCGCAACGGAAACAAGAATACTGGCAAAGTAAAGAATACATCATTAGTATATCCTGGGCATCAAAGATTTCCAGCTATGATTCAAGATTATAAAGGCAAAGGAACGGTTGTAGAGGTTCATAATGTTACAAGCGAAGACTTAGCCCAATATGATTTATATGAAGGTGTATCAACGGGTCTTTATGATAGAGTAAAGGTGGATGTAGAATTGGATTCTGGTGATAAAGAAAGAGTTTGGGTATATGTTGCTGGCCCACAGCTTCTTAAAATGGTAAATGTATTTGAAGAAATACCAAATGGAGATTGGAACAATAGAAAAGTTTAATATAATTCCAAATGATCTAAGCGAAAAAGAGCGGGTACTCAATATGGTATCTAAAGATTTAGTAGCTTTTGGTCAACTGTTTTTGCCTGAAGATTTTATGAAATCTAAGCCAGCTCCGTTTCACTATGAAGTTGGTAATTTATTTTTAGATGATACAATTAGAAGACTTTGTTTGGTGCTTCCTCGTGGACATACTAAGTCTACTATGGCTAAGGCTGCTCTTTTACATAAGATATGTTTTAATCCGCAAGGTAAGAATGAATTTGCGGCTTGGGTATCAGAAGAACAAGGTCAGGCGGTAGATCATCTTAAGTATATTAAAAGTCATATAGAGTTTAACCCAGCATTGAATTACTACTTTGGTGATATGGCTGGGCCTAAATGGACTGAGAAAGAAATCACTACTTCTAAGGGCGATAGGATTATAGCTAAGGGTACAAGTCAAAGGCTTCGTGGTAGATCAGAACTTGGTCTTAGATATACAAAGATTATACTTGATGACTTTGAATCTGAATTAAATACAAAGACACCAGAAAGACGTAAGGAAATTAAAGAATGGCTTATGTCTACAGTGTATCCTGCACTAGAAGAATCCAAGGGAAACCAAGGAGCTATATGGTTGATTGGAACTATTGTCCACTATGATTCTGCTTTACAAGGAATATATGATGGATATTTAGAGGCTAAAGAAAATAGCGAAGAGTACACATGGGAAATGGTATTTCATAGAGTTATAGAGAATGATATTCCGTTATGGCCTTCATATTTTCCGAAAGATAAGATAGCTAGAATAAGAAAAGATTATGAGTACGTAGGGCAATTACATAAATTTGCTCAAGAGTATATGAATGATGCTCGAGATCTTGAGACTGCAAAATTTAAAATAGATAAGATAAATTATTTTGATGGACAATTTAAAGCGAGAAATAATCAAGCTTACATTATTACAAAAAAAGATGCAATTCCAGTTAATGTATATATGGGTGTTGACCTTGCTTATGAGTCTTCCGCTCAACATGATTATCAGGTTATTTTGGTTATTGGCATTGATAGTGATAAAAATATCTATGTAATAGATATTTTCCATGAACATATACCTTTATACGATATGCCAAGAAAGATATTTCAATTTGCTAAGGAGTATCAACCAATGAGAAGAGCAAACGTAGAGCACGTAGGGGCGCAAGGTATTATACGTGATGCGGTTAATGAACTTTCTGGAAAGGATAGAAAGATGGCTCCTGGTATAGCAAGAGGAGTAAGACCACCAACTGGAATTAAGAAAGAAGATAGGCTTGAATCATTGCTTTGTCCTATTGTTAATAGAGGTAAATTATTTATTAAGAAACAACATAGTGATTTAGTTGATGAAATGTTTCACTTTCCTAAAGGAAAGAATGATGACTTGCTTGACGGTCTTTGGTATTCTGTAATAAACGCAAGATCGCCAGTTAGTATGAAATTTGATTCAGAAAATTTTGAAGAGACAATTGAGGAGAAGAAAGAGTTTTTAGGTAGAAGAATACTCAGAAGTTGGGTTACAGGGCAAAGAATTTAAAAAAAATGATAAAAACACTTGACAAGCGGTACTTTAAGCCTTATATTATATTTAAGGCAAATTGCATAATTAGGAGATCTTAAAATAGCTAGCGAAAGAAATAACGTCGAACAAGACGAAGCTCAAAACAATTTAGACCTTTGGAGAAGATGGCGCGACGCACGTGTAGACTGGGAAGTTGAAGCCAGAGATGCTATCGATTTTGTCCTTGGTAATCATTATACTGAAGAAGAATCTGATACATTAAGTGCGGTAGGGCAAGGTGACTTTATTATAGATAGAGTTTATGCTGCAGTTGACAAACTCAAGTCACTCTTAACATCTAAGAATCCAAAGTTCTCTGCAATCGCAAGAGAAGATTCTGATAATAAAATAGCACAAGTTTGGAAGACTATATTAGAGTATTGTTGGGATATATCCGATGGCGATACAGAATTCAAACAAGCTGTTCACGACTATTCAATAGCGGGACTTGGGTATTTTTATACCTATATAGACCCCGAAGCTGATTTCGGTCGAGGTGAAGTTAAATTTACTCATGTAAATCCATTTAGGGTATATGTTGATCCAGCAGCTAGAAGTAGATATTTTACTGATGCATCATCTATTTTACTTTCTACAATTTTAACAAGGAATCAAGTAATATCTTTGTATCCAAAAATAGAAGAAGTAATTGATGATATAGATACAATGAGTAATGAAGATGACTATCCATCTTCTACATTAAAAAACTCTTCTCAATCTTTTACACCCGATGTTGTAAAAGATAAAGATAGCGCTGGTTATGAAAAATATAGAATAATAGAAAGATTTGAAAAGGTTAAAATTCCTTTTTATAGATTGTTTAATAAACAAACTGGCGAAGAAAAGATTGTTTCCCTAGAGGAATATCAATCGATAACGCAAGATAGTGGTCATTTATTAGAATCGGGACTGGTTGAGGCTGTCGAAATAATGCAAACACGTATCAGAATTGTTGCTACGATGGGTCAATATCTCTTATATGAACAACTGCTTAACACTGATATATATCCTATTATACCAATCCCAAATATTTGGACTAATACTCCATATCCAAAATCAGATGTAATGAAAGTAAAAGACTCACAACGTCTTTTAAATAAATTATTTTCATTAACATTAAGTCATGCACAAGCATCAGCTGGTCTTAAGTTGCTTGTTCCAGAAGGAAGTGTTGATGATGTCTCACAGTTGGAAAAAGATTGGGCTAATCCTAATGCTGTTTTAGAATATAATCCAGAATTTGGTGAGCCACATTTTCCAGCTCCACAACCATTAGCATCTGAATTTTATCATTTAATAGATAGAGTAGAACATTATATAGATTTAAATTTTGGTATTCCAGAGTTGATGCAAGGATTTCGCGATAAAGCTCCAGATACCGTTCGCGGTACGGCTATGCTTTCCGAAATGGGCGAAAGTCGAGGAAGGTCTAAGCTTAAGGATATAGAAGCAAGTTTAAATCAACTTGGAAGATGTATATATAATCTTGCAAAAGGTCATTATACATTCCAGAAAACATTTAGAATCGTGCAACCAAATAATGATCTTACTGAATTTTCAGTAAATAATAGGTTGTATGATGATAAGACCAACGAGCTAACTGCAATAGAAAATGATATTTCTATAGGGCAACATGACGTTCGTATAATATCAGGTTCAACATTACCGTCTAACAAGGTAGCAGAATATAATATGTACCTTGAGGCGTATAAGTTAAACTTGGTAGATGATGTCGAGGTCTTGAAGAAAACCGAGATCTTTGACAAAGAAGGCGTACTTACACGCAAAGGTATGATGGCGAAAATGCAGTCGTACATCCAACAACTTGAAGGGCAAGTGAAGGAACTCAAAGGTGACTTGCAAACAGCAGACCGCGAAGCGGTACATGCTAAAAAACAGGTTATTACTGAGAAATTCAAGAGTGACTTAAACGAGGTTGTTTCTGAGGCTAAGTTCAAAGAAAGAACTAAGATTAATAAATTGGAAGGTGTGATTGACAAAGCGCAAGTTCGTGCCGAAGCTGCGTTGAAAGTAGAAAAGGCGAATAAAGGGAGTTCCTCTAAGAAGGGGAACGCGCGAGTAAAACGGTAATCATAGGTTAAACTTCTTCGGGATATCGCACGGTATTGTCCGAATATAAGAAGAAATCTAAAGGAGGTTATATGGAAGAACAAGTGCAAGAAAGTGTAGTAGAAGCACCAGTGGCAGATCCTGGAGTAAATACAAGAGAGGGCTTAGATACATCTATGCCCGATGTTGAGCTAGCATCAGATATGCCAAGTGTGCAAGATGCTGTAGTAGATGAGGCTAATAAAAGAGCACCTAATTTAATTACTAAAGAGGGTGACGAAAGCCAAATAGACTATGGTACTGACTGGGAAAATGAAACTCGTAAGTTTCAGTCTATGTATGATAAACAGAAATCTGATTACGAGAGTCTTAAAACTGAATATGACGATCTTTCTCCGATGCAAGATTTACGAAAGGTTCTTGATGAAAGACCTGATGTAGTTGAAGCAATGAGAAATAAGCTTGAAGGAAAACCAGTTCAAGAAACTATGCGACAACAGGATGATCCCGACACTGTCGATGAATCATCTTTTGACCCATGGGAGGCCTATTACAAGCCTGAGTCTCCTTCGTACAAAATGAGAATGACTCAGGAAAGGACTTTGGTAGATGAGGCTGTTGGAAAACATATGTCTCAACTTCAAGGTCAAGTTGCGTTGCAAAATTTACGTAGTGAATTGTCTAACAACTACAATATGCAAGACGAGAAGGATGTAAACGAATTTATTGAATTTGCAACTACACCAAGAGATCAATTACCAATGGATTTGTTAATTGACGTGTATCGTAAATATTACAATAAAGGCGTGGACAATGTTTCTCCGAATATGGAAGCTGTAAAGGCAACTCAAAGTATTCCTAAGACTGCTGGTATTCTTCAAGGTGGCGAAGCCCCTAGTGGTAAGAATGAACAAGAGTCTGCATGGGATAGAATTTTGCAAGCAGGGCAAGCAGGGAGAATTCCCTAATAACTATAATCAAATAGGAGGTAACACAAATGGCTGTTACAAGTGGAGTAAAATCCAGTTATGATATCACAGCTGCTGCTACCAGTGCTGGCGTAGGAACCGCTCCTGACCGCCGAAGATTATACGATTTTTCTGATCGAGTTGCCGAATTGGCACCAGAGGAATCGCCGTTTTTTGTATATCTTTCAAAAGTTGCAAAAGTACCAACGGACGATCCTGTATTTCGATTCTTAGAAAATCGTTCCAAAATTGATTGGACTACTCGTAATTTTAAATTAGCTGCTGATGTAAATAGTGGTTCTGCTGTTAGTGCAGGAAGTGCTTATACATTTACAGTTGATGCGGATTCCGCTACGGGTGGAACATCTTCAGGTGGAGCTTCAGTAGACTACCTTATTAAAGGTATGGTTTTTGCAGTTAACACTATAAGTGGTGCAGCTGGATATTCACAAACTCTAATAAGAGTTGACTCAGCCCCTCAAGATCAAGGAACTTCAACTACGTTTAGTGGTAAAGTCATTGATATTTCCAATACCAGTACTTCTGGTGGAGCTATCAGTGGTGAAGATATTCTTAGTGATAATGATAATTGCCAAGTAATTGGTACATCATTTGCTGAGGGATCAGGGTCTCCAGATGCATGGTCTAGTGAAATTGAAGATGACTTCGGTTATACTCAAATTTTTAAGACTGCAGCTGAAATGTCAAATACAGCAATTGCTACTCGCTATCGCGGTTATGCAAACGAATGGGAGCGCATTTGGGCTCTTAAACTTCGTGAGCATAAAGTAGATATTGAGCGTGCAATGCTATTTGGACAAAGAGCTCGAGTAAGCTCTGTTCAATATTCAGAAGGTATTGTCGGACATATATTAAAGAATGGTACAGCGCAAATTGGCGATGCTGCTCTTTCTTATTCTACTGGCGCACCTTATTTCAGAAGTGTTGCAAGCGCAGAGCTAACATACGATAGATTGCTTTCAGATTTAGAAGTAATCTTCGATCCAGCTCGCGGTGGCGCAAGTGAAAAACTAGTTCTTGCAGGTTTACCTGTAGTGAGCTTCTTTAATAAACTTGGCGCAACATCATTCTTAAGCGCAAGCATGTCACATAATGCTAATGCTGCTTTAAGTGGTGGTGCAACTACAGTTAACCAATCTCCATATCGTATGAATATGCAGGAGCGCGCAGGTGCTTTTGGGCATAAAGTAATGACTATCGAAACAATTCATGGCACGATGCATTTAGTAAAAGA
>Ga0208011_1000914_pt1 | contig 10895 bp, 7 predicted proteins | sample 7_EtaG_FD_184080 | JGI IMG/M metagenome (GOLD analysis project Ga0208011, IMG submission 184080) | Marine viral communities from the Subarctic Pacific Ocean - 7_ETSP_OMZ_AT15161 metaG (SPAdes) (version 2) | ecosystem: Environmental > Aquatic > Marine > Oceanic | place: Pacific Ocean | collected... | reverse complement strand
TCTCCCTAAACTCCTCAATATCAATTTTGATTTTGGAGTCATCCATGAACATCACTTGGGATGGGACGACCAAGGCAACTTCTCCAATAATGCGTTTCCGTATGGTCTCGATTTTCAAGCTAGCGCACCCGGCTTACCCCCATCTCCTGTTGTGCCCGCACACACTGCTGCTCAAGCCGCACAACAGCAGGGAACCCCGGCGGGAACGCCCGATGCACTGGAGCCCCCAAGCGAAGATCCCCGCGACCCCGTGGATCAAGCAGCAGCAAACGCCCAAGCACAGGTTGTAACAACAATACAGCCGGGAATGTCAACTACAACTACAACGACCGATAGCTCGACAGAAACGCGCACCGCTAGCGGAGGCACTTGGAAGATGGGGGTGTTAGAACGGTTAGAGGGCGAAACTAATGAACAATACTCAACCCGATCAATCCAACTGGGCGGCACCGCCGAAGGCACAAAGGGAAGTGTTTATCGCTGACCCCGCGATAGAGATGTAAAACTTATGGCATCACGATATTCAAAATACAAAATCATTAATAACAACAGCGAACTCTTATGCGAGAAGCGCGGAGTCAAAAACATCCGCCAGTATGAGACCCCCTATATCTACAACCCCACTGTCGCAGACCGTGCTTCTTTGAGGACCACCAATTACTTATGGAAGTATGGGGATCGTTTTTATCAACTGGCCGAACAATATTATCAAAGCCCTACGTTCTGGTGGGTGATTGCATTGTATAACGGCTATATGACTGAAGCAGATATCCGTGCTGGAGATGTGATCGCTATCCCTCTTAATTTAGAAGACGCACTTAAAGTCTTGAGGGCATATTAATGAGCAATAATCAGATCACACGCGACTCCTTGCGCACTATGGGGATCACCGATGTGGACCAACAGAATGCAGTATTAGATGCACAAGGTTCTAAGAATGAAGCGATGGCTATTTTATATGAGGATCTCAAGGATTGCATACCCCAATTGCGCGCCGCCGAAAAAATGATTCACGAAGGCTGGATTGGATTTGATCTGGCGTACCGTCAATTTTTAGAGTTATCTTTTTTCGGGGGTGCTGCCCCGTATAAAGATCCGACGAACGAGTTTACTATGCGCATGTCTCAACACCCCAATAAGATATGGAACACAGTTAAAGACTCGAATGACGATGCACAAGCGATGGGGCTCATCTGGATGGCACGTAATATGCACAGCATTGCTGCTAATTTTGGACTACCACTGTCGTCGGAGACAGAAAGCCACGGTGACGCAGGACTCAACAAAGCTTACACTCTTAAATATGGCACTCTCCTAGGATATCCGGGACTAACAGTGGCCAATTCTTCTTCTTTATCTACTTTCCGTGATGGTATGATCGGTGGGGGGACGAGTGCCCATTTGGTAGGTACTGCCATGGCAACACGGATGCAGTTTCATCACTATGTATTTACGGACAACGGCTCTGGGGGCAATAATATTGACTTTGCCAAGACTATGGGCGAGAAATACAAAGTGGGGGGCTTTTACCTTAAGTCGGATATGAATGAACAGTTATTTGTAAATCCGGGAACAGGTTCCGCGGGCGCAAGTTATATCAATAGATTTATTCATAAAGCCACAGGCAAGTTTCTCTATATCCATGCGTATGCCCAACAACATGCTAATCGAGAAGGCGTTCCCTATACGGTCCCCGCCCTCCAAGACCAGACGAGTACATGGTATCAAGCTGTAAAATGGTCTTTTGCGTCTAATGACTATTCGTTTGCGGATGCCAACATTGATGACAACGAATGGAACATGGGAGAAGTCGATGCCCGTGTAATTGAAGAAGCACTCATCGACGCTACCAATACTGATGATGAGCAAAATGATTATCTGGAAGATCTTTCGGCGGCCCAGTTATTGTCACTCGGCTTTACAGGCGATGTGGATGGTTATGAGTATGAAGATGGGGTGGGTGATTTAAATGCTGACGATGCCCGCGCCGGCCGCGGAGGCTGGATTAAAGCTCCCCATAGCATTCAACATCATGGAACCTTTGAGCAAATCTGGAAGTTGTTTAGAGATACGATTAATAGTACCCAACTGAATGCAGCGCGCCTACCGGCTTATCGGCAAGCCATGGGACACATGGAAGCACCCGCAATCCTATTGATTAATGGAATCGTCAAATTTGCGAGTGCATGGAGTTGCATTCGTGATGCTGTCATGAAGTATCTGCCTATTTTAAAAGCAGCAAGGGAAAATATTGAAGACGCGTTTAAAGAGGCATCGGGTAAGTGGGCTAAAGCCCTAGGATTATTGCCAGGAGTCGATAGTATTACTAATACAGGGCTCATGAATGATTTAACTTCGGCGCTCGCCCGACAATCTGCTTCGGAGTCTATTGGGTCTGCGGTCCAACGCAACATTTTTAAAGAACAATGTTTCTTATTGAGCTATATTGAACAATTAGCTGGTATTAAAAAGGATCGGGATTATCGCGGCGGCATTGCTCCCGATCCCTCCACCGGTACCGGCGGCGGCGAGCCTAAGAAGGCGCTTCCCTATGTTAATAATTGCCCTAACGCCACTCTCTTAATGGATGGAGATCCTTATGGATTTCTTAACAAGCTAACTCAGAGTGAAGGGGGGCGTATATTTTTTAATACGGATACCGAGGTCTTAGATCACTTACAGCCTATGATACGTTTGTTTAAGGTAAGTTATGATGATGATGGGGCAGCCTCTGAAGATGAGTTTATCTTTGAATCCAGTGCTTCCGGACTTGTAACGATGCTTCAAGATCGTAAAAGACGCGGAGCAGGAGTGGGCGTGAAGAGTTTTGACTTTGCTTATGAAGGGAGTAATCCCTTTGCGGTAAAGAAGAGTATTAGTGCCACGCTCAAAATCTTTGCGAGTTCGATGGATGAATTGCTCTTACCTCGCCGTAACCAAAAAGGAAACCTTATTAGTTTTGCTGATCTAGCACTGAAGACGCGCAACCCACCTCCTTCACGAGGTCCCTCCGCTCCAGGTGCACTCCCCATATTTTGTCAACCCGGGACGCAAGGCTCTGTGTTAGCGGGCGGACAGGGAGGGTTATTAGCCCAACAAAACCAAAACTTAGACAAGCTTACATTTAGACTTAAAGCCGTTGTCGGGTGGGCTACTCCTAATGGAAAGGGTCCTTGGTCGAAGATGTCTAATTTAGCCCAAGTAGCGGAGAACGACAAAGAGTTATTGTATAAGGGAATTTGGAATTCTACCATTACTTTAAACCTTACGCCTACCGTTCATCATTTTGAATTTGATGAGATGGGGCGCACCACCATGGTGATTAAATATCTAGCTTATGTAGAAGACTTTTATGATCAGCCTGCTTTCAATATCTTTGCTAGCCGCGGCGACGACAACCCCACAGCCAAACAGCTTGTGCGCAACTTACAGCTTAAATATTTTAGTAAAGTATGTGACCCCGAGAAAATAGGGGAAGTAAAGAAAAACTTGGCCGAGAAAGCGAATGAAGAAAAGCCTCAAATTCTCCAATCTCTTGTCACGAGCTTGGCTGACCAAAACAAAATTTATCACTTGGACCTCTCCATGGAAAGTATTGGCTTTTTCAATTCAGAAGGTCCCTATTATGATTACTCTACACAGGGAACTCCGTTACAGCCGTTACAAGGCGCCAATCAAATTGACAAAATTCAAGCTCAAATGCGGGAAGCGATTGACCAATATACCGGCTTCTCGGGAGCAGACGAAGCCGAAGAAACCCACCTCTTCAAAGCGGGCTTAAAAGCTACTGATCCGAAAAATGAAAATTTGGCGTTTGTATATGTGAGCGATCTGGTAGACTGTATTATGTCCAATATTGAAGGGGAATTAAAAGAGTTGCCCGATGATATGGAAGACGAATTGGCCCTTGCGGAGATCGGAGAGGAAGCAAGAGATCAATGTAGTATTGCACTTGAAAAACAAAAAATGATTCGACTTCAAAAGGCTTATACTAAATTGCGCATTGTATTGGGGCCCTTGGAAGTAGTAAACCAAGCGCAAGGAGCGGCTAGCACCCTCCATTGTACCTTTGGAGACATCCCCATTTCTATGAAATATCTTCTGGAATGGATTACCGACAAGCTATCCAATACAGCGGAGACAATTTATACTTTAACGCGTTTCTTAAACGATCTCTTTAATAAACTGATTGGAGATTTCCTCAATGATGGCTCTTGTTTTAATTGGGACATTAAACCCGGCGGCAAGATCCGCATGAATCAAACTGTGATTACTTCTTACCCGATGCCCGGACCCAACGATGAAGTCACGACGCATTTGGAGGAGGAAGATGTGCCCCGCGCTCTATTATCTGAGATGCCGCGACCCGTCTTTAATATTTCAGGCGTACCCGATACCCCCATTGCTGCCGGCAATGTATCCCAAGAGATGAATTATTTTATTTACTTTGCCGGCCGCGTGGCGCCATTAGATAAAATGAATGGCGATAAACAAACCGACGAAAGGGCCGGCATCTTTCACTATTTGGCAGGTCGTAATCGAGGATTGATCAAGAACATTCAGTTTAATAAAACGGACTCTACCGGGCTAGCAGAAGTTCGCTTTGAACAAGATGGCTACGAAGGGCTGCAGCAATTACGTGTTTTGTACGATGTAGATATTGAAATGTATGCCAACGTTAAAACTTTTCCGGGTACTTATATTTTCGTGGACCCTAGAGGATTGGCTCCCAGTAGCAACTTAACTCCGGGTGATCCTCTTAACTTGACCCAATATGGAATTGGGGGTTATATGATGATTGTCAAATCAGAACATTCGTTTGCGCCCGGTCAGGCAACCTCGCGCCTCCATGCTAAGTGGGTGAACTCTATTGAAGGCGAAGCCGAAAGTCGCGCCGCATCAGCCGCCAATAGTAATGGAGCATCCCCGGGAGGAGTACAAGGTAGATGCGAGGGTAACATTACTGCCCGCCAAAATAGTGCCAACAACACACCATAAGGAAAGTCGAGAGAAAAGATGGGAAAAAACTACGTAGGGAAAAATCGAGGAGTGAGTCTTAAAGCGCTTTATTATAAACGTCGAAATTATAAAGACGCCATTTATGATCTCCAGACCTTTACTCCTTATTCGGATGTTCCGGGCGGCGCCACAAATCTTTTAGATTATCAGCGCGGTGAGCTTGTCTTGTTTGGTAAGGTAAATGCTTTTTCGATTCCGGTAATCCCACGCAGCGATATGATGAAGAACTTTAATAATGGAAATAGTGCGGATCCCAAAAAGACTACCCAAGCACTGGATTTTGTGGTAGATCAATTTGAAGATATGGCGCGCCAATTCCAAAAGGCTGGAATGACAGGTCGTTTGGATACCAAGGATCAACACTTGGCAGCCTTAAAAATCTTCCGGGCGTATCAATCGCCCGAAGCGCATTATAAAGCTTATTCTCAAAATTTAGCGAGCGCCATTAGAGATAAGATTTACGGACAACAGATTACTATTTTGAATTTTGATGATTTTATGCATGTATTGATGGACATGATTACAAACACGGCGTTGGAGTTTCCCTTTACGTTGCCCGGGTACGTGAAGAGTCGTTATTATTCGGCCACCAATAGTGGACTCGTATTAGAAATTGCCGACCTTGGACCGAATGATGATGAAGAAAAAGTAAAGAAATTCTTTAATAGTTTAAACTGGGACCTGTGGCTGAACCAGTGCAATAATTATGGTTTCGTCGTCGATGCTAATATTCCATGGCGCATCATGGCTGACTTGAATTCCCGGGCAATGAGACAGGCGGCATTGAGATATGGATCCCAAGGCGCCATCGATGTTATGTCCACCAAGTTTGTGAGTGCCCCGCACGTCTATGTATTTAAATTGTATATGAGACAGCTTTTAAATCTGTACAATAAAGTACGTAAACAAAAAAGCGCTCATCCCCAAGTAGGAGAGGACAACTCTATTATGACAATCATGCAAGAGAGTGCCACCTACACACTCGCAAGCCTGAATGAGATCTATTCAGCCAGCTATTTTATGGGAAAGTATTTTGAGATGAGGTTCGCCGAAGAAGAAACAGACTTCACAGTAACGGAACAACGCGCCATTGCGAGAGATTGCCTGCAGGTCTTCAATAAAGGAGATAGATACCGCGCCGTCCTTTATTTTGAAACAATTTTAAATAAACCATTTGACTATCGCGGCTCAACAGGTTATCTTATAAGAGCAGAGCAAGCTATTGCAGAGGCAAGAAACTTGGATCAGCGAGAAACAGAAGAATCGGCACGCGAGATCGAACGGGAGCTATTACGCATCCGGGAAGGGACATCGGCCAACAGAGGATAAATTGTATTTTCAAGCTATAGACGATAAAGCGCAATGCATCGGAGTATATGCGAATGGCGCACTCCACTACGAGGATTTTCCCACATTGCTTACCCGGACCTGGAAATACACAGGCTCTCTCCATAGCAGTGACGTGGAGTATGCATGGCTCTTGGTTGAGGGCCGCAGCTTGAATGAAGTGTGCCCGCCGGAAGTTCAGCCTCACCTTTTAAAAACACAAAAGCGCTTGCGGGCTTATATAAAATCATTTCAATTGGCCAAAATTGATATGCGAGACCACTGCATATTTGATTTGGTCCCAGAAGATTTTCTTAAAGAATTTTGCGAGGTGAAGAATAAGATTACTGAATATGTGTTCGAGAGATATGAGAAGCCCGAATGCTATGACCACCTTCACGATATGCAAAAGCTTTTACATAAGATTCGATACCAGGAACTTAACTTGAACAATCAAGGATGTAAGAGTCTGCATTTCTCTTCCCGAAACTCGGCTCGGGTCACCGCGTTGTTGCGCGGACCCCAGTATGTAGACTACAATGCCTTTGGAACAGTCACAGGACGCCTCACAACGCATGCAGAAAGCTTTCCCATGCTGACGGTCCAGAAAGAATTTCGCAAGCTTCTAAAGCCTCATAACGAGTGGTTCCTCTCCCTCGATTATAATGCGGCAGAGGTCCGCACCTTCATTGGGCTCGCTGGTGAGCCACAGCCTGCCGAAGATGTACATCAGTGGCACATTAAGAACCTAATTCAAGGCGAGATAGATCGCGAAGATGCTAAAATTAAATTCTTTGCGTGGTTGTATAACCCGGAAGCGTCCAATGATGAATTTAATATCTACCATCGTGAAAAAGTTCTTGACAAATGGTACGAAGAGGGGTATATTAGCACTATGTTCAATCGCAAGATCCCAGTTGACGCAAGAAAAGCACTTAACTACTTGATTCAAAGTACAACATCTGATTTGGTTCTAGAACGAGCCATTGTTCTGGATAAGTTTTTGACTGACAAGAAGTCATTTATCTCTCACATTGTCCATGATGAAGTGGTGGTAGATTTGGCCGACGAGGATCGCCATTTGGTGCCAGAGATCAAAGAAATATTTGCCAACAATAAACTGGCTAGGTTTCTTGTGAATCTTTCATGCGGCGAAAACTATTATGATCTTAAGGAGCTAAAGTTATGATTTCGATCATCGGCATCGGTAACGGCGCATCTGCTATAGCAAGCAATTTTGTTAGCATTGGTAATTACGATGTATACCGTTTAAACAACAAAGTGGAGACCAACACTTCACGCGAATTTAATTTAGAATCTTTCAAGACGCCGGACGAATATGAAGCCCACATTCCTGACTTAAAGAATTTTTTTGAAGACGTCCGGGAACGCGCGCAAGTATTTGTTATGGGGTCTTCGATGAGTTCGAATTATGTTCTCGGAATCTTACAACAGATTCGCGACAAAGAGATAGATTTATTTTATATTCAACCCGACACTGCACTTTTAACTGGAATTTCTAAGAGTTTGGAAAAGATTACTTTCGGTGTCCTCCAGGAGTATGCACGCTCGGGAATGTTTAAGAGTATTACTTTAATTTCTAATCTGCATCTAGAACAAGCATTGGGAGAAGTGCCCATTAAAACTTATTATAGTTTGCTGAACGAATCTATTTTTTCTACTGTACATTATTTAAACTACTTCGAATACTCGGAGCCAGAGATTGGCCAAACCTCCCCCCCAGCAGCATTAAACCGCATTCGCGCAGTCGCCATACTCAATATGGAAAATCTTGAAGAAAAATGGCTTTTTAACCTTGACAGCCCCCGCGAACTGTGTTATTATATATGTATAAACGAAGAAAGATTAGCAAGCGAAGGCGGCTTGCACAAAAAACTGGTGGATATGCTTAAAGACAGACCGACTAATGCATTTAGAAAGCTATCTTATGCCATCTATGAAACCGAACATGAAGATTTTGGGTTCTGCGTTGCCCACACAAACGTAGTACAAGAACAAAAAACACTTGACTCTTAAAGTTGAGTGTGTTATACTTTATTCACAAAAGGAGAAATTGAATAATGTCAATTGATATGGAGCTTATGCGCCGCAAGCTCGCAACTTTGCGCGGTGAAAACAAGGGTGATTCCAACTCGGTTTGGTTTAAACCAGACGAAGGCGATACGGATATTCGTATTGTCCCAACACGAGATGGAGATCCACTCAAGGAAATGTTTTTCCACTATAACGTTGGAGATCATAGGGGCGGAGTCCCTTGTCCCAAACGTAACTTTGGAGAGCAATGTCCGATTTGCGAATTCGCTTCTTCGCTTTGGCGCGAAGGAACGGAGAACAACGACGAGGAGAGCAAGAAGCTTGCAAAGTCACTCTTTGTGCGCACCCGCTATTTCAGCCCCGTAGTTGTTCGTGGTCGAGAGGATGAGGGAATTAAGGTATACGGCTACGGTAAGACCGCATACGAACTCCTCCTCGGCTACATTTTAGACCCGGAGTACGGTGATGTTACGGATACGAACGAGGGTACTGATATTACTCTCACGTACACCAAGCCCACCAAACCCGGTGCATACCCCCAGACGAGCCTGAAAATGCGCCGTAACACCTCAACGCTACTTGAGGATACTGAAGCCATCCCCGCCCTCCTTGATGGTATTCCGGACTTTGACTCTCTCTTTGAGCGTCTTAGTGCGGAACAGGTAGGCGCTATTCTCGATGAGCAACTGGCCGGCGACGGATCTGCCGAGAGCCGTTCTCACGAGACTGCCAAGTACAAGAGCACGCAAACAACTGATGTAGACCGTGCGTTCAATGAACTGGTAGCAGGCTAGGCTCGCCCCGCTGGCAGACCGGGGAATGTCTGCCACCTTTTTAATTAGTTGGCGTAAGTGCCAACTGCCTTCTGGCGGACGGGTAAAAGTCTGCCACTTTTATTATGTTATAGAGAGAACTACATGTCCAACAAATCAGTTAAAGACAGAAAAAATATTATAGACTTGGTTAAGGCTATCAAAAGCCGAGACTGCGTGGAGGACGATAAGAATAAGTTCTATGGAATGATTAAGTTTCAGATGGATTCTACAAGCGACTTTTACCACGAGGATTATCACGATGAAAAAAGAAAGGAGAACTCGAAGTATAGGCTAGATCAAGTCAGACAGAAGTCAATTGGGTCTAGCAAATACAAAGAAAAGTACCAATCTATTCAGAGCATTGGAATCGATGAAGAAGTGGTTAGTGTTAAAAGCTTTGATCCTCACACCCACTTTGAAGCCGATACGCTCGATGGCAACAGTCGTGTAGTTATCAGTGAAGATGTTGAAGAGGCTAATAAAGATAGTGATAAAATTGACGTTCCGCATTTCATTATTATTGATAAGGAACTGGGAGACATAGTAAGGAGAAAGAAAAAGTTTTTTCAAAACAAAATGAACGATCACCTTCCACATTCAGGATCGGAGCCCGAGGAAATCAAAGATTATATCAGAGAAGAGATTGTGACTGCCTCAAATCCTGACACCAAGTCATTTAAGTCTGCATTAATCCACGAAGTTTATGAAATGGTGGAGAATTCTAGAACAGAGTCGACAGTGAAGAAGTGGGTTTCGGAGATTTATAACGAAAGAGAGCAACAGAGTGCTGGAATTGTATGTTGGAAGCCAAAAGCAAAACGACACAGGCTCGTTCGCAAGCTGCTTGAACAGAGCAGTATTCCTGATATTAAAGATAATTGGAAAAACGATACAGGTTTAGAACACCAAAAATATATCATCCATTCCAAAACAACCAATGGTTCTAATATTGAAAAAGATTTAGGCAGCTTGATTGTAAACAAAGAGTATGGTAACGAAACTAAACCTGCGATTATTGTTTTCTTTACAATAGCCCGCAGCAGAAAGAAGGTTCATGAGGCCCAAGTGCAAGCATTTAACAAGCTTGAGGCTGTTCAAGGGAAGTATGACTTTTATGCTCATACATTTGCTCTTGGTCAAATTAAGGGACACGACAACGGCATGCTTCTTACTAAAACAGATGTTGTAAACAGTCTTGAAGAACTAGAAGAGGAAAACAACAAAGTTATTAATCTCAACGTTGCCACTAACAAGTGAAGACACCCCTCCGATATCCCGGTGGCAAGTCCCGTGCTGTCAAGCACATCCTGCCCCTTATACCCGAAGACTGTGGGGAGCTATGCTCCCCGTTTCTTGGGGGAGGGTCTGTCGAGTTAGCGGTTGCCGAACGTGGTACCCGCGTCCACGCATACGATCTCTTTGAGCCTGTTGTGTGGTTTTGGCAAGCACTCCTCCAGGACCCAGACCAGTTGGCCGAGATAGCTGATGACTACCGAGTCCACCACCCAGAGTATTTCACCCAAAAAAAAGATGAACCCCCTGTTCCGGTGCGCGGGCTCCTTAAGGAAGACTTTCACCGCCTGCGAGCAGAACTCCGTAAAGATTATACTTTCTCTTTTGAGAACGCTGCCAAATTCTATGCCATCAACCGCAGTAGTTTTTCGGGCGCAACCTTTTCAG
>Ga0208011_1000911_pt1 | contig 10922 bp, 7 predicted proteins | sample 7_EtaG_FD_184080 | JGI IMG/M metagenome (GOLD analysis project Ga0208011, IMG submission 184080) | Marine viral communities from the Subarctic Pacific Ocean - 7_ETSP_OMZ_AT15161 metaG (SPAdes) (version 2) | ecosystem: Environmental > Aquatic > Marine > Oceanic | place: Pacific Ocean | collected... | reverse complement strand
ACGCATGTCGTCAATGGACATATTGCCCGCAGCGCTTTTCTTCTTTCTTTTAGCCATTGTTCTCTCCCAAAACAAAGGGGGGAGGCCGAAGCCTCCCCCACTCACCCCATTATTAAGCGTTCAACAAATCGTTGAATGACTTCTCAATAGAGTTGTCCCCACTCTCGCTATACTTTTCAACATTGGGAGAGTCTTCGGTGTCCTGACCAATAATATATTGGTTCAGTAGCTCTTGAACTTCGTCGGATGACTTACGCTCAAACAGAGTGGAGAAATCGGGGATACCATCCAAAGTGCTTTGGATTGCGTTGGTATCCTCTAGGAGGGCGGTCTTCATCGGGCGAACCCGAATCTTCGTCTCCGGATAGAGGCGGCCTTGTGTGCGGCCATAGGTGAGGCGGATATCGTTACCTTCCATGATATCCGTAATATCCCCATAATCGGGGTCGAAGAGAATATTGAGCAATTGCTCGTAAATGGTCTTGCTGTAACCATAGATGCGAGCACCTTGATCTTCTTGACCGCGAACAACCACGGGCGAGAAGAATCGCTGCTTTGCAAACAACTTCTTGGCTTCATCGCCGGCACCAGGGGTGCCATTTTGACCTTCGTTCCAGAGATTGGAAGCGAAGTCGCAGACGGGGCAGAGTTCCCCGAAATTGCGCTTTGGACACATAACGGAGTTGTTCTTTCCGCTAATAGTCATGTAGTGGAAGTGGTAATCCTTGAACGGATCACCGTCTTCTGTCGGCAGAATACGAACAGTCTGCTCTCCTTCTTGTGGCTTCCAAAATACGGATGAGCCACCGCCGTTGCCTTTGAGGGCAGACAGCTTTGCTTTCATTTTGTTAAGATCTAATCCCATAGTAACCTCCAATGTTGATGATAGTATTATACTACTGTTTCGTCGATTTGTAAAGTGTTTTTTTCATTTTCTCGATATTGTATCATCGAGGCATTCGCAACGCAGTAAACGTAGTCGTCTGCATAGTCCGTGGCGTACACGCCGTAGGATACGTCATATTCTGATTCTTTTTTCACATTTTCTGTAATCTTTCTCATTAGTGTTCCGTCAGTTTCGAGCTTCTTCTTATTGATAGCATAATAATACCTCATTTCTCTTATGCTGTCAAGAGGAAAAAACAGTTTTTTTTCATTTTCTAAAGTAGAAACCCCGATTGTCGAGATTCTCGTATGTTCCTTGAAGCCTGAGTAATTCTTGATCACCGGTTCGTTGTTGTTATAAACATTGATCATGTGGAACGTCGTAATAATCAATTGATTTAATTTATCATTGTAACCTATAATCGGAACTTCGCCTAGGACACCCTCAAGCTGGGGGTTGGAAACAAGATAAAGCCGCTCAAAAAGCGCCGAACGAGCATATTCCTGAAATACATAATAGGTCGTTCTTTCTTGAAGTTTCCTTTTCCCAGAGAGCATGTTGAAATCGGGCTCAATGTAAAGGATGCTTGTCTTGCAGTGCCTTAGCTGTTCAAGTATTCTCAGAGCGGCTCCCGAGACGTTTCCCGAACCCCCAACAACAAACAACACATCCCCTGTTACATGGCCGAGAAATGTCGACGAACTATCAATATGAGCCTCATACTCCTCTGGTGTGTCATATTTCGGCAAGAAATGACTGCGGGCGCCGTAAATTCCGTTATCAATCTTAATGATATTGTACTGAGGGTATTGTGCAAAACAATCCGCTATGTTACAGCCGGCAGAGCCCAATCCTATTATAGTTTCCATTCTTTCATATCTCCGTAGTTCTTGCCGATGCTCATTGAGGATCGAAAATCTCCAAAAATTGTCTGGGGGAAAATTTGGCGGATCTCGCTTATAGAACTAACTTCACTTTTGTCGAAATCAATAACCATACTGTCATGTATCAAGAACGCTATAAATGACTTTTTATCTTTCAAAAAGTCTTGTACTTTCATTGCCTGCTTCATAAATAGATCACTCGTCGTACTCTGAATAATATAGTTGAAAGCATGGTAGTCATCCGACTCAATCTCTCTATCAAATATCGTTTTGACTTTGCCGTTAGAAAAGAAACGATCCTTTACTAGTCCTCGGTCGTAGTAACGATTCGTTAACTTGTCCTCTGAGTTTGGATTGTAAAGCCACGCAAACACTCTCTTTTTCGCTTGCTCCCTCGTCCCTATGCCTCGGTATATGTTCTTGACGTTCCACTCATGGAGGTCCATAGAGGGCTGTTCCTGGCCGTTTAGAGCCAAGGCGGTGCGGAGTTCGGCAGCGTTGAAGTCAAGCTCCAAGAAGCAGTCGTTTGTAGGCTTGATGATGCTGCGAAACTCCTTCTTCATCGTGAGAATCGGGAAACTCCCGTTCATCGTCGACAATCGTCCTGTTTTTGTCCCGTATATATTATAATTGATATACGCATGCGAAGGATCGTTCTTTTTCAGGAAGTCTCGCAGCTTTGATGTGATCGTGACACCGTCAAGATTGACATTCAAGTTCTGATGTCTGATCTGAGTCGTTATTTTCGTCATTCCCAAAATGATATCATAATTCTCTGGTTTCTTGAAGGTGTTAAACACATGTTCTGTGATTTGATTGCGGAGATCATAATAAACAAGCAAATATCGCTCTGGAACAAGATCGAAGAAACAGTTTTGCCTCAAGGAAATCTTTGCTTCCACAAACGAACGATGATACGCCGCCATTCGATTACTAATCTTCCCCCATTCTTCTTTTAGGTGTTCTGGACAAACTTGATCCAGCGATTTGCCGCCACAATAGATCTTTGCATACTCAATGTCGCGACTCTCCAGAAATGCTGAATAACTCCATGTCCTTGAGAGGTCGCCAGGTAGTTCATCTGTGATCTCTCCGTTGAGATAGATCGCGATGCATTGATCTTTGTCGTCTAGGGTCTGAAACAACATATACTACAATATAATAACAAGACTTTGAGGTCCTGTCAAGTACTTTTTCTAATATCTTGTCGGATCGACTATTGTAACACTTCTGGTCGATTCATCTTGTGCGGTGATCCTATACAACGCTGCATGTGTGTCAGAAGTGTGCTCTCGCCCAACCATGGGGCCCAGTTCTGAATGGATGTGGTAGTATCCAACATATTCTTTCCCATTCGAATAAGCATATTCTCCACCAACCGTGTATAGGTTTTTTGTAGCCATGTATGTTTTGGTGCCAGGATCTAAAAACGGCCTTTGTTGGCCCAACAGTTGCTTGTTGATGTATTTCGCTGCCGCCTTAATATTGTGGTGTTTCCTAATATTCTTTGCCCTCTCTATAATATTTTTTATCTCGACCTTTGACATTTTTTTCGAAAGTTCTTCGTGGCGAACCCTAACATATAAATCTAACCAATAACCTGAACCATAAACATTTTCAAACTCTGCATCCGACATCGGAGTTCTGGTTATTACTTGCCCCTTTGAGTCACGGCTCAATGGTTGTGAGGCCAAATAAGATTCATAAAATTGCTTCAAATAAATCCTCAATGCAGGTATATCGTATAGCCATGACTTAACATAACATTTTTTATAAATGTTGTCAACTGTTAACGCGTACCTGCTCATGTAAGCCTGCATATTTAAAGAGTTGATGTCAGCAACCAATCTCCACGGGGCATTCTTATCAATCATAAACCCGTGCTTCCTGGCCTTTGCCATGTATGAACTAAAAAACCTACTTTGATACCACCCTTCATGTTTAGGTAAATCTAAAGCGTGCCCTTCTGCTCGAAGATCGACACATAAACCGTTAATGCTTGGAGAACATGTCAAGCTCTTCACAAGGTTTGTCCTCGTCACAGGAGAATTAACAGCCGTTCGTGAAATGAAATGTAAAAACATATGTACAAAATCGTCAAAGTTAACCACCGGATTCCCAGCTTTTAAATTTATTGGAAGATATGAAGAAGCAAAGTTTGTATATATGTTTTGTATGTGAGCGTGATAAATGGTGTTTATATTAATCCAGGCGGCCAGGGGAATTAACCTTTTTGGATTCAAGTGCGGATCTTCCCAAAAGGCAGGGTTCTGTTTGTTTTCACCAATAAAATCACTTTTGAAGCGCGAATAAGCATCAACCACAAAATTTAAGGCAAACACTCCCTCGCTGGCTGGAAATTGTTTTAACTTTTTTCGAGTAGGATAAACGGCATGACCCCTACTATCTACCCTCCCATATAGACAGTCGCCGTACCAAAAATCAATGGTGTTGTCTTTGCCATCGTATTTCTTTTTATACAGTTTCCTCTGCTTAAAAAGATCACGGGCGCCTAGGCTATTTTCACCTTTAGGCTTTCTCCTTCCTCTAGCCATCGTCTTCTCCTGCTCCTATGGAATATCTGGCAAGCCCTGAGCGCGGCGTTGTCTTATCTCTTCAAAAAGGGCCATCCTAACATCGTAGTCCATACTGGATATTCTCTCACCTCTCCAAGTACTAGGAAGGGGTCGACCCCCATATTCTGAGTAGCGTTCTTGTTGCCATGTGTCCCAAGCTTCTTGCCTCTCGTCCGGATCGTCGATGTCAAACGCGATTCGGCGGCCCTGTGGATCGTGAGCGGCCCGGGCCGCGCGATTCTCCTGTTGTAGTGTTCTGTTTTCTACCTCCGCTACTGGCGTGCCGGCAATCGTAAGAGTTGTTGTTGCTGGGCTGGGAGGTGTCGGCTCTGCACAAGGATCGTCGTCACACTCATAATCTCCAATCCCAGTTCCAGAAGCCACCCAGAAGCAGTTAAGGCCAGTTTCGTATCCTACGTCTCTAATCGTACTGTCAACATCGATAATTTGATAATATCCGCCTATCCCCAGCACGGAAGACAATTTCGTCGACATCATCGGAGACGACAACCCCATTGCAGTAGGGTTAATATATATTATCTGCCCGGGCTGAAACAAATTGTTGCCATATAACATTATATCAGCATCATATTTGTCCCTCAACTGTCCCATTCCCATTTCTCCCTCTCTTTCCATTCTCGCCTCCCTGGCTCCTTGAACTTCTGTCTTCTTAAACTTGATCGATTTAACCAAACCCCTGTCGTTTCCTATGTTTAACCAATATATACCATCTTCTTCGTCGCGTTCTGGTGAATCTGGCTCAGTTGCAATGCGCTGGGGTGAGATATACTGATCTGACGACACAAGCATGTACTCATATTGCCGGCGATCTTCTACCCTGGCAGACATGGGAAGGTTAGGTATTTCGCTCTCGAAAACAATCCTCCCATTATCAGGGAGGCGAGAGTTGTTCCCCTCGTCACCATAGGCGCTAACGTGGGAAATTGTTATGTTTGGTCTTCTACCAAAATCGCGCGCGGCGCAGGCGGACCCCAAGGCCGGCATAACAATATACGAAAACAACTCCTTAATAAAAGTCTTAAATGGCCACTCTTGCCTGTTCCGGGCGATTACTCTATCGGTGAAAAATTGCAAAAACAAATGAAGCGATATGGGTATGTCAGCTATATTGACCAAATATCGGTTGGCGCCAACACGCAGCGCCTCTCGTTGCCCCCCAGACACTGGGGCAAGGTAGTTGAGGCCGTTGTTTCTAAACGACGGAAGGCCGACGAGGGCTGTCCCTATGACAAGCCTTAGATTTTGAAGTTCTCCTCTGTCAGCATTAGAAGTGCTCCTTAATTGACGCAGAACAATGTTAATCAAGGCACCGAGCCGAAACCAATAGACCCTTCTTTTTCCGTCGTTTATTGGAAGTTCGGGAATATCCTCCATAACATCAGGGGCAGCCGGATCGGATTGATCCTGATCTCCCGCCTCCTGCTGCATCTCGGCCCTCATGTTCGACAAGTAGTCTTCAATAATTTCATCGCCGGGCCCAGTGGAAGCTCGGCCGACGCGACCTGAGTTGGACAACTCATATGCAAACACCTCCTCCCAATTGACAGCCAAAGACCCTACTTGTCCTATAGTATTAAGTTCGACCTCAAAAACTCTCTCGTCGACATCAAACCAATATGTGTCACCCATCAACTCTCTCAATATTCTATTGTAGGTGTTCGAAAGAATGACTGCTTGATGGCGACGAACCTGTTCAAGCTCATCCTGTATTTGCTCTTCTGCTGTGTAATCATTAAGGCCGAATGTCCACATGCTGGTGTACCATGGGTGATCTAGATCCCCCCTCACAGAAGGCCCCCCATCGGCTGGACAGGAATCGTCTTCAGGCGGCATTGCACCCTCTGTCCCATCATCATCCTCGGCTCGGGCCGCATCAAGTTCGCCGGTGAGTTGTTCCATACGGGCGTTTAAAATCGCTGTTGATTCGTCCAAAGTCATAGAGTCAAACTGAGCGCGGGAATATCCCATTTGTCGAAAAATATCAAAAGCAGCGTCTCCGCGAAGCACGAGGCCAGCATCAGGAAACAGAACATTAGAATTTCTAGATGTTAAAAGAGCTTCGATAGCAGCGTGATATTCCAACTTCAACTCTATTGTCCCATCTTCTCTAAAGTCTAAATCATGAGACAACAAGCTCAACAACAATGTTGTTCCAACCCCCTCAATCCTATCACGCAAGTCTGAACTAATCACGCCGGCGTCGACCATAGCCCGATCAACAGTCCAGCCCAATACCGCTTTGATGCGATAATATTTACTATTGTACTGCTCTCTATCTCCATCTCTGAACTTTGCGGCCCTGAAAAATAGGTCTATGTAGTTTGCTGCTTCGTAACGGCCCCCTTCTTGCGTGGCAGCAGAAAACCCTCCACAATTTAGATTTTCTGCATCAGCTTGCAGAATATGATCTATAAGATCTTCGCTAACCAGATCAGCAAAACTTTGAAATTGTAATGTCAATGTTGCTTTGATGTTGTTATCAACTTCTGCAGTATTTGTCCCTAATAATTTCCAATCAAAACTCTTAATCCCCACACCCTGGGCGCGTCCAGTGGCCCCGGTTGTTAGCGAAGAAATATCCCCTTCAGTAATGTGAGTATTGAATCTGAACGGTATTGCTTGTGGTTCCAAATCATCTGCGCCACTATATATCATCTTATAAAGCTTTAGCTTTGGCATCACCGCTGCCATTTGATCAGTTCTCAATGCAAAAAGTTCTTGAAGATCTGGTCGAGTGACCAATTTATTGAGTAAAGTAGCGGGGCTCGCATTATACACCTTCACAAACTCGCTGTAGGTCTCCCAATTTACACCAACAGCCGTAGCAGACACATCACTGGTGCTGGATTCGCCTTCGCTCTCACTATCACCTTCTACGGCCTGTTGAAATTCTTCCGTGCGATCCTGGCGGCTGGTGTCGCCCTCAGTACTACCTTGAGTCAGAATATCAATAAAAGACATCAAAAGACATTGTGACTTTTTTCTGATATTGGCTTCCGACATGTTAAACTCTAAATATTCTTAAGATTTCTTCTAGTGGAGACGGAACATAGATAGTTTCTCCCAACCTCACATGAGACTCTGTGGGTCTTTTATTATACCAGGCAATGACCCACCAATATTTTGCATTGCCATAATGCTTGTGAGCCAGTTTGTAGTATCGATCGCCAACTTTCCAAATATGTGTCAGCCTAGCCAGGCCCCCTATCTCCCGGGGCGTCGGGTGTCTCAATCTCGGAGTGGCATAATGGCGGACCTCACCCACGTCCCTATCTTCGAAGAGATCCCTGTAACTAGTAAATCGATTCCGAATAATCTTGCGTGCTAAATATCTCACAACCTAACTCCCATCTTACGACCCTTCGCCAGGGCCATGCCCGGAAAGGCCCTCCTGCATGGCCGTGACAACGCCGAGATCAACGGCGCCTAGATTCCCACGTGACAAAAGATCATCGGCGCGGGCTTGCATTTCTGCCATATCACTATCATTAATGCCCGAGTCGGGCTGCGCCGCGGCGTGGACCATCCGATTCATTCCGCGAACAAAGTTGTCAATCTGCGCCTGGTTGGGTCTGTTACTGTAGGGAAACTCTGAGTTTGTTTTCCACACACCGTACTGATCAAACCCCAGATCGTGTGTGTGCAATACCGTGAAAGTACAACCAAGTTCAATCGTTTTCGGATACAAACCATGACCAACAGATTCCCCGGGCGCTGTGGATTCTCTAACATGATCTTCCACAAAGCCATCTTCCAGTACTGGCTTGTTCGTAAACCCATCAACATATCCCAAGAGACCGGTACCCGCAACATCCACACTACCATAACTATCATCACCAAAAGCACCATCAGCTTGATTGGCGTCTCTGGCCAAATTCATGAACCTCAACTTCAACAAAGGGGGTCCGGCAATATGAGTAGAGCTTTGACCTCCGCTTTGGTATGAGGGGTAAAGAAAACGAATCAAAGCAGAAACCTTCCTCAAATTAATTATTGCGCCATCGTGATCTTCTGCTACTACTTTCCACCCCAAGTTTATTTTCCTTCCTGTTCTCTTAAAAGTAGATAGTGGATCCATTCGACCAAAAACTGGTTCTTCATTCCATTCAGAAGTAAAGACATCTTCGAAGTTTGTCAAAAACGCATGAAAAGAGACAGATTGGCCACTTATCAAGTGATGAAACTGTAAATATTGCCCCTTGCTCGCTAAAGCATCAGGGGCCGAACCTCGGGTACCGGGCGTCGCGGCCGTCGAAAACAAGCCCGCATCACCAGTTTCATCTTCATTTAAATATCTCGACATTATCTCCCCCTTATCAAGCTGCCTTCAAATCATATTTCTCATTGATTAGCTCAATGACTGTCTTGGCAAATTGTCTCTTATCTATTTCTAATATTACCGTCTTCGGTTCCGATTTTCCGCCTGTGCCGGCGCCACCTGAGCCCAGGCCTGCGCCCTGCAATATCTTAACTAGGTTGTCGACCGCTTTATCAAAGAGAATCATATTGGTAAATCCCAATTTAATGGAAGAAATTTCCTTAACTATCTCAACCATCTCTTTTGCTGACGTCATGGCCACTGGAGTTACAGCTTCTGCAAGGTCGGTCATCTTGCTCATTATTTGCGTCAATATCAGACCCCTTATGATAGGTACTTCATCAACTGCATCAGCTAAGCTTTCTACACCAACAGCAGCAATACTCAACCGGATTCCCGTTGCAGGATCTAGAGATTCCATATGCTCTGTCAACTGTTCGAAAGCTGCAATCTTCTCCAGGGACATGCTTTTAAAAGCCGCGGCGATATTAGACATACCACTAGCAACGGCCGCGAGGCCAGCTGTGGCCCACGGCATGAGCATGGCAAAACCAATAGCTGAGAATGCACCTGCAAGAGCCATCAAAGCATAAGAAATGGCGAACAATTGCGCTGGTGGCACTGCTGCCAGTTGTTTAAACATCGTCGCAATCCCTTCAGCAGCCAACATAACCCCGAAACCCATCATAACCGCTGCGGCCCCTACTGCGAATGCAACCAGTGCGAGCATGCCTAAACCTACTGAGCCACTGCTGGCTGCCTTTCCGAGAAGAAAGACGCCGGCAGCAAGAATGAAAATACCAATATAAAGGGCGGGAGAATGCATCGGCGCAAGAATATACATAGCCAACATGGCGAAGGCGGTGGCTATAAGGCCGACCCAACCCATGGAAGTTTTAGTGGCTAGGCCAAGTATAGTGATTGCGCCGGCGAGAATAAAGACAGCTTCGGATGTGTTAAGTCCTAATTCCTTCAAGCCGAAAAAAGCAGCAACCACCAAGGCTATAAAACCCAGAGACTTCATTATGGCTACGCCGTTCGCGGTGATAGCTGTGGTCAGGCCTATAAAGGCCTCCGAGACCGCGTGAGCAACAGCTGCAGTCGTGCCGGAGATTATTTGCCAGAGCCTCTGCCCAATGGTGTTTCGGGCGGCGGCGACAGTATTTGTTTCGATTAGGGAGGTCTGCGTTATGATTATAGCGTTTTTAGTAGCTTCTATCGTGATCTGCGTGCCCGTCGCAGCGACATCAGCAACAGCGGCGGCCTTCTTTTTCGCGAGGGCCATCGTAATCAAAAAGACTGCAATGGCAAAACCGGCCGCAACTGGAGTTGATACATCAAGCACATCACGAAGAAGCATAAAAACTCCGATGGCAGCACCGAATGCGCCCAGAGTTCCCCAGCCGGTCGTGTTTAGCATCTTCATATAAAAAATGATACCAGCCAGTGCCGGAAGAAAGAGTGGCCCGGTAAAGCCTTGGATTGACATAATAATATCCAAAACAGCGTTCATGATATCGACTATTGGGCGAGTGGCAATTGCCAAGGACTCCATGGCATTGGCCAAAGATTCCTGTGCTGATGTGTTCTGGCGGGCTCTTTCCGCCATCTCTTCTTGGCTCATGGCGCCGGCGCTGGACGCTGCTTGTTGACGATCATATGCTGCCAAGCTTGTATCAAACATTTGATTAGCCAAAGCCATATCTCTGATGCCTGCAGCATTCGCAACTGCCTGTCTTTCAAACCTACCCATCTCTGACCAATTTCGGCCCGAAAGCTCAATCGATTGAATCAGCATGCGGATTCTTTCGTCTTCTGAGGCGTTCAACAGATCCACAGAGTTCAACAGATCTCCACCCAATATGGCATTCAAGCGACCAGCAGCATTAGCCGCATCTTCAAAAGTATCAAACTGGCCGACAACGCCCAATAACGATTGTATATCTGCACCAGTGGCCTTTGCGGCTGCAGCCACGCCCTTAAACACCTCCACAGCGTCATCACCGAACTTACCCAACGTTGGAAGTGCAGCATTAAAACCCTCTATCATCTCTCCAGGCAACATGCCGAGCGCAGCACCGGTGGCCATCAACTCTCTGGCGGTATGTTGCGCCTGATCTGCTGTCATTCCCAGCGAACTGGTCGCAAGGTTAATAAACGTCGCCGTCGAACCAGAACTGACACCCAGCCTATCCATTGTAGCGGTAAATTCAACCATTTGTTGTTGTGCTTCTTCG
>Ga0208011_1000909_pt1 | contig 10957 bp, 10 predicted proteins | sample 7_EtaG_FD_184080 | JGI IMG/M metagenome (GOLD analysis project Ga0208011, IMG submission 184080) | Marine viral communities from the Subarctic Pacific Ocean - 7_ETSP_OMZ_AT15161 metaG (SPAdes) (version 2) | ecosystem: Environmental > Aquatic > Marine > Oceanic | place: Pacific Ocean | collected... | reverse complement strand
TAATACAACAGGAAATATTATTGACTGTTATTTGGCATGGAGAGGAACAAACTACATGATAAAAATGTTTTTCCCTTCAGTCAAAAAACCATCACGCAGAGAAGTCCAGGATCAGATAGGTAAAGTATATCCTGGAGCTAAACTCTGGAATTACCAGGTATCGGAGTATGAACAAGGAGAACCACTCCTCCAAGTCGGAGGACAAAAAAACTAAAGAATTAGAGAATAAAGTAGATAGATTAGAAAAAACTCTAGAATTAGTTAAAAAAACAATAGATCATGATAACGCAATGAAAGGATTAAAACCAAAAGAACCACTAAGATTTGGAAACTATGTGATGACCTAATTATGAAACTTGATGACATTTATCTTGGTAATCCAAATCTAAAGAAAGCCAATGTTCCAGTTGAATTTACTCAGGAACAGATTCTTGAGTTTATGTCTTGCAAACATGATCCAGTTTACTTTGCACAACAGCATGTTAAAATTGTAACTCTTGACCACGGTTTAATGCCGTTTGAACCTTATGATTTCCAAGAAGGTCTAATTAAGAATTTTCACGATCATAGATTTAACATTTGTAAGATGCCCAGACAGACGGGTAAGTCAACAACTGTTATATCATACCTATTGCATTATTTGCTTTTTAATGATAGTGTTAATATTGGTATACTTGCAAACAAGGCAGCAACTGCTAGAGAACTATTAGGTCGTTTACAAACGGCATATGAAAATGTACCTAAATGGATGCAGCAAGGTGTCTTGTCTTGGAATAGAGGTTCATTAGAGTTAGAAAATGGTTCCAAAATCCTGGCTGCTTCGACTAGTGCCTCAGCTGTTCGAGGAATGTCATTCAATATATTGTTCTTGGATGAGTTTGCATTCGTTCCAAATCATATTGCTGATTCGTTTTTTGCCTCTGTTTATCCTACTATTACTTCTGGTAAGTCTACTAAGGTTATTATTGTCTCGACGCCGCACGGAATGAATCATTTCTACCGTATGTGGCATGATGCGGAAAGAGGTAAAAATGAATACAAACCAACAGATGTTCATTGGTCACAGGTCCCAGGAAGAGATGACTTGTGGAAAGAGCAGACTATTGCAAACACATCAGAGCAACAGTTTAAAGTTGAGTTTGAGTGTGAATTTTTAGGATCTGTTGATACTCTTATTGCACCAAGTAAGTTAAGAACTCTTGTATATGATAGTCCAAAGAAAAGAAGTGCAGGACTTGATGTATATGAAGATCCTAAAAAAGATCACGATTATCTAATTACAGTTGACGTTGCTCGTGGAGTTGCAAAAGACTTTTCAGCATTTGTTGTTATTGATATTTCAAAGTTTCCTCATAGAGTAGTAGCAAAGTATAGGAATAATGAAATTAAACCAATGCTATTTCCAAATGTTATAGTTGATGTAGCAAAAGCATATAATGAAGCATTTATTTTATGTGAAGTAAATGATGTTGGTGATCAGGTAGCTGCTATTATTCAATATGATTTAGAATATGAAAATCTTCTTATGTGTTCTATGAGAGGTAGAGCAGGTCAGGTTGTTGGACAAGGATTTTCTGGTAAGAAGACTCAACTTGGAGTTAAGATGTCCAAGACTGTAAAGAAAGTTGGATCTCTTAATCTCAAAACATTAATTGAAGAAGATAAGGTTTATTTTAATGATTATGATATATTAAGTGAATTAACTACATTTATTCAAAAGCATAATTCTTTTGAGGCAGAAGAAGGATGTAATGATGATCTTGCTATGTGTCTTGTAATATATGCGTGGTTAGTTGCACAAGATTATTTTAAAGAACTCACTGATCAAGATGTAAGAAAAAGATTATATGAAGAACAAAAGAATCAAATAGAACAAGATATGGCTCCATTTGGTTTTGTATCTGATGGAATGGATGAAGAGAGTTTTGTTGATAAAGATGGTGATCGATGGCATACTGACGAATATGGAGACCGTTCTTATATGTGGGACTATATGTAAACCTTGCAAATAATAAATAATTTTTAGATAAATCTGAGAATCGGAGAAAAAAAGCATGGCTACTCCTCAATTATCTCCTGGAGTGTTAACCAGGGAGGTTGACTTAACAGTAGGAAGAGCTGATAATGTATTGGATAATATCGGTGCGATTGCTGGTCCATTTAGGATCGGTCCCGTTGATGACCCAATTGATATAACTACGGAAGAAAACCTCATCGGTGTATTCGGAAAACCACTTTCTACCGATGCTCAGTACGAGTATTGGATGAGTGCCGCATCATACCTTTCCTATGGAGGAGTTCTAAAAGTTTGTAGAACTGATAATACCAATTTGAATACCGCAAATGCTGGTGTTGGTATTGCTTCTACAACTACTTTGAAAATCAAGAACTATGATGATTATCAAAGTAATTATAGCGCAACAACTGAGTATACTTACGGTGCAAAGAACCCAGGTTCATGGGCGAATGGATTAAAGGTATGTACGATTGATGACCTTGCTGACCAAACTATTGGTGTTACAACTGCTAGTCCAGGTAATCTTGGTGCTATTGTTGGAAATGGTGTTACAATCGCACTTTCTGGTGTCGTTATTCCTGGAGCAGGAACTACTTCAACATTTAATGGACATTTAAAGGGTATTATTACTGGGGTATCTACGGATGCAACAAATAGTGCTTCATCTTTTGATGTTAAGATTGTATCCAGAGTAAGTGGTACTACCGAAACTAAGATTGATTACAAAGAAGGAACTGAGTATGCATCAATTCTTACTACTGCTGTTGGCGATGCTAGTGCCGCAAGTAAGATTTGGTTTGTAAACAATGCTGGTATTAATACTGGTGCTCCTCTTCACCCCAACGTTGCTATATCTACTGACGTAAGTTCGGTAGCAGATTGGTATAATGCACAAACTCTAACATTAGAGAATGCGACAATCTATTGGAAATCACTTGCATCAAAACCTGTTTCTAACGTTTATGTAACTGATAGAAATGGTGAAGGTGATGGAATGCACGTTGTTGTTGTTGATGACTTCGGAACAATTACTGGAGTTAAGGGCAACATAATTGAGAAGCATCTCTCAATTTCAAAAGCAGAAGATACAGTTTCTGCTGTTAATTCCCCACAGAAGATTTACTTCAAGCAATTCCTTGCAGATTTCTCTGATAATATCTGGGCAGGATACAACCCATCTAATGCAGTTGATAGTTATTGGAATACAGAACCAATAGCAACAGGATTCTCAACAGACTTTACCAAGTATACAACTGCTCAAGGTCTATGGGGACAAAAGGCACAGGATAATACATTCTCCGCACTGGGTAATATCACATATACTCTTGGTGGTGGTGAAGATTATTCTGCCGGAATTCCTCCCGTTGGTTCAAACGGTGGAATGACTGCTACTCTAGCAGATTTACAAACCTCTTATAAGAAGTTTGAAAATACTGATGAAATAGGAGTAGATTACTTTATTATGGGTCCAGGTCTTGGTGCTAAGAACTTGTCCCAGGCAAAGGCAAATTACCTAATTTCCCTTGCTGCTGCAAGAAAAGATTGTGTTGCTTGTATTGGTCCACATAGGACAGATCTTGTAAATGTTACAAATACAACTACACAAACAACAAATCTAGTAAATTACTTTAGTCCACTTACATCTTCATCCTATGCGGTGTTTGATAGTGGGTATAAGTATACTTACGATAGATTTAATAACGAGTTTAGATACATCCCAACCAATGCAGACGTTGCTGGTTTGATGTGTCGCACAAACATTGTCGCATATCCTTGGTTCTCTCCTGCTGGTCAGCAAAGAGGCATGATTAATAATGCTGTTAAATTAGCATATAATCCAACTAAGGATCAAAGAGATCAACTTTATCCACAAAGAGTCAACGCGGTTATCACAAAACCAGGTGTTGGTACTATGCTCTTCGGTGATAAGACTGGTCTTGCATATGCATCTGCTTTCGATAGGATTAACGTTCGTCGTCTATTCCTTACAATCGAGCAGGCTCTACAAAGAAGTGCAGAAGCACAACTCTTTGAAATGAACGACGAATTGACTAGAGCAAACTTTAGAAACATTGTTGAACCTTATTTAAGAGATGTTGAAGCAAAACGTGGACTCTACGGATTCCTAGTTGTTTGCGACACAACAAATAACACTCCTGACGTTATTGATAACAATGAATTTAGAGCGGATATTTACCTGAAACCAGCGAAGTCTATCAACTACGTAACTCTTACGTTCGTTGCTACTAGAACTGGAGTCAGTTTTGAAGAAGTCGCGGGTCGCGTTTGATCAAATATTCATCTAAATAACTAACAGGAGAGTAAAAAATCATGGCAACATCAAGAGACAATAAAACAATCTCTAACTTTAAGGCCGCCCTTATTGGTGGCGGCGCAAGACCCAATCTGTTTGAGGTAGAACTAACCACTCTACCTGCAGGCATTTCTTGGGACGCAGACAGTTTCCGATATATGTGTAAGGCAGCACAGTTGCCTGCACAAAATGTCGCAAACATCGATGTTCCGTTTAGAGGTCGTATTTTTAAAGTTGCTGGAGACCGTACAATTGATACTTGGACGGTTACAATCATAAATGATGAAAGTTTTGCATTAAGGAATGCATTCGAAGAATGGGCAGATTTAATCGCCAAGTTGGACAATAACTTAGGTGCTACTGATCCATCAGCATATATGTCGAGTGCTAAAGTATTCCAATTAGGTAGAGGAGCTACTAAGAGCAGTCAGAATTCTGCTGGAAGTTCCAATGCTGTTCTTAAGGAATACGAATTTATCGATATTTGGCCTTCAAATGTCGCTGCTATTGACTTATCTTACGATTCGAGCGATACTATAGAAGACTTTACCGTTGAATTCCAGGTTCAATCCTTTAGACAGGTCGCATCTGGTGGTCCCAACGGCTAACTAAATAGTCAAAAGGATACTAATAAATTATGGCTAAGTTATTTGGGTTCTCAATAGAGGATTCCGAACCACTATCTCCGTCTGTTGTCTCACCCGTTCCTCCCAATAACGAGGACGGGTCTGATCATTATATGAGTAGTGGTTTTTTTGGGTCTTATGTTGATATTGAAGGAATATATAGAACTGAATTTGATCTGATTAAAAGATATCGTGAAATGGCATTACATCCAGAAGCGGATAGTGCTATTGAAGATATTGTAAATGAAGCAATTGTATCAGACACTAATGATATTCCTGTAGAGATTGAACTTTCACATCTTAATGCTAGTGATGGTATTAAAAAGAAGATTAGACAAGAGTTTAAATATATCTTAGATCTTTTAGATTTTGATAAGAAGTCTCATGAAATTTATAGAAATTGGTATATTGATGGTAGGATTTATTATCATAAAATAATCGACTTGAAGAAACCAGAAGAGGGTCTTCAAGAGTTGCGTTATATTGACGCAATGAAAATGCGTTATGTCCGTCAGCAAAAGAAAAGTGATAAAGATAAGTATAGGAATACTAATCAAGGATCTGAGAATCCTATGGATTATTCATTTCCTGAAATTGAAGAATATTTCATATACAATCCAGGAGGCAAGTATCCTACTGGTAACATTAATGCAACAGGTGCAAGTTCTGGGGTTAAGATTGCTAGAGATGCAATCACTTATTGTACCTCCGGTTTAGTAGATAGAAATAAGGGATCAACTCTTTCATATCTTCACAAAGCAATTAAGTCTATCAATCAACTTCGTATGATTGAGGATAGTCTTGTTATATACAGGTTATCAAGAGCACCAGAAAGAAGAATATTCTATATTGATGTTGGTAATCTACCTAAAGTAAAGGCAGAACAGTATCTTCGTGATGTTATGATGAGATATCGTAACAAGTTAGTATACGACGCAAACACTGGTGAGATTCGTGATGACAAGAAGTATATGGCGATGTTGGAAGATTTCTGGTTACCCAGAAGGGAAGGAGGACGTGGTACTGAAATTACTACTCTTCCTGGAGGCCAAAACCTTGGAGAAATCACTGATATTGAGTACTTCAAGAAGAAACTGTACCGTAGTCTCAATGTTCCACCATCTAGAATGGACGGTGAAGGAGGATTTAATTTAGGTCGTTCATCAGAAATACTAAGAGACGAATTAAAATTCACCAAGTTTGTTGGACGTTTAAGGAAGAGATTCTCTAGAATGTTTGATGATATGCTTAAAACTCAGTTAATTCTGAAGAATATCATCACTCCAGAAGACTGGGAAATCATGAGTGAACATATTCAATATGACTTCTTATATGATAATCATTTCTCGGAATTGAAGGAAACTGAACTGTTTAATGAGAGAGTTAATGTCGCTGCTACTGCAGAACCTTACATTGGTAGATACTTCTCTCAGGATTATGTAAGACGTAAGATTCTCCGTCAAACTGATGAGGAAATCATTGAACAGGATAAGATCATGGAGAAGGAAATTGCAGATGGAATTATTCCAGATCCATTAGCACCAGTAGATCCTGAGACAGGTGCCCCACTTGGAGAAGTTGGTGCCGCTGGTGATCCAGTAATGGAACCAGATTTGGAAGGAGAAGTCGTATCAACATCAGGGAAAAAGGAGTTGCCTAAAGGCGGAGAAATCTAGTGTTACGTGATGCAGATGGTAAAGGATATATTAAGGCGAATTTTAGTATAAAAGATGTTCGTCAAGTATATAATTCAATCTGTTATTATCTCCAAAATGGTAACCAGGAAGATCCCAAGGAATATGAAAATTTAGTTCGTATTAAAGGGATTTTTTATGCTATGATTCTTGAGCAGAGTTATCACAGCCAATAGTGTATAAATACTAAAGACTGATTTATTAATAAATACAATGCCTGATATGAATGATGTCCAAGCTGAACTGATGGATATGATTACTAAAGACGAATCACCTTCGCAAATTAGTGATCGTATTAAAGATATGCTTTTTGCAAAATCAGCTGAAAGAATTGATACTTATCGACCTGATGTAGCCAATAGTTTATTTGGTGATAACGAGGTAGAAAGTGAAGTTGAAGATGAAATTGAAACTGAAGCAGAAGCAGAAGGGGAAACTCCAGTCGCGGCTGCTGATACAGGTACAGAATAATTTTATAAATAACTAAAATGAATCTAGAGTTATACACTAATGGCACATAGACCCGTCGGAGCAGGACAATCTTTTGCAACAGCAGCAGTGGCATCGACCTCAACTGCTTTCAGAGTTCAGTCTAGTGTTCTAAGATTAGTAGCAACAGATGCACCTGCATTCGTTGCAATTGGAACTGATCCACAAGCTACTTTCACGGATTACTACATTCCTGCAGGTGGTACAGCAACTCTTGGGTTGACTAGAGGATCTCAACGAGTTACTGCTATTAGTGTAGGAGCTAATGCAACTATTGATTGTCCAGAAGGAACTCAAATGCCATTTGAAAAAGGCGACAGAGTTACTCTTGTGGATGGAAATGACTCTAATTATAATACTAAAATATCCAATGCACAAGTAACAGCAATTTATACTGGTACTGGTACTTCTGGACTCTTTAGAACTAGAATACAAACTGATGCAAATACTACTGGTATAGCAACGGCATTTGATCCACAATCTGGTGCTTCGCTTTATAGGTCAGTTAGAGTATCTGGTATTTCAACTGGTGGTTCTAAAGGTGCTTTATTCATTCAACAAGTTCAAACAAGCGGGGATGCATGATGAAACTGATTAGAGAAGAAATTGAATCAGTTGAATTTCTAGTCGAACAAAAGAACGGCAAGAAATCAATGTATATTGAGGGAGTATTCCTTCAAGCAGACATGAAGAACCGGAATGGACGTGTTTATCCAATGGAGACACTTCGCAAGGAAGTCGGTCGTTATAACGAAAACCATGTTACTTCAGGAAGAGCTCTTGGGGAACTTGGTCATCCAGAAGGACCTACTGTAAATCTTGATAGAGTTTCACATAAAATTGTTTCTCTAAAAGAAAGTGGTTCTAACTTTATTGGTAAGGCAAAGATCCTTGGAACACCAATGGGTAAAATTGCATCTTCACTTATTGAAGAAGGTGTGAGACTTGGTGTATCTTCTAGAGGTGTTGGTTCACTCCAGCAAACAAAAGAAGGTTATAGTGTCGTCGGTGAAGATTTCATGTTAGCAACTGCTGCTGATATCGTCGCTGATCCTTCTGCACCTGATGCATTTGTTTCAGGAATTATGGAAGGAAAAGACTGGGTTTGGGACGGTGGAATATTGCGTGAGAAGTTCGCAACTAAGACCTACAAGACCATTAATACTTTAATTGATCAGAAGAGATTAGACGAACAGAAACTTAATCTGTTTAATGATTTCTTATCAAATTTATAAAACTTCTAAATAAATATAGATTTTAACAACAAAGAATCGGAGTCGTACAAATGTCTCGTGGTAACAAATTACAAGAAATGGATGAGTCTGTGGCTAACCCTAGTGTAAGCCAGTCTAAGACTGCTGTGAATGCCAATGCGAAAGCTGGTGACCCAATCGATACATCTCAAAGTGGAACTTGGGAAGATCTTGGGGGACCAACTCCTGAGAATTACAAGGTTGACGATGATTCGGCAAAGCTAAAAACGCCTGGTGCTTCACTTAAGCAAGTTTCTGATGTAGTCACTAACCGTAAGGGTAAGACTGCTAAAGAAGAGACAGAAGTTACCGACGAAGTTGTTGAAGAAGAAACCACTACTGAAGAAGTAGTCGCCGAAAAAGAGGAAACTACTGTGGAAGAGAACGCTACACCAGAAGTTAACATCGAAGATGATGTTAATGCACTATTAGGTGGAGAAGAACTTTCCGAAGAGTTCCGCGAAAAGGCAAAGCTTGTTTTCGAAACCGCTCTAGGATCTAAAGTCGCTGAAGTTAAAGAGGCTTTGGAAGCGAAGTACCAAGAGACCCTTGAAGAAAAGATCGCAGAAGAAAAGACTGCACTTTCCGAAAGAGTTGATTCTTATCTTGAGTACGTTGCTGACGAATGGTTTACGGAAAATGCCCTTGCAGTTGAGCAAGGACTTAAAACAGATATGACCGAATCATTCCTTAGTGGAATGAAAGGTCTCTTTGAAGAACATTATGTAACTATCCCTGAAGATAAGTATGATGTGCTTGAGAGCATGGTAGAAAAACTAGATGATATGGAGACCAAACTCAATGAGCAGATTGAGAAGAATATCGGACTTAACAGCAGACTCGGAGAGTCGGTTGCTAATGGTATTCTTGAATCAGTTTCTGATGGATTAGCGTCTACTCAGAAAGAGAAGCTCGCCTCACTTTCCGAAAGTGTGGAGTTTGAAAGTGAAGAATCTTATCGTGAAAAGTTGGAAACTTTGAAGGAGTCATATTTCTCCGGCAAAGCAACAACCGCTAAAACTGAAAACCTTTCAGAAGGAGTAGACAGCGCAGATGCACCTGATGTATCTAACTCGATGGCTGCTTACCTGAAGTCACTTTCAGCATTTAAGCAATAAATGAATTTAATATTAGTTCAAACTAAAACACTTTATAGGTAAAAGCAAATGTTTCAATCGGAACAGTTGCAGGAAAAGTGGGCTCCACTTCTAAACTATGAAGGTCTAGACGAAATCAAAGACCCTCATCGTAAAGCGGTTACCGCCGTCCTGCTAGAAAACCAAGAAAAATTCCTCAGAGAGGAGCAAGCCTTCGGATCAGGTATCAACCTGATGGAAGCAACACCTACCAACAGTGCTAATGCTGCTGGTGCTTCAGGTGGATTCGGTGGTGGTGCAACCGCTGCTGGTCCAGTCGCAGGTTTCGACCCTGTATTGATTAGTCTAATTCGTCGCTCGATGCCTAACCTGGTCGCTTATGACCTGGCTGGTGTGCAACCTATGAGCGGTCCTACTGGACTTATCTTCGCAATGCGTTCACGTTATACTAACCAGTCTGGAACAGAGACATTCTACAACGAAGTAGACTCTGGATTCTCTGGTCAGGATAAAGGACTTGATGAAGAAGGTGGATTTACCGACGGAAACGCTGGTATGGGTACAACTTCACAGTCTGGAGACAACCCATCGGTACTTAACCCCGTTTCTTCTGCGTCTACTCGCGGATATAACGTCGGTCAGGGTATGCTTACTGGTGACGCTGAGAATCTTCAGGGTACTGGTAATGATGCCTTCAACCAGATGGCATTCAGTATTGAAAAAGTAACGGTTACTGCTAAGTCCCGTGCTTTGAAAGCTGAGTACTCACTAGAACTCGCTCAAGACCTTAAGGCGATCCACGGACTGAATGCTGAAGCCGAACTGGCTAACATTCTTTCTACTGAGATCCTCGCTGAGATCAACAGAGAAGTTATTCGTACAATTTATAAGACTGCTGAACAAGGTGCTGTTCAAAACACTGCAACTGCTGGTGTATTTGACCTAGACATCGACAGCAACGGTCGTTGGTCTGTTGAGAAGTTCAAAGGACTTCTGTTCCAGATCGAGCGTGATGCTAACGCAATCGCACAAAGAACTCGTCGTGGAAAGGGCAACATTATCCTCTGCTCAGCAGACGTTGCTTCCGCACTAACAATGGCTGGCGTATTGGATTATACTCCTGCCCTCAACGCTAACTTGAACGTTGATGACACTGGTAACACCTTCGCTGGTGTACTACAAGGTAAGTATCGTGTATACATCGATCCTTATTCTGCTAACCTTACAAGTGCTAACGCAGCACCTACAGGCGGCAACCAGTACTACGTTTGTGGTTACAAAGGTTCCTCACCTTATGACGCAGGAATCTTCTACTGTCCTTATGTACCTCTCCAGATGGTACGTGCAGTCGGAGAGAACTCCTTCCAGCCAAAAATTGGATTTAAGACTAGATATGGTCTAGTTGCAAACCCATTCGCTGAAGGTGGTACTCAAGGACTTGGTGGACTTCAAGTTAACGCTAACCGC
>Ga0208011_1000907_pt1 | contig 10976 bp, 15 predicted proteins | sample 7_EtaG_FD_184080 | JGI IMG/M metagenome (GOLD analysis project Ga0208011, IMG submission 184080) | Marine viral communities from the Subarctic Pacific Ocean - 7_ETSP_OMZ_AT15161 metaG (SPAdes) (version 2) | ecosystem: Environmental > Aquatic > Marine > Oceanic | place: Pacific Ocean | collected... | reverse complement strand
CACAATCGCAAGTGATTTTGTTATCTTCTGTCAGGATTTCATTCAAATACTCATCAACATCTGTATCGCCTAAGGCTGAATACACATCTGTTTTATCTTGCGTATCTGGCATGACCTGTAAAGAATAGTATAGACTTTTTAGCGGTGAATTTAACCATCGAGAAATAAATTCCCTATTCATTTTTACCATATCTGACCACCAATTCATAGAAATTGCGTGGGCCATACCAGTCTTGTCCATCATCACTTGCCATTCAGCATTTAAATCAAAGAAAGTATCCCAACCTACTTCTTGTGCAATCTCACACTTTGGATGGAACTGATAACTTGATACTCCAAGGGTAGAACTATCACGATCTATTTCTCTACTGATTGGTGGAGCTATTTCAGGTGACGTTGTATAACCTTCTCTATCCTTATAGCGATAAGCACAGGACGCAGTAGGAGCTACGGTGAAGGCTCTGGACATTCCATAACGTTTAGCTACCTTTGCTGCCTCTCTATATCCAACCTCTAAAGCTACAACTAACGAATGAGCCATCGTTATACCTGCAGGAGGTTCCTGTGTTGGATGTAGATTTCTATACCTAAGAGCTGATACAAAAGCTTTGTAAGATATACCTTCAATAGCTAATAGATTAGATAAACCTAATACACCTAAACCTACTTGCTTATCTTTTCTCTTATAAATACCTGATGATTCAACACCTGTTTGCTGATAAAGCTTACATAAAAACTCCATACCATGCACAAAAGCACTAGGTATCTCACTAATATCTTTAGTACCAGCTAAATTTATATGACTTAAAAGACAGGTATCTCTGGACTTAATTAAAATCTCTTGACATACATTGTGATAAATTCTTTCACCTTCACTGTCGTATTGCTTCTTAACAATCCAAATGTCTCCTTTACTTGCACCATCCATGATGGCTTTTAAAACAGTTGGTTTGTTAATTACATCGTGATCAACATTGACACAACGCTTAACCCAGGGAATACGTCCACGGTCATAGTTAATAAACTCAATGATATCGTCATGCTCCCAGTCGCAATGCACGCAAATGGCCCCATTACGGTATGTACCCCCTCTGCGTAGAACTTCATTGAACTTGCTATAGATCTCCATGAATCCACATGGACCTGATGCGACCATCCCATACTTATTCTTAGTACCTTTAGGACGCAACTTACTTAGATGGATAGCTACACCTGCCCCATAGCGCAATGCTTTAGAAGCAAACAAGAAGCTGGCCTCAATACCATCCTCATGCTCATCCATTGTGTCTTCCACAACGAATACAGTACATGACTGTGGGTAACGTCTTGTTGGTTCTTTCAACCAAGTTTCAACCCTACCTGTAACAGCTAGTGATGGTGTGAATTGCTCTAGTAGAGATGGTGGTTCCTTGAGTTTCATAGATCCCCTAAATAAGGTGGTACGTAATTTTTACCTTTTTGAACTTTGCCGTCTTTAAATTCAAAAGGAATTTTGGTTTGATTGGAAGAGTAGATACGCTCAAAAGCTTCGTTAGGATCTACACCTAATAAGTGTATAAATCCATAAGCAGTCCATATTAAATCAATGGCCTCTTTAATAGTCTGCTCACGGCCTTCATTTTTAAAGGCATGAAGAAGTTCATAGAACTCTTCCTCAACAAAACTTAACTGCTGTTCTTGGAAGACAGAACCATGATTTTTATAATCCTCAGCACTAAGCTGTCCAGCCAATTGCATCCATGTCTTTACCATGTCTGCATTTGTACTCTCTGAGGTCAGGCTCATCAGATTCTAATAGGGACTTGTACAAGGATACATCGTGAGGTTTCATTTTGGACTCTTCACGTTTAATTAAACGATTTAGATACCAAGAAGCCTTCTTGAGATCCTCTAAACCATTCTTGTCTTCATAACGGGTTACATATTTTATTATGTTTCCCTCAAGAAAATCGAAAGCATGACTCTCTATGTAGTCAATACATTCAACTACGGCTTGGTCGTGTCCGTAGTAACTGGGATTGGTGGGGTCCATAGTGAAATGTCATCGTAGGTGTACTCAGTAGACCTAAGAATACGAGCAAGCCTAGCTTGTACTAAAGCTTGCTGTTCACTTAGACCCTTCTTTTTGTAGGTGTTAACTACAGTTCGCCATGCGGTGGCAGGCGTGAAATCCTTAATAGGTATGAGCTTTTCTGCCCCTTTTGGGCCAATAGAAGGGCAGCCCCCAAAACCGTCAACTGCGTCGCCAATAAGTATTTGCCTATAGAAGAAGACATCAGCTTCTGGTTCAGTAATGGTTTTAATAGTTCCATCATCATTAAGGTGCAATCCAGGAATTTGATTAAGATCCTTATCGCCAGACCATATAATACTGTCCTGACCAAGAGACCTAGTTCCAAGAATTCCTAGCACATCATCTGCTTCTAACCTATACCAACATTCTGAGTTGTAATTATCCTCCATCCTTCTTCTAGCTTCTTTAAAGCCAACAGGTTTAAGCCTATGATTTGTAGCCCTTCTATTAGCTTTATAAGAAGGATCAACTTTATTACGAAAGTTATCAGTAGAAGTCCAGCAAAGTATCGCCTCTTCAGCATCTGCTTGACGCTTCTTACTAATTACCAAATCATCAAACAATAAACTCACCTCTCTTAAAGGTAAGTGTGTAGTAATGATGTCAGGCATCCATTCGATTTCTACTTCGCAGCTTTTTACTGCCTTAAAGAGCAGCATATCCGCATCAATAAGAAGCCTAACCATTGTTAAAAGCTCTGTTATAGGAAGCCTTACAGTAGGTAATCACTTCTTTAGCTTTAGGTTTTAAGTATTCATACATCCATTTACAATCTTTTATCAGAGAGTTCCATTCATAGAGATGCAACTGCCAACGTGCTATGGCATCTTCTTTATAGTCTTTCAGAGTGAGCTTAGGCTCAGGTCGTTTCTCCATCAGTATCCTTTTGATCTGTGGATACCTTAGTTGCTTTCACTAAATAATTTAAACCTTGGAGGACACCTTCTACATTGTCACCTAGTTTACCTATACCTGTATTGCAGTTACTACATATCCATCCTCTATGTTCACCAGTTTCATGATCATGATCCCAGTTAAGAGTAGAAGTACTATCACCACAACACTCACAAGGAGTACCAGGTGCAGGTGTTGTCTGTCCTTTACGTAACTTTATATAAAGACTCTGCTTGTAGTTAAAGCATGGCTTACATTCAGGTCTAGTCCAAGTCCCATTAGCACCAAACTCATTAATAGATTTTTCTTGACCACATATCTTACAGACCTTAGTGGCATTCGGCCCAGTTGTTGCCAATTTTATACTCACTTTCAACGTCTATTCTCATCTTAAACTGATTGCCAGCTTTCTTGGAAGCAGCCATCGCTATATCTGCAAGCTGTTGTGCATACTTTTCCTTTACTGAAAACTGAATCTCATCATGAATATGAGCTAAGAACGTCCAATCTTTTCCATATACCCAACCTTCTTTAGTTATATCGTCATAGCAAATGTTATACCAAGCCTTACTTAAAATTGCCCCAGCACTCTGGAGTAAAAAGTTAAGTGCAGAATGAGGTGAACGAATCTTTATAGGTCTTCCGTCTAGTGCCTTAAGGATTCCTTCGGAGTCTGCTTTTGATGTTACCTTTTTAGTAAGCGCAGCTAATGCTGGCATATTTTTGTAATACGTTTGCTTCAATTTCTTTCCATTCATACCAGTGATTTTAGAAAGTTTTTCTGCTCCTACACCATAAATTAGGGCATAGAAAAATGTTTTCGCTGAGTCACGGGTAGGCAAACCTGCAGCCATTTGATTAGCGGTGTGTATGTCGCCCTCAATGACCTCCTTCGCAAAGGAACCCCCATCAAAGGGCCACAAGTAATGCGCTAAACACCGTGCTTCGATTCCAGAGAGGTCCACACCAACCTGTTTGGGACAGGATACACCGCCCTTACTTACCATCCCTTTGGGACTTGTATAGGTGGACAAAACGTTAGGTCCAAACAATGAACGCATCTCTTTACCAAGCGTTGACCTAACAGCAACAGCTTGAGCTACGTTCGGGCTGACGTGGGCACATCTCATCGTGGCACATCCAACCGTAATAACGCTGCCGTGAATACGATTGTCAGACTGGACCAATCTCAACCAAGCGTTAGTGCCAGTGCTTAGTTGTCCAAGTCTTTTCTGAAGAGTAAGCGAAGTTAAGAATAACTCCGCCCCTGGAACATCTTTAAGAACACTCTCATCGATCTTAGGTTTCCCTGTTTCGGTGAAAGTTTCTGCTTTCCACTTCAGATGGTTCTTTAAAACCCAAGCTATGTGATCCCTAGAGTTAGGGTTCAAGGGAACCAAACGACACATAGTGGCTTGAGCTACGTATCCTCTAGAAGAATCATTACGCTTAGGAGTGAAGAGTCCACCATCAACGAAAGGGAACCGTTGTCTCAAGCTTTCGTCAATGTTCTTCAGTTGTGTAGCAATCTCAGCTTCCAATTCCATTGCCCCTTTACAATCGAAATGAAAACCAGACTGCTCTTGTTTGGAAATGAGTTTTGCGAATCTCATCTCAAGGTCAACAGCAGAAGGGACTACTTTGGCCTTAGGCTGCAGCCTGCTCCAAAGCTTAGCGGTCACGTCAACATCTGAGATACAGCGTTGTGCCAGTTCTTCTGTTAACTGTGAGAAATCTTCTAAGTCTGCGTGTTCTTTCTGCATACCTAGACGATGTGCATAAGCTTCTAACTTATGTCTCCCATAAAGTTGGATAGGCATATTCTTCCATTTATGTTTGTAGTCAATATCCAAAATGTCTGGATAGAACATCCTTGAAAGAATTAGCGTATCAACGGCGTGGCCCTTAGGGTTAAATTCAGGATATAGGTGCTTAATACACACCAAATCATATTGAATAATATTATGACCGACTAATACATCAGCCTCTTCTAGTATCGGTAACCATTCTTTAGGGTCTTTATATAACTTAGTTTCTTCACCAGCATTAATAGCACAACAATGAATAGTTGTGATGTCATTAATCTTCAGAGCGTTCGTTTCGATGTCGAACACTATCGTTGAGGTGGATACTGAGTTTGTTCTTAGAACAGAAGTTGACAAACTCTTTGAGAGTTTCTTCTTTGAAAGAGTGAACGACGCCATTGTATTTGAAGAATTTTTGTAGAGGTCTCTTAGCTTTCTCACTTGCAGCGAAAGCATGGAATTTCCTTTCGTTTATTTTTGTAATATGAACATCAAAAATCGGATTCAATAAAGACATGACCACTCTCTACAAAACTGGGGGTATCATCAAGCGTCACCATTCTGCCAGTTTTTTCATTATATTTCACACTACCTGCTACTCCTGTCCAACCACTAAAACGATTCTTGAGTACTCTGACAACTGTTCCAGCTCCAGATGAATCTTGTTGATCCCTTTCGAGACCGATACAAATGTCGCTAAGGCAACCAATACTTGAACTACCCCTAAGACTAGAAAGTGACGTTTGCTGACCATCTTCATACCCCTTGCCTCCCTGAGGTCTTCTTAAGTGACTAACTAATAGTAAACCAGCTCCTGTTTCTTCTACTAAAGATCTGAGTTTTGTCATTGTACGATCAATCGCTTTAACTTCATTACTTTCATCTGAGCCTGACACCAAGATCGATAAGTGATCAAAGATAACCCAGTCGCAACCCAAAGAGACAATACAATACCTGATCCTATTAAGAAGTACATCACAGTCAAGGGAGCCAAAATGATCGTAGAGCCAAAGCCTCCCTGTTCCCAAGGTCTTCTCGAATGCTTTTTCGATTTGTTCATCAGTGATGTTTCCTCTATCTATGTGAATTGGGTAGTTAAGATCGATACCTATGAATCTTCTAGCTGTTCTCCTTAGGTTCTCTTCTAAGGAAATGACACCAACAGTTTGATTCTGTCTTACTAAAAGGTCATAAGCGATTTCATTTACAAAAGTTGATTTACCTATGCCTGTACCTGCCGTGATAGTACAGAGTTCGGATTTACGTAGACCATGAAGCTTGTCATTCAAGAACTGGTAAGGATACTCAGCACTACTTTCCTTAGGATCTTCTAGTACTTCAGTTAATAACTTAGAAGCATTGATGATACCGTCAGGCTCATACTCCTTAGCATTCCATACCATATTCATAATGGCTTTGGTATCTCCAGCTAATAGAGCTTCATTAGCATCTTTATAGCTTTCAAGATTTCCTACCTTTCCCTTACGTGGTGGTAATAGTTGAATATCTCTTTGTACTGCACTCTGTCCATGCTCATCAGTGTCATAGCACAGTATGACTTGTTCAAACTTAAGTAGCCAAGGTAGCTGTGACTTAATAACTTTCTGACCTGACTCAACACCATTAGGTAATGAGACACAAGGCCAGTTCTTTCTTACTGCATGGTAAGAGAGACAGTCATACTCTCCTTCAAAGATTACTAAGAGCTTACCCCCATCACCCCACTTCTCTTGACCTAAGAATCTATTATCAGGGTTAGAGCCATGCATTAAGAACTGTTTGTTCTTCTTACGTATCTTGTACCCAACAAGTCTTCTTTGATCGTCATAGATAGGCCAGAAGTAAGCAGTCTCATTACCATGCTTACCTTTGATATAACCAAAGAACTTATTACTATCTGCTGGTATTTTCCTAGATTTAATCTCTACATAATCACCAATAACAGGCTCAATTTCATTTGGTGTTGAAGGGGTTGGAGTAGGCATGATACCAGTTGCAGATTTGAAGTAGTTACAACCTGGAGTGAAACAGTACTCATGACCATCTTCATAGATAGCAACATTATTATTGCTACCACATTTAGGACACGGTGAATGAATAACTGACATTTAAAAACCTCCAAGGTTCTGGGAACTCCTTGGAGGCAGTGGTAAACCCTTTCAAAACTTACCAACCGAACTATAGCGCAGTCCAGCGTCTAGGCAAGTGAGGGCCTTTGCACCAAGGAATATTGTATTTGTCACACCATTGGGCATAAGTCATCTTTGCAGTACGACTTAGCTTTTGATGTGGATTCTGAAAGCACATCCTTAGATCTACTTCAGGGTGTTGTTCCTTAAAGACCTTGACCAGTCTGCGGTCATCTGAATCGAAGTATCCTTTTATCTCTATGACTGAGCCATTACCTAAAACTAGGTCAGGTGTATAGCGTCTGGGGATCACTACGTCGTACTTGTGTTTCTCATACTCGAAGTGAACCCCATCCTCAGTGAGACTCTTAGCTACCTCTGACTCAAACCCCGAACGAAATCCATCTCTTGTACGTTTACCGTACTTATGAAATCTTCGGGAGGTCATAGCAGTTAGAAGTCGTCGTCTTCGTCAGGTACAGTAGCAGGTTCTTTTACTGAAGGTTTAGCTTGAGTAAAACCTTTCTGTTTCTTGAAAGAAGTTGCTACATTAAACTCTTCTCCACCACTGTCGCTACCTGTAGTAGTAACTGCTTTAAGTATTTGCATACCTTGTGGTACTAAACGCATACCACCCTTCATAGCTTTAGGTGATATAACCTTAGTCTTTACTTGTATTAAAGCTAAAGTACCTTCTTTTAGAAAGATATCCTTACTAACTGGTGCTAAGTTTCCATCTACTACTGGAAAAGGAAACTCTTCATAAGCTGGGTTAGCTGAAACAGATACAGTAACTGAGCCATCCTCATTTGTTTTAAAAGGAGCATCGAAGTAACCATTCTTTTTCTTATTAGTTGTTACTTTATCTCTCCACCACTCACAAGCATTGTCATAAGCATCGCTTAATTCACTGAGTAATTCCTCTGTATCCTCAGTTACTCGAAGCTTAAGCCTAAAGTTACAAGGCATATTCTGAAACGTTGGTGGATTGATGTGATGAGGTATATAACCCTCAAAGGTTCCTGTAAATTTCATGTCGGTATTTGAAAGGACTTCTGAAACGTAATGAAGAAGACCTCCTTTGGAAAGCTTTTATGTGCCACTTCTTAAAGCGTCTTTAAAGAAGTCTTTAAAGCTTCTTTAGAGTATTAGAATAAAGAAGTTGTAAAGATGTCGTTTAAGTAACATCACTACCTATTCAAAAAGTACAGTCCTTTACAATACAAAGGTACATTCTTAAAACATATGAAATTTGCAATCGCTCTAGCTGCCCTGCTAGGTGTAGGTACAGCTCCTGCCCTTGCTGGTGGTCTTTATACAAACGTAGAGTCTAATGCATCATATACAGGCTCTGACTATACAAACAGAACAACCGACCTTCATTTGGGATATGAAGGAGACTTGGGAACAGAATCTTTTGGCTACTATGTCCAAGGAGGACCAGCCTTTATTGCTCCTGATGGTGCTGATGGTTCTACTCAGTTCAGTGGTAAGTTAGGAGCTAACGTAGCTGCTTCAGAGAAGCTTGACGTTTATGGTGAAGTGTCTCTTCTTACTGCAGATGTAGGCGACTCAAGCTATGGAACTAAAATCGGAGCCAAGTACAAGTTCTAAACCACTAGACTTTGTATATTGTGATGAATGTCACTGTGTTCATTGCACTGAGACTAGGAGACAACAACAACGTTATGGTTTCCATCATCACGAACAAGCTCAAGAACGCATAGGCCAGTTATGATAGTATGCCACTTTTCGTAGTGGTATACTATTAGTAGCAACGGCTACCAGATCTGATAACCTCTAGCTTACGTTCATCCCACAAAGGGACGCAGGTAACCTATTCAAGGAACGGGGAATAGGTGTTAAGAGGATCAACTCATGACCAAACTCGTCTACCGTGGTGTTGTGTACTACCGTAAGGAGCACTAAACACCGATCAGTCAGGCCCTCAGTTTTCTGGGGGTCTTTCTGTTTCCCAATGATCAATCAAGTTTTTCTTCACCTGCTTCTCTTTGTCACTGTCCCAGTGATCCTTCTTTGCTATGCCATCTATCTTCTCAAGATGGTCAAGTAATTCATCTGCTCTTGACTCCTTCTTCGTCATCGTCTTCATTGTCGGACTCTGAAGTAGAAGGTGGCGTATTCTGTACATCATATAAAGAGTGTAATTTTCCGTCTGGTCCCATGTAAAAACATCCGCTATCTCTTATCTTAAGATAATCATCTTGTAGTAGTTCTATAAATGCGCCGACCAACTGTTGACACGTTCCTGCCTCTAATACTGATTTGTGCAGGTCTGTCTGCGCTTCCGCTACTGAGGAGATCCTTTCAGCATCATCAAACTCCCAGACCAACTCATGTCTTTCATCAGCTTCATCCTCCAAGTACTCCATAGCTTTAGTAGCCCTCTGCTCTAGCACCCTCATTCTGGCTAGTAGCATTGGTAGGTAGTCTTTAGCCACCCTACGTAGTGGCAAGTAGAACTTATCCTTAGCTGTCAGTGTCGGCATATTCAACACGAATGTCCTTTCACTAATTTAAACCATCCTCTCTATGCTAATGTGTGGCCGTGATAGTATTTTCTAGAATATGATCGATTCTCTCTTTGTACTATTGATAATGATTCTCAGTGTCTATTGCATCATTAAGTTTTATAACCCACATTAAATGAGTCTCATTATCAATAAGAATACACAAAGAAAAAGCCCTGAATTAACAGGGCTACTTAAGTAATAAAACTAGAAAGAATACTGTAAGAGCTACATAACACATTTATTCCTCTTCATCATCTAGTAGTTCTAGGATATAGTCATATACTTCTGGATAGCTATTAGTATTGAATACTTTTAAAGCATCACCAAGCATACATAACTCTTTATAACCTAAACATTTAGAAATAGGTAAGGTTGTATGCACTGCCAAACTGTTTCCATAATGCTCATCACTAAAGCCTATTAGATCTAAGTAAATACTAAAAGGATCAGCATCTCCTAAGTAGAAATTGAAGCACCATTCATGGAGTTTTTTAATGGCTTCAAACTCAGGGTATAGGTCACTCATATTTACTATGCCTCTTGATTAGATCCGAATGTCTCCTACCTTGCCAGTCTTTGGCAAAGGATGTGATTTGTTGCGCAATCATCCGATCACTCCATTTAGATTCTTTACCTTGTGCCTTGATGATCTCAAGACCTGCAAGAAAGTCTCTTGAACTATTCATCATTGGTAGAGTCCTCAAAGGTGTCGTTGTCATCAGGAATAATCAGTGTAGGATCTTCGTATATGTTGAATCCTACACAGATATTATCTGAGTTATAAATAAAATAATGAGGGTTTAATATTTCCATTACTTCACACCTCCTTTGATTAGCTTTAAGTCTGGCTTGACTGCATCAGCCATGCGTTTAATAAAGGCTAAGAACTGATTACGCTTAGTAGCTTGATTAGCTATCTTTACTAAGTCACCTTTGATAATAGGTTTATCATTTACCCATGCTGGTAATGGTGCTTGATGTGGCTTTTGTTTTGGTTGATCAGCTAAAGCAGTTCTTAACCTGCCAGTAATAATAACCTCCCATAAGTCGTTAGACTGTTCTATTAAATCAAGTGCTGAGAATCTTATATGACCTGAGTTAATAGGTTGATGTGTCTTCTTACAACCTTTAACTGTTGTGCCTGTGAAGTTGGTTATCTTAAGAGTTGATCCTGGTATATTTGGAAACCAATCATAGATTAACTTAGCTTCATCAAATGTTTTGAATGTAGCTAATAGGATGTAACCATCCTTAGCCATTGGACCTTTGAGTAGCACTTGAAACGTTGCATACTCTATTGCATCGAAGGCAATACGACGCTGCTTTGCTTGTGACATTGGAAAGGATATGAAAGGGATTACACTAATTGCTTAGTGCTTACTCATATTGGATAAGCAATAGTAATAAGCAAGGATCTATTAATAATTATTCATGATTGCTCATAGTTTGTTGTGGTCGTGGCCATACATATAAATAAAAAAATAACAAGCTTACTCGGACAGTCTGGCAGCCGTCACATCACCTACCTATAGCACGTGAA
>Ga0208011_1000906_pt1 | contig 10977 bp, 4 predicted proteins | sample 7_EtaG_FD_184080 | JGI IMG/M metagenome (GOLD analysis project Ga0208011, IMG submission 184080) | Marine viral communities from the Subarctic Pacific Ocean - 7_ETSP_OMZ_AT15161 metaG (SPAdes) (version 2) | ecosystem: Environmental > Aquatic > Marine > Oceanic | place: Pacific Ocean | collected... | reverse complement strand
AGAATCGATTATGCAGATGATACTGCAACAGCATTAGTAAAAGGTCCATTGAGTGTTGCTAGATATTATCTGGGAGCAGCAAGTTCTAGAGCAAATGCAATTCCAACTACTGCTCAATCAGACAATCAAGGCATAATATCTTATTCTGATACGGCTGGAGAAGAAAATGATACGACATGTCAGTTGGATGTGAATTCTACTGGAAAAATTAAGTTCACTGGTGCTGCTGGTATAGTCACATCGACTTCTGCTCCTACTGTAGATACATGGTCTCATGCAGCAGTCACAAGAACAGATAATACGATTAGTCTTTATATTAATGGTGTTCTAGAAAATACTGGCATCACTACTCATACCTTCAGTGATTATGCGAAGGTTACGATTGGAGCAAATAGACCACGTAGTACATTCTATAAAGGTGACATTTCTCAAGTGCAGATTTATAAAAAAGCACTGTCCTCCGATGAAATTCAACAAAACTTTAGATCTGTTAAGAAAAGATTTGGTCTCTAAATAATCATAAGTCGCACGTGCTTATGGAAATCTTATCTTCTCCTAAACATTATTTGTTTCATTTACATACAACAAGTTCAGCAGAAGCAAGAAGGATATGGAGGACGAAGATAAAGGAGAGGTGGGATAATGAATGTGCTTATTGTGGGTCAGAAGAAAACCTAACAATTGATCATGTAATTCCACGATCTAAAGGTGGAATGAATACATCTAAAAATATGGTATGTTGTTGCGAATCTTGCAATCATGACAAGGCACATACATTTTGGGAGGAATGGTATTTTGCTCAAGATTTTTTCAATACCAAACAATATAATAAGATTCAGAAAATGCTTCTTGAATATTTTATAAATAAATGAAGGCAGTATATACTGTCTTCTTCTGGTACATACCGAATATTATAGATGCCAACACCAATAAGGATTAAAAGATCTGCGGTTGAAGGGAAGAGACCTACCCATTCAGATTTGCAGATAGGAGAATTAGCTCTTAATACACATGATGCCGAACTTTTAACGGTAAGAAATAGAGCAGGTATTGGTAGTGATATTGTTCGGATAGGCGCTGGAGTAACAGTAACAAATATAATATATGTAACGAAAGATGGAAATGATGAGAATACGGGGTTAAAGCAAGGAGATGCAAAGGCAACAGTAGGAGCAGCACTCACAATATCTTCTGCAGGATCTTGTATTAAAATAAGTGCTGGATTATATACAGAAAACAATCCATTAGTTGTTCCAAAACAAGTATCAATTGTTGGTGATAGTATAAGAGAAGTATCAATACAACCACAGAATCAATCTTCAGATTTATTTCATGTTGCCAATGGAGATTATTTTGGAAGCATGTCCTTTATTGGAACAATGACTGCTGGAAATGCTGTCTTTGCATTCAATCCGGATAAGATAGAGTATATTGATCAGTCACCATACGTTAGGGATTGTACTAATTTTATTAAAAATAGTATTGGATTAAAGATAGATGGTGATGATGCTGTTGGTCCTTTCAAGGCAATGGTTCTTGATTCCTTTACGCAATATAATGAGAATGGTATTGGAGCATCGATTACTAATGAGGGTTATGCCCAGTTAGTTTCTATGTTTACTATTTGTAATGATACGGCAATTTATTGTGGTACTGGTGGTGCATGTGATCTAACAAACTCTAACTCTTCTTTTGGTAATTATGGTTTGGTTTCTGATGGAGTTGGACCAGAAAAATATGTAGGAATCGTAACAACTGCTCAAGTCGCTAATAAAGATAAATTTGCTATTGATTTAAATACACCTTCTTTATCTGTAACAGATGCAGTTTATACAGGATCAACAGGTATCGTAACTGTAACTACAAATACTGCTCATGGATTCCAAGTTGGAATGGGGATAACCTTTGCCAAGTTAGGATTCACTTGTTCATATGGTGATTATACACATACTTTTGCAGGAACACAATTTGTAAATGCGGTTAAAGTAGTTGGTGCTGGTGCACTTACACCTACAACTGCTACTTATAATCCTAATACTGGTGATTTAGTTTTAACGGTTGGATCTGGACATGGACTTACAGCAGCAACGACGCATACAGTAACATCTGCTACTTATACACCTACATCTGGAGTATTAGATCTTACACTTAATAGTCATGGATTTACTGGATCTACTAATCATCAAGCAATAAGTGGTACGGTATATGATGCTACTTCTGGAATTTGTACTATTCAAGTTAATAGTCATGGATTTTCTGTTGGAGAAAGAATTAAATTAGATGATGGTGCACTGACATTTACATGTGCTAAAGATGTACATGCTACGAATCATACATATCCAAGATCAACAGATCCTACTAGTGGTAAGTGGTTAGCAATTAGATCTACTACTACTAATACATTTGAAGTTGATGTAGGAGCATCTTCTTATACAGGTATTCATACATTTGTATCAGGAACAGCTACTGGTGTTAAGAAAGCAAATGATTATGTGAAAATTGTTGGAGACTCTCTGACATTTACATGTGCTAAGGATAGTAATGCTACGAATCATTCGTATCCAAGAATAAGTGATCCATCTTATAACACTTGGTTAGCAATTGGATCAACCACTGCTAATACATTTGCAGTTGATGTTGGAGTTTCACCTGATACATCTACTCATGTTTTTGTATCAGCATCTTCAAATGGAATTTTAAAATCAACAAGTAATATTGGAATTGCGACAGATTCTTTAGCATTCACTTGTTCAAAGGATAGTCATGCTACTCAGCATACTTATCCTCGTAGTACTGATCCAGCACATGATGTAACATTAGGAGTTAAATCTGTAGATTCTACAACAGCTACAGTTAATGTTGGAGTATCAACTAATGATATATTTCCAAGTATTACAAATCCTGCATATAAAAATGTCTTTGAAGTTGTAGAAGTTCCTTCTACAAAATCATTCTCTGCATATGTCGGGATTAATACTCGTCCACATAATTATGTTGCAGGTGGAAAGGTAGAAATAGATATTCAAAGACCTTATGATGGACAGGTTATTTATTTTGATAATTTATATGAAACTGTAGGTAAGATTAAAGTTGGTTCTGCTGGTACTGGATATAGTAAGACTCCTACTATTACTATTGATAATCCATCCACTAGTGGTGACTGGGGAGTTAAAGCAGCAGCTGTAGCTACAATTGATACATTGGATGGTAGTATAGAAAATATTGATTTAGTTTCTAGTGGAAGAGGTTATACTTCAACACCAACAGTTACATTTTCTACTCCGGATTCTGGAATTAATACGGCAACAGCCACAGTGACAATGGTTCCGACATATTATGTTGTTGCAAGTTCAACACCAATTTCTGGAGGGATCTCTACTGTTACACTTACTGATAATGTACCTTATGCAGTGGGTGTTGGAACAACAGTTCCATTCGTTAAACAGAGTAAGATCCTAGCATCTAGTCATTCATTTGAATATGTTGGTTCTGGTGTAACAATTGGAGGTGCTCTACCACAAAAGGGCGGCACTTTAGTTCAAGATAATGAAGTTGATGATCGTAATGGTGGATTAACTATATTCACAAGTACTGATCAGTCTGGTAATTTCAGGATTGGTGATGGTGTCATCATTAATCAACAAACAGGACGCATTTCTGGAGACTTTTATTCCAAGAGTTTGTTCTCGACTATGACACCATTCATTCTAGCATTAGGAGGAGATTAAAAGAATGGCACTAGCACTTAATGTATTCCAAACAGTAACACAGGTTGTCCCAACAACTGCAGTTGGAATTTATACAGCACCTGTTGGATATACTGGTGTTGTTTTACTAGCACAAGCAGCAAATGTTGGGAGCTCAGCTCATACAGTTTCATTTTCACATGAAAGGTCAACAGCAGGTGTTGCTGTGACTACGGAGATTGTTAAAGATTTCCCAATTAATAATAATGATACATCAAATTTACTTCCAGGTAAACTTGTTATGGAGACAGGTGATATTCTTGTAATATCTGCAAGTAATGCAACTGATGTCAAATTTATAGGAAGTATATTAGAGACACTTAACTAAAATGGCAAATTACGTTAGCACTAGAGTTAAAGAACTTAATATTGGTATATCTTCGTATAGTGCCAGTAAAACTTCATTGGATGTTATTGGTGGTGCTGTTATCTCTGGAGTTACTACATTAGCATCTGCTGGTGGTATTACAACTACTGGTGGTGATTTTTATATTGGTGGAGATTTATATGTTAGTGATGATATAGTACTTGATGAAGTTACTGCACGTAATATTAATGCTACTGGTATTGTCACCGTCGGCACAACTTTAGATGTTGATGGAATATTAGATGTAGATGGTGATACACAAGTAGATGATTTAAATGTTGCTGGTGTCGCTACATTCTCTGCTCTTGTAGATGTTAATAATCGACTTGATGTAGTAGGTGGATCTAATTTAGATCAATTAAATGTAACTGGTGTTAGTACTTTCACAGGAACTGCTCAATTTAATGGACTTGCGGATGTTAATAATCGTATTGATATAGTAGGTGGTGCAAATATAGATCAGTTAAATGTAGCAGGTGTTGCTACTTTCGGTAATACTGTAAGTCTTCCTGATAATACAAGTTTGTTTCTTGGGAATGATGATGATTTAGAATTATTACATAATGCTGGTGGTAATAGTTACATTAAAAATAATTCTCCCGTATTAGAGCTTCGTTCAGATGCCACTAATATTAATAGTAAGAATAATTCTGTTACCTTCCTCAAAGCTAATGCTAGTGGTCTTATGGCCACTACTGGTATTCTAACTGCGACAACATTAGATATTTCTGGTAATGTAGATATTGATGGTAATACGACATTAGATAATCTTGCTGTTGCCGAAGGTGCTGTTATTGTAGGTGGTGCTAATGTAGATCAGTTAAATCTAACTGGTGTCTCTACATTTACTGGTACTATTGATGCTAATGGAGCATTAGATGTAGATGGAGATACTCAATTAGATGATCTTAATGTAGCAGGTGTAGCAACGTTTAGTAGTAATGTGTATGTTGGTAGTGGCATTACAATGTATGCCTCTACTGGTATTGTAAGTGCTACTGCATTTTATGGTGATGGTTCTGGTTTAGAAAATACTGGTGCTGCTCTTGCAGCTGCATCAGGATCTCAAAGACTTGTTTTAACGAGTTTAACAACAGGTACTATGATTACTGCTGCTACAGATTCAGATTTAACATATAATGGTACAACAGATACATTAAATGTTGGGTCTGCCGTTACAATGGGTGGTTCTACTGGGGTTATAAGTGCTACATCCTATCATGGGAATCAGGTTATAGGAACTCCTACTGGTGGATTTAAGACGGGTGCAATTACAATAACAACTACTGATGCGACAAAGGATAATATAAATGACTTAAATAATATTCTTGGTAAGTTGGTACCAGATGCTCCAGATACAATTAATGGTGTTGCTATTGATTTAGATAACGATACAGAATATTATCTATGTGCTGGATTTACTCCAACAAATAATACTGGTGGTTCTGCACCAGATCAAACTGGAACTACTGCATACGTTCGAAATACGGATAGTACAGTTACTACTGATACTTTAACAGAGTATGGTCCAGGAGATTCTGGAACTGTGACTGGATTCATTAATGCTGTTGGGGTTGGGACTACAACCTTAACCGAAGGGGTTAATAATGGAACATATGATAAATTAGTAATATCAAATAATGAGGATGCATCTAATTCTACTAGAAATACTGGAATTGCTTCCCAGTTTTATGAGATTTATGATGTTCGGTTATTGAATGCTGTATCTCCTGATGGATATAATAAAGCATACCTTACACAAAGTTCTAGTACAACTGGTTCTACTTATTGGTATGAAGATCCGAGTACTACAGGTGTTCCAGATGTAACATTTAGTAGTGTTACTACTCCACCTGGAGCATCTGATGTAGTTGCATATTCTTCTGGTATTCCACATTATACCCAATCAACATCAAATCAATTTAGTTATGTTATATCAGTAACAAATGCTACGGGTGATATGTATTATAGTAATAATAATAGACTTCTTTCGGCAGAGAGTGCTACTACTGGATTTACTAAACCAGATTCGTATAAACTTTTCAATGAAATGGTTTCTGTTGGAGGAACAACAGGAACACATCCACCAGTACAGAATTTTGGACTAGGTGCTGGAGTAACTTGTCTAGCAACTCATTCTCCAAATAATATTCATGCAACTATTACATCTAATCATTTTCATGGATGGGATTGTAGCACACCATATGGAAGTGATAATAATGAAGAAGCATCATTAAGCGATGCAGTTAATATTATGGGTACTACTGCTGACTATACTAATAATGTTGATGAAGATGCTATTGAATGTACAGTTGGTTCTTTAACTGGTGGATCCGCAACAAGAGTTAAGGCAGGTGCAACTGGAGATAATCCAACTGCTACTTATGTTTCTTGGACTGGTGGTAGTGCTGGTTCGATTGATACTTATGAGGCAGCAGTAAGAGGTGGGGATTTACGTCATGATGTAACTAATTACTCTACTGGTTATTTGCCAGTTGGTCCTAATTATTCTGGTAATGATGCCAGTCAGTATTTTCAATTCCAGTTTATACAGGCTTCGATATCAGAGTTTCAGATTTCTTATACTGGCTCTTTAACTGGATGTTGGGTATGTATGCCTGATAACTCCACATGGACTACATCATTATCAGGTACAAACGGTTGGGCAAATATGTTCGCCGCATATAAGGGATCTGGTGTCCCAACTACAGCAGAACCAGGATGTTCTTCTGGTGGAGTAATGGATACTAATGGTGGTACATTCACCTGTGTATTTGGTACAGAATCATCATCTAATGATTCCAATAACAGAGTTTTAATTAGGTTTAAGATGACCTCTGGAAACTCAATTAGTGATATTTCATTGTCAGATACATAAGATACGGAGAGGTAAATCACTGTGGCAGCATCACAAGAGCAAAAGGTAGATTTTCTACTAAAAAAAATTGGTTACACGGCATCTAAATCAGGTATTGCCGAAGATTCTTCTTTAAGTGGTACTAAGAAAGCTCCTTTTGCTGAGCCTATTCCATCTCCACTAACGATTGCCGATAGTTCTGTATGGGCTCAATCAGCAAATATTCCTGGAACTCCACCAACATCTAGTACTGATTTTGTAGGTATATACACGGCTGGAACTTCTGGATTCCGTATGACTGTAGATAATACAGTTTCTGGAAATCGTACCTTTATTGCAAGAGCTAATTGGGCTATTGATTCATCATCTAATTCTGGTGATTGGATTGATACTCAATTTGGTTCTGATTATATTGTAAAAGTTTATAAGGGTGATCCAAATTCTGGTGGCGTTCAATTATCTGCTGCTGGTGCTGGATCGAATGATACTTGGTTCTTTGATTATTCTTCTGGTATTTTAAATTTTAATGGAGATGCTGTTCCTACTGGTGTAAGTACAAGTAATATTTACCTTGTTGGTTATCGTTATACAGGTATTAAGGGAGTACTTGCTCCAGGTGCTGCTGCTACAGTTACTACTTTTCATGCATCAGGGATATCAACGTTTGCTGGCGCAATAGATGCCAATGGAACTCTTGATGTAGATGGAGACACTCAACTAGATGATCTTAATGTAACAGGAGTTTCTACATTCTCTGCTCTTGTAGATGTTAATAAGCGTATTGATATAGTAGGTGGTGCTAATATAGATCAGTTAAATGTATTGGGCATTTCTACTATTAGTAATGTTCTTATTGGTGGTGGTACAACAGAATTACTTGTAAATGGTGATGCAAGAATTACTGGGGTTATAACATCAGGTACAGACTCAATAACGATTGATGGTCCTACTGGAATTATCTCTCTTAGTGGTATAGTTGCAACTGGTATTGTAACTGGTGTAACTGGTACCTTTAGTGGGGATATAACTGCTGCTAATTTCACTTCTAGTGATGGTGGAGGTGGTGGTTATAGTGGAATTGGTGCAACATTCAATGCTCTAGACATTGCTGGTATATCAACATTTCATGGCGCAATAGATGCCAATGGAACTCTTGATGTAGATGGAGACACTCAACTAGATGATCTTACGGTTACTGGTGTTACTAGCTTTACTAATAAGGTTATAGTACATGCTAGTAATGAGTTGTGGATTGGTACTAGTGGTGATATACAACTAGGATATAATGCTGGTACTACAACTCCATACATAAGGGCTGATGAATTAAGATTACAAAGTGTTAGTGGTTCTGAAGATTATATTTCAGCTGATGTTGGTGCAGGGGTATCCATATACCATGATAATTCACTTAAATTTAAGACGGTAGGAACGGGTGTTTCGATTTCTAATGGCGTATCTACAACTGCTACACTCTTCGGTCCAGAAAATATAATTATTGACCCAGCACCACTTGGTATTGGAACTACGAGTGGTACTGTAAGAATTAAGGGAGATTTATATGTAGAAGGAACACAATTTATAGTTGATTCGGATCATATACATCTTGGTGACTTTGTTGTTGGTATTGCGACTACTGTAGCTACAGAAGCACTAACAGATGGTGCTGGTCTTGGTATTGGATCTATAGGTTATGAAAAGACATTCTTATATGAATATAATAGTGGAACGAATCCATCATTAAAGTCTAGTGAGAATTTAAATGTTGCTAGTGGTAAAGGATATCAAATAGGGGAAACTGAAGTTCTTAATGCTACTACTCTAGGGGGTGCTGTCGTTAATTCTTCATTAACGAATTTGGGAAATTTAACAGCATTAACTGTTAGTGGTAATATAGATGCTAATGGAACATTAGATGTAGATGGAGATACTCAATTAGATGATCTTAATGTAGCAGGTGTAACAACGTTTAGTAGTAATGTAAAAGTTGGTACTGGTGTTACTATCTTCTCTTCTTTAGGTATTGTAAGTGCTACTTCATTCCGAGGGGATGGTAGTTCTTTAACTGGTATTGTAGAAGGTGTTCCTGGCATCTCTACATTAGGCAATTCTGCTTTCCAAGACATAGTTGTTAATGGTGGTCTAACTGTTGCTGGTGTATCTTCGGTCGGATCTGGCATTACAATGTATGCCAATTCTGGTATTATAAGTGCGGTTGCGTTTTATGGAGACGGAGAGAATCTTGGTAATATCATTAAAGCAAAATTAGAAGGTCTTAGAATTTTAAATGAAGGATCCTTTGTTGGTACTGGATATACTGTTGCACTATTAAATTTTGTTGGAGATAATGTTACTGCTAGCTTAACTGGTATTGGATCTACTGCAACGATTACATATTCAGATTATCCAACTTATAAGACATTAACTGTAAGTGGTGTTTCAACCTTCGGTGGAACTCTAGATATAAATGCCGCAATAGATGCTGATTATAGTGCTGATATTTCTGGTGGTTTAACTGTTGATGTTTTAAATGTAACTGGTGTATCTACTTTAGGTAGTCCTGGTTTAACTCTTGATATAAATTCCGCAATAGATGCTGATTATGGTGCTAATATTGCTGGTGGATCATATCTTGATAATCTTTACGTTGCTGGAGTAACTACTACTAATGGTCTTCTAGATGTTAATAATCGTCTTGATGTAGTAGGTGGTGCTAATATAGATCAGGCCAATGTATCTGGTGTTTCAACCTTTGGTGGTGTTGTAGATATAAATGCCGCAATAGATGCTGATTATGGTGCTGATATTGCCGGAGGACTAACGGTAGACCAGGCTAACATATCTGGTGTATCTACCTTCGGTGGAACCTTAGATATAAATGCCGCAATAGATGCTGATTATGGTGCTAATATTGCTGGTGGATTAACAGCAGATCATGCTAATGTTGCTGGTGTTGGTACATTTAATTCTCTAGACATTGGGACTGATGTTGATGTTGATGGAACATTAGAGGCAGATGCAATTACCGTTGATGGTACAGCTTTAGACACTCATATTGCTGGTGTAACGGTTACAAACTCTACTAATGCTGCACATGTTTTAGTTACTGATAACGAAGCTACTTCTGAGAATAATTTAATTACATTTGTTGAAGGTGCTACATCTACAACTGGTAATGTAGGATTAGAGATGGATGGTAATTTCACTTACAATCCTAGTAGTGGTACAGTAGCTGCTACAGCATTCTCTGGTGATGGTTCATTATTAACAGGAATTTCTGCTGGATATTTTGCTTCAAATAGCACTGGTATTCATACAACATCTAATGTAGGTATAGGAACTACAACAGCTTCATCTGCTTTAACAGTTAGTGGTGATGTTAATGTAACTGGTGTATCGACATTCTGGAATGATGTTAAGATTGTTGGTGGTGGTTCTACTGCAGGAAATCAGATCACAATTGGTGCTACCACACTCAATGATGGAACACTAACCTTTGATGGTACAGCAGGACAGTTGTTCTCGATTAGTAATAATTTAACTGATGGTTCTATATTCTCTGTTAATGACGTTTCTGGTATGCCAAGCATTGATGTTGGTGCTGCTGGAACAATTCAGTTGGCTCCTTATGGTGCTGGTGAACTGGTTGGTATTGGAACTACAAACCCAACATCGAAGTTAGATGTTGTTGGTGATGTTCAGGTGGTCGGTGTCGTCACTGCTACTTCCTTCTCTGGTGATGGTAGTGCTCTTACCAATCTTCCTGACGCAACTGATGGATCATTTATAGGTCTGAATGTAACTGGAATTACGACCCTTGGTGATGATGTAAGAATAACTGCTGGTGGTTTAAATGTTACATCAGGAATTGTTAGTGCTACTGGATTAGATATTGGAACTAATGGTATTGATGTAGACGGACAAGCAGACTTAGATGAGGTAGTTGTTGCTGGTGCTGCGACATTTAGTAGTAGTGTCAAGATTGATGGAGCAGTAGATATAGGTACAGG
>Ga0208011_1000905_pt1 | contig 10980 bp, 11 predicted proteins | sample 7_EtaG_FD_184080 | JGI IMG/M metagenome (GOLD analysis project Ga0208011, IMG submission 184080) | Marine viral communities from the Subarctic Pacific Ocean - 7_ETSP_OMZ_AT15161 metaG (SPAdes) (version 2) | ecosystem: Environmental > Aquatic > Marine > Oceanic | place: Pacific Ocean | collected... | reverse complement strand
TGCAATATTGCCTTCACGTTCCAGCCAGTTAGCCAACCATTCCTTCTGGTGGTCAGGTGCTGTTGCTTGAAGAATCCTTGTGACTGAATAATAGATATTTCCCTTCTCATCTCGATAAACCCTGCCATTAGGGTCGTGATCATCCAGACGTTCCAGGGGCCACTTACGGAGTCTTGCCAAAATATCGTGGACTCCAACCGTACCAATCGACATAAATTAAATACAATTTCCCCATTTTTAACTTACCACAAAAAGAAAGCCGCCAGCACTGGAGAGCTAGCGGCTATTAGAGCAATTATGCCTGTGCTGAGAAAGGGTTGCCTCCTCCCAGCAAACGGGTCATATCAAAACCCTTGGCGATCGCTTCCTTGAGGGAAGCCTCCACCTTCGCGTTCTCCTGGGTCCTCTGCGGACAAGGGCGTAAGGAATACTCGGTTGTAAGCCCTGCACCCTCGCGACCCAAAGTGAAATCAGTAGCAAGAATGTCAGCAAAATCCTCCTGTTGTGAAATCTGATCGAGTTCCCTTATCAACCCTTTCTGGCTGAGCTGAAAAATCTCAATCTTGGTTGTGTCGTAGTTGTAAATAGGAACCGCGATTGCAAATTTCACGGGTTCTAAGCCCTTGCCATCCCTGCCAGGTCTGCGGGTGTAGTCGCCCATCTCAATCTCAATTTCTGAAGGGCTTGGCTCCTCAGCGAATCGAAATGGCTTGACCCCGCCGTTAATCATGTCCTCGCCCCACACTTCGAAAAAGCACAGTGGCTCCTTCACAAGCAGGCGGAACCGTACAGATGTGCCGGACTGAATCCTGGACGGGTTTAAATAACCGCCGCCAGAGGCTTCAACGTTGCTCTTGGCGCTGTCGGGTAAAAATCCCATGGTTTTTTGTGTGTGTGCTAATGGGCAAAGTGCCCTGTGCTTTCCTAGCATAACATGCTTGACGCCGCTGAGTCAACAGCCTAAGCTACGAGAACGCAAGAAAAAAGCGCCTTGCTAACACAGGACGCTTAAAAAGTTCTCTTGCAAAACCTAAGTAAAATACTAATGAACCTGGCGGGCATTGTCAAGCAGCTTGATCCTTCATGGGATACAGCACTGATCAAGGAGGGCGGAAAGAACCCGACCAAAGCTTCAATTGATGGACACATCAAGCCTCACCATGCCAAGGAACTCTTAGAAAGCAGCACAAGCTGCGGTGCCCTTGGTCTCTACACCAAACGCAATCATCTGGTATGCATCGACATCGATGAACGCCTAGATGCTTTCTTTGGGACCTACAGCACCGTCAAAGAGATCAAGCAAGCGCCCCAGGTCAGATCAGAACGACCCAACGCTGCGAAGCTCTTCTTCAAGAACTCCCAAGGCCTAGAGCTAGAAACGGTTGCGTGCAAGCGGAGCCCCTTCAGAGGCGCTGAATTCTTTTACGCCGACAACAGGCAGTGTCTGATCTGGGGTGAGTATCCAGGGAAGGTCAACAAAGAAACGGGAGAGATCCTCGTTCCAGCGGGGGAATATCGCCTGGTTTCTGGATCCTTTGAGGACATTCCTGAATTGCCGGAGGTGTTTGCCCGCGCAATGCTGCCCGTTGAGAAAACCGTTAGGAGCAAGCCAACCCTTGGCAACCTGCAACGCTTCTCCGGTGAACATGCAATCAGATTATGCCAACAGTGTTTTTCAGTTATTCCTAATGCTGAATATCACGACATTGGCGATAGAGATGCATGGCTCAAGCTCGGTATGGCGTGCCACAACCTGGCCCATGAAACTGACTACCCAGAATGGGTGGTAGATGGAATCCTCAATACTTGGCGGGAATGGAGCAAAGCGGATGAGCGCTATACCGACTGCTGGAACAAAGGCCAAGATCCCTGCCTAAGTGCATGGCGCAGCTTTAAGCCTGGTGGTGGTAGGACCCTTGGAACACTTATTGGGGAAGCTCGGAGGTGGGATCCAGAAGATCTGAGGTTTCGCGGAGATCCCGAGCTTGAAAAGGTATTTCGGGAGACGTTTGAACCGACGAAGTTCTTCAAGAACCTCGAAGTAACAATCAGCTTCCATGACGCCATGCAAAAGATGGAAACAATCAACAAACTTCCGTCGATTGCTGAGCGGAATTGGTTAGTGAATGCGCTTGCACTTGACGCTGGCTTCAGAGGTGATAAGGCTGGTTTCATCAACGTCTATCTCGATTACATCAGCGAGAAGAAAAACCGCGAAACCAGAACGCTCGACGCTTTGATGGAGGAAAACTTCAACGAAGATTTCGTCATTCCCGACATGCTTGCTTCGCCAAGCGTGACGATTGTCTACGGCGAAGGCGGCCATGGCAAAAGCTCCTTCATGTGGGGCTTGATGAAACACATATCTGATGGCAATTCCCTCATGCTTGCTAAAGAGCAGCCCGTACCCGTTAAGCAAGGAACTGTGCTACTGCTTACTGGTGACCAACCTGATGCAATAACTAAAAAGCAAGCCATCGACGCGGAGATTCAATGGGGTTGCAATATCCACGTTGAGCCCGACTTCAACCTCCAAGACTTCCCGCGCTTCCTATCCCTAATGGAGAGATACGAACCAGTAGCAGTGGTGATCGATTCCATTGGTGGTTGCATGAGAAACGCCGATGAAATCAAAGGCGAATACGCCTACCCCATCCGCTGGCTCGCTAACAACAACGGAAGCCTCTGGACTAGCGCCGCCATCCTGCTAATCCATCACACCAATGGATCAGGAGGGATGAGGGGATCCAGAACCCTTAGAGCCGCTCCAGATGCTGTCTGGAGCTTCAGGAAGCCTGAAACCAAAGAGCAGAAAAACCTGCCAGCGGCTAGCAGGATCATCACCATTGAAAAGTGTCGGCAGGGCTTGGAAGGCAGGCGCTTTAGATGGACCATCGATCCAGTTAGTGACCTTGGTTACATCGAGGGCATGGGATCGGTTGACGACAAGGATTCCGCTCCAGCCTCTGTTACAGAGAAGGTGATGATGCGCCTAGCCGGTGCTTTCCCTGATGACATGACAGTGAAAGAACTCCAAGAGCACAAGCTTGTAGGTGGCAACGTTCGCGCAATTCAAAAAGCTGTTTATCGCCTTGAGCAACGCAAGCGTATTGCTGTGGCACGCACCACCACTGCAGGTAATGGTTCGCCAGCTAAGCACTACAGAGCAGTGCTAGGGGAGGGAGGGGGTCCCTATAGCATTCCAGATTTGGGGGAAAACGAGCAAATGCCTTTCAGTGCAAGGGGTCTCAAGTCGGACACTCCAGAAACACCAAAAACAAGGTGTCCACCTTCAAAATCCAAGGTGGACACACCAACACAGAGTGATTCATTAGATGGTGTGTGTCCGACTTCAGATCCCAGTGATGATGGGGAAAACAGCCAGAAAAGACAAAATTTCGAAGGCTATAGGGAGACCCCTCCCTCCCCCCACCCAGAATCGCCCCATCAAGCAGTAATTTCTGCTGATTGGAGCGAAACCTTTAAAAACTGGGATTAGTGTGCTACGATTCAACTGTAATTTGAGAACAACACTCATGGAAAAAGTCGAAGAGTTATCCCTTGAGGATCACCTAGAGATGCAAGAAGCCTCCCTTAAGCGGGAAGTCAATCGCACAGAAATGGAGCTGCTCGAATTCAAACGCCAGCTGCTTCACATACAACAAAAACTCAACCGTCCTGAGCAGTATCAGGTAAGGCTATGAACCCGAAGGTATCGATTGAGCTGGATACGTCGCAATGGTGGGCAGCGGTTAGCTGCCTGCGCGGCAACGTGGATTCCATGCCGAAGCTGGCTGATCATCTGGTGCGTTCCATCAGCAAACCTTGCAAGTCTGAGGACCTGCAAGAGGTGATGGATGATGCCTTACTAGAGCTAGATGCCCTATAGGGTTGACAACCCTTATCTGGTGTGCTACTGTATATACATGGGCGGGCTTGGTACACCTTCCCAGTAAGAAAGCCGCCGGTATCTTTAGGCGGCTTTTTTAATGGGTTGTGCCACTTCGCAAAGTGTTTCTTATAAGGCGGCGCTGGGAGAGAATACATAGTAAAGTACAGAAGTAAAAGAGGTTCACCCATGACCAAAGCAATACTGAAGAATTTCAGCTACAAGATCGGTTCCGATCTGGTTGAAGTTCACGCAATCGTTGAAGACTGTGTTCAGGTTTCACCTGCCACGCTTCTTGACCCGCCAGAATTCGCTTCTGGTTATTGTGTTACCACACTATTGTGGGACGCAGAAGTGACCAAGGAGAACGCTCCAACGCACGCCGACATCGAGAAGCGCCTACCTTGGATTCCTTCCGAGGACTGGACCTACATCCCACCGATTGAGTTTCCCGATGACGTCTAATTCCTGCACAAGCCCCGGCAACGGGGCTTCTTTATATGAAGTAGTGGACTTGGTTAGAAAGCATTCCGGCGCTGCCGAAGCACGCTGGAGACAGCTAATCAAGGACGGCGCAGACTACCAAGAGATAGCCAAAGCCTGGGGAGCCTACGAAGCTCTAGCAGATCTTAAAACTGATTTGATCTTGACCTGGCCCCTTTAGATGTGCTACACTCATAGGATAACCACCTCACACTAGAGGACCCAATGAATAAGTATTTTTCACCTCAAGTAGGTATTGCCTGTCTTGGGGTTCTTCTATGCAGCGTCTGTGCGCTGGTCTTATCGAACCAGCCAGTACCTGAAATCCCTACAGAAAGCGTGAAGCTAGGGGGAAACTATGAGTACTGATTCGGACTACACCCTTTACCAAGGCATCGAAAATCTTGAGCACGTAGCGACGGCTTCAAGTGTTTGCTTTGACGTAGAAACGCTCCAGCTACAGCCAGAGCTGGGCAAGCTTCGCTTGCTTCAACTTGGTTCGAAAGTACGCAAGTGCGTCGTAGTGATCGACCTATTTGAGCTCGATGAGGCTGGCTTTAAAAAGCTGCGCCTCTTCTTTACTAATGGCGAACGCTTCTGGTTCGCTCATAATGCCGTGTTCGACTTGGCGTGGCTTCAGGAATACGACATCCACCCACGAGGTCGGATTGGCGATTCAATGCTCGCCAGCAAACTTATCAGTAACGGCATTTCTTCTACCATTCGCCACGGTCTACAACACGTAGTACATAGGTACTTAAAAGATGCCAAAGGGAGACCTGTCGTCCTGCCCAAAGATCAACAACTTTCAGATTGGAGCGCACCAGTCCTTCAGCAAGAACAGATTCTTTACGCTGCCAGAGACGTCATTGCGTTAGCTGAACTTGAGAATCCGCTGCTTGAGCGGATCGCTAAGAACCGCTTAACGGATGCCTACGCAGTTGAGTGCAATGCCCTCCGACCGCTCGCTCAAGTCTGGCGCTGTGGCTTGCCTTGGAACCCTGAGGAACTAGAGCAACGAAAGCAGGACTACTCCCATGACATCGAGCAGCTCGGTAACGAGTTCATTCTGAAGCTCGATGCCAACCTGCCAGCAGAAGACAAGCTCCCCAGAGATGAAGACGGCTCATTAAATTTGCGCCCTAAAGCAACTGGTTACGTTCGCGACGGAACCAAGCGACCTGCGGGCTTCAACATCGGCTCACCCAAGCAGCTGCTTGAAAAATTAACCGCACTACTCGGTCACGTTCCAACAGATAACGATGGCAAACCCAGCGCCAGCCGTGCATCTCTACGCGGTTACGCAGCTGACTCTGAAATCATCCAGCTCTACTTGACTTGGAAGAAAGCAGAGAAGCGCAGACAAATGGTAGTGAGCATCCAGGAAAAGATGGACTCCGCCAACATAACCAAAGCCAACTACATGCAGCTTGGTGCCGACACCGGACGCATGAGCTGCTTCAAACCCAACCTCCAGCAAGTCCCTAGGGAACCGGAATTCCGCGCTTGCGTCCAAGCGCCTGAGGGATGGTCGATTATCGACGCAGACTATTCACAGCTGGAACTTCGCCTCGCAGCAGCGATTGCTAAAGACGAACGGATGATCGCTGCCTATCAAGAAGGCGAAGACGTGCATCAGATAACCGCTGATATGGTCGGGTGTTCGCGCCAGCAAGCTAAGGCTTGCAACTTTGGATTCTTGTTTGGCGGTGGGGCGCAAGGTCTGCGCAGCTACGCCGGTAGCCAAGGTCTAGTCATCAGCCTTGAGGAGGCTGCTGATTTTAAAAAACGTTGGCACGAAGCTTATCCCGGCATCGCCAAGTGGCACCAGCAAGCTGCCAATAAATCGAGTGAAACTGAAGGGAATAAATGGGCCGAGGTTCGCATTCCCGGCACCGGCCTACGTCGCTACCTACCTGGGGATCTAAATAGGTTGACGGTTCGAGCGAACACCCCAATTCAGGGGGCAGGTTCGGCATGTCTCAAGTATGCGTTAATAAAACTTTGGCCTTTGGTCCACGCAGCCGGCGAAGACGTAGTGAAAATCGCTGCGGTCGTTCATGATGAAATCTTGTTACTGGCCCGTGACGAGGTTGCCAACACCTGGGCAGCTCTGCTCAAAGAAAAGATGGAAGAAGCCGGGCAGGTCTTTATGCAAGACGTTCCCTGTCTTGCAGAAAGTCACGTTGGCAAGAACTGGGCTGAGGTCCACTAATGGTAAAATGTTTGCGCTAGCGAATTCACGTTCCTAGCGCTGACCAACTTGAACATCCCAAGCTGATGAACTCACTTTATACCAGGATTGTTGCGCGGTGCGTAGCAGTGGATAACTAAGCGATTTGGTATTGACCAAGCAAACGTCAGCCGTATAAAAAGCCGCAAAACCTGGTCTCATGTGATATAATAGAAACGTCTCTACACATGCAGATGCGCTACCTCTTGAAATCCAACGATCTTTTTGTTGCAGCTTGTTACGAAACCACAGGAAGTGGTGTAAAACTCACTGATAACAGGGCTGATGCATGTACCTACGTCACTTTTGAGAAAGCGGTGAGCGTTGCTCGTGCCCTTATTAGCGTATTAGATCATGCCCCTACCATTGAATCCTGTACGCACTAATGAGTGACAGTATCCAGGCTTATTTAAATGGCATAGCCCGATACCCTTTGCTGAGCCACCAGCAGGAAATCGTGTTGGCTCGCTGCGTTCGAAAGTGGCTTGATTCTGACGCACCAACGCCAGGAGAAGCCCGTGCTGGCAAGCGGGCTTATCAAAAAATGATGAATTGCAACTTACGTCTCGTCGTAATGGTTGCTAAAAAATATGCAGTTAGGGCTCATCGCAGTGAGCTGCTTGATCTGGTGCAAGAAGGAACCCTTGGAATGTCGCAAGCAATTAAAAAGTACGATCCAGAGCGGGGCTATGCCTTCTCTACCTATTCGTTCTGGTGGATACGTCAGGCAGTAACCAGATATTTATCACAATTTGATCGCATTATCCGCTTACCAGGGAATGCTAATGATCAGATAATCAAACTTCGTTATTGGGTGCCCAACTTTCAGATCCAACATGGAAGGATGCCAACCCTTAATGAGTGCGCGGAGCATACAAACGTTCCAGCTAAGCGGTTAGCTGTTTATATGGAGCACATTAATGACGCCTTCTCTTTAGATGCTCCGGTTTCTACCAACACGGAAACTTCTCTTTTAGATGCCGTCGCTGATCCAGATACCGAAGACATGCTGGACAGTCTTGCTTGGTCGTTAGGTTCCGAGTACCTACGGGAAATGATAGAGAGCCTCTCGGAAAAAGAACAAGCAATCCTTAACTACCACTTCGGTTTAGGTGGCAGGGAGGTTCAATCTCTTACCGCTCTGGGTAAAAAACTTGGTATCTCTAGAGAAAGAGTCAGACAGCTAGAAACCAAAGCGTTACTTAAGTTGAGACTGAGAGCAGCGGGAGCTAAGGTCAAACTATGAGTATCAAACTTCCTGACTTTTTCACCTACTTCAACGGCAGCCCGAACCAGCAAGAGGGCATACGGATGTTGGAGGACGCCATGCCTCAGTCCTTACTTCAGGACGGTAGTGCGTGGGTGCTGAAATATCGCGAGACTCCACCCGTACCAGACGGGAAGATCACGCCAGAGCTGATGCACCAGCTCACGAACTATCCCGCTACTTCTTTTGATGCGGTGTTTTGTAACGACTTCAATGATCTTTTGCAGGTCACTGGTTTTGCCGCGCATGATGATGCGTCCCAGATGCTTGGAGCAAACCTTGCTCACGAGAGCTGCAACTTCGTCTACATGGAAGAAATAGCTAGTGGAGCTGCCTATAACGGCAGGACTGATCTAGGTAATATCTATCCTGGTGACGGGCAGAAATTTAAAGGGTGTGGACCTCTCCAGCTGACGGGCCGCCACAATCACCACAAATTTAAGGAGTGGTTACTAAAAGAAAAAGGTATTGATGACCCCAAGGTAGAAAACAACAACACTCCACCCGAAATAGGCACGAGTTACACGGCTAACACGTACCCATTTTTATCTGCTGTCGATTGGATAGAGCGCAACGATCTCCTGAATATCGCACTTACTAAAGGGTTTGACGATGTTTGTTATCGAATTAACGGAGGTTGGAACGGCATCGATGACCGCCGCGCAAAGTACAAGATCTGGCAGAAGTATTACTGAAGAGCCGCTGCCTCGCTAAAGGTGAGCTGTGGAATACTCCCTAATGGTTGATGCTTGTGTCGGTGGTATATCCATAGACTCGTCCAACACCTAAAGTGACGTGACCGCTGTAGCCATAAATGCCAATATTACCATTTTGTTCGTAATCATGGATGCCGTAACTACTGATGATTATGTTAACTCCATCACTAATTTCGATAGCCTTATCTTCAGCACTACTGACGATCCTGACGCTATCAAGCATGGTATAACCTGAATCAATATTATAAAAATCAATAGCTTCCTGTGCCTCCTTAAAGTTAAGGATATCAGCTCTATTACAGTGGAAGTTAGTGGCATTATCACCAATCTGCACAACCTGAGTTGTAACTACATCCTCAGCCTCCTGAGCATCACACTTTAGAAAGCCAATAGAGAGTCTGTCGTAGGCATAAGCGAGAACTGCTTGAGGTTCGCTAATACCGTTACCTAGACTCCATTCGAGGGGAGAATAAATGAAGCATTCATCGACTCTGACATCACCCTCACCAGGGGAATCAACTCCATCACCATGACCTAAGTGCCGGACTGTAAGCCCCATCGAGCAAGCCGTTGAGTACATAACTCCGATGCGGATGTGTTCAGCAGGAAGAGCATCATTATGCCCTTTAATTTCTACAGCGCGATGGCCAAACCTGCCACTAGCTTGTCGAATATTAATGTACCTGCAGAAGTCATCGATCTCAACGCAATTAGCATTACTCGGGGAGTAAGTAGCTCGGATAAACTCACCCCGGATACTACCGCATGTGATGTTTTCAGCAGAGTGCATGGTAACTCCGTCGTCACCACTACCCATACCAGCAATCTCATCGATGTATATGTTATTACTGGTCAGCGATTCACGTTGATTGTAAACACCAGACGTGCCAGACCTGTTGTAAGAATTGCCTAGAATGTCAAAGCCATGCTTATAGGCTGATAGACCTGTAATGTTCGTATAGCGACCGCCGCTTACGTTGTGAAGTGCGAAGGCTGTGCCGTCAGTATCAAGACCAGCGCCACCGCTTGTAAAGCCCCATCTCTCAGGGTTGTAGTCAACGATTAGACAATCAACACGACCACCAACAGACATATCATTAGGACCACCTTGAACAATCAGGGGCCTCACATTATTCATGCTGACATCAGCACGGATAGTACTTCTACCAAGAACACCTTGGATATTGCAGGCATCGGGGAGTCTTAGAGTATCGTTTACCAGATAAGTTTCAGGACCAAGAATACCTTGAATAGAATTAACAGCAGCATCAAAGAACTCTTGCATTGCTGTAGTATTAGTTGATATGTTTACAGAAGTATCTAGCATTGCTGCCGTTACAGTGTCGCCCGTTTGGTAAGTACCACTAATTTCGTTGGAATACTGTTCCAAGCTCCAAGCGAGTGCTCTTGCTCTTGTTTGATCCAGATAACTACCAGAGTGAACAAACTGGACAGTTCCTGCACTAGCAGTGCCTGAAACATTCAGCACCCGTAGAACATCAGTTGGCAAGCCTTGGGCACTATAACTCGTAGTTTTACCCTTTTGATATCCATTCTTAAACACGTACATTGACGACGAGGCCCATCTTGAGATAATAAAACTACCAGCACCCTTCGTGCTGCTATCTGTTGATGCATCAAAGCCAGAGTTCGCGTTGTCTCTAACACGAATTACGTCGGTTGTTGTTCTCCACGGAACGATGTATGTGTTGTAAGCGCTATCAGCTGAACCAACAATAGGCGAATCAGATCTGGCGTTATCGTCCGAGGTGTAAACCCCAAGATGGTTGGTATTAGTTGCGTATTCGTTGCCAATTGAAGAGAGAGAGCCACTTGTTTTAAGATAAGCTGCACCACTTGCTGTGTATCCAACACCCGCAGTAAACTGTGCAGTACCGCCAGCCTCAGACAAGTTACCAGTACCTGGATTTCTTGCGTTGATGAGGCTTGATGATCTGTCAGTACCACAAAGAACGTAGAGAGTATCAAGTTTATTCCAGACATCAGCCCACTTCAATCTCTTAACGAGCATATCCATGGAACGAAGATGCTCACGTGTGGGCTTCGTGGGCAGTCCGTTGAACCAAGTACGAGTCTCAGGCTCGATAACAATCTTGGCAACTGCTCCGAATTGTTCGGGTGTTAAAAGGGGGTTGGTGTCTAGGGTTGTTCCATCTCCAAACTTAATTCCACCTTTGGCTTCTACTTGACCAGCCGCAGTGATATTTCCTGAAGCAGTGATTTGTGTAGTCTTTGTTGCTGAATTATTGTAAATAGTAATAGCGTCACCACCATTCCTATTCATCAATACTTCACCATTATCCCGCAGTTGAACACCATTTGAACCAGCAGTAGCACTGACGTAATCCCCTACTGTTGTATAGCCAGCAAA
>Ga0208011_1000904_pt1 | contig 10987 bp, 20 predicted proteins | sample 7_EtaG_FD_184080 | JGI IMG/M metagenome (GOLD analysis project Ga0208011, IMG submission 184080) | Marine viral communities from the Subarctic Pacific Ocean - 7_ETSP_OMZ_AT15161 metaG (SPAdes) (version 2) | ecosystem: Environmental > Aquatic > Marine > Oceanic | place: Pacific Ocean | collected... | reverse complement strand
ATTGTCTGAACATACTATTTTATTTTCTATCATTAACTAAAGAAATCATAATGAATTATACTATATTATTTGTAATTTGTCAATTAATTTTTATATCTCTTAATGATCTCCTCAAAGATTCTATAACATTTCTCCCTCTCATTCTATCAAGAAACTCAATTTCTTCACGAAATACTCTACCAGCTTTCTTATCATTTAATATATTTTGATCAATAAGTCCTAGTTCCACCAATTTCCTATTAACTGCTTTAGGAGTTCTTTCCTCATTACCAGATTTAATAGCTTCAGCCCAACCTTCCATGTATTTCTGACGGTCTTCAGGTTTTGCTCCAGCCATAGACTGTAAGAACCCACGATATACATTCTCTTGAAGTGCAACAGTTCTTCTACCTGAAGGATCAGTAATACCACGAGACAATCCAGTAGCCTTCAAAAGAGATTTACCCATCTTAGATTTCATACCAGCTGCCTTTTTCTTATCCTTATCATCAGTTGCAACTCTACGAAATTCCTCTCTTAAATCATTATATCTATTGTCATCAGATTTAAAATGAGCACTCAAAATATCCATTGTTACTTGATTACCGAGTCCCTTACCACCTTCACCTACAAGTGTCTTAGAAATTTCATCAGCAACACTCATAATCTCATTTTGTTTATCAAATAGTTTCTCAATACCACCAAAATCTTCTTCTGATTTACCTGTATGGGGTTCAACTTCTCTTGAAAAGAAGTCCTTCATTGAAAGGTCAACTTTCCTCTGATTGATATTGGAATTGATAAGAGTCATATTATCATTATTCTCCCTCTGTTCCCATTCTTCCTTTCCAGGTTTACCGCCATCTTTATTATTAAAACCACGAACATGTTCTAAGTCCATAGCCTGAATATCAAGAGGAAGACCAGTATAGGCGTCTCTACCATCTTGTTCTAAGTAAATACGCCACATCAACTTAGCTCTTTCTTTATTATTGGCAGCACCTCGTACTATTGAACCATCTTCATTTTTACCAAGATAATGTATATCTTTATGTGCCTTATCATCAGACACATACTTATCATTAGTAACTTGACCTTTACCACTCAATGATTTCTTAAATGCATCAGGAAGGATATCATATGAAGCGGATACAAAATCATCAGACACTTTAGTTGAACGAACAGAATCAACAAACTTCTTAATTTGTTTTGGTGATCCGTCACCATAACCTTCTATCAAACGATCACGATTAGCCTCTAAGTTTTGAACATCAGCATATCCAAGGTTGTTCTTACCAGCACCAGCATTTACACGACCTTCAAATGTCTTTGCATGAGCCATAGCTGATATAAATGATCTCTTATCAGAAGAACTAGGTATATTCTTTAAAGCTTCAGTGAATTTACCAAATTTCTTCTCCATCATCTTTCTTTGTCGATCACTCAATTCTTTCATATTAGTTTCAACACCTTTCTGAAACTCACTATATTCAGTATCAAAGTCATCATCAACATCCGAATCAATTTGATCCTTATTAACTTCTGGTTCAGATTCTAAGTTAGGTAACATACCAAGACCTGCTTTAGCTCTCTCTAAAGAATCTTGACGAGCAGAAAACTGAGCTGGTGTAAGTTGTGGTTCTAATTCTTTTTTCTTCTTACTATCAGAATTACCAGCAGGAGAATTAGCCATTCTCTGTTGTTGGTCTTGTCTTTTAGCTAAAATCTCTTGTGCACCTATAAACTTACCATCTCTTACCTGTCCAACATATTCACCATCCTTACCATAATAGTCACCATAACCCCTTACTTCTACACCACCAGCCTTCTCTGCATCTTCTTTCCCCTTATTCTTATCAGCTTCCATTACGAAATGACTGAAAAACTTTTGATCTCTTATAGTATTTCTATATTCAATCTCCTTTAATATAATATCCTTAGGATTCTTCATCAGTTATTCATCCTCTTTTGAACCCGGTTTACAATAGTAGACCTACCTTTCTTATCAGGGTTCTGACCAGTTTCCTTCTTATACTTATCAGTCTCCTGATTCTTCATAATACCCTTAAGTTCTCTTTCACCAGCAGATACTAATTTCAATCTCTCCTTACGGCTCAATCCTGAAGATTTTTGTGGTTTATATTTGGGATCAACTTTCTTTTCTGGTGCCTTCTTAGTTAATAATTTACTAGCTGCTTTCTCTTTATCTTTAGAACTTGATGGTGATGATCCTTTAGATTCTCTAGCTTTACGTTCCTTATATGCCTTTCTCTGTGCCTCTCTTGAGCTCAAAGCAGCACTTCCTCTTTCACTCTGTGGTTGCTGTTCTTTGGTACTTCTTTGTTTTTGTGAACCAATATCTTTTCTATCTTTATAAGATACTGGTTCACTCTTACCACCACCAGTAGCTTTTACTCTTCTACGTTCTGGCTCACTTTTCCTTCTATCTCTACCAACGCGACCCCCTTCACCCTGTTTTGTTATCTGTGACCTTCCTTGTACATCAGGATCATAGACTTCACACATTCCAATAAATTGAATGAAAGAGATCGTCATCTTATAAAACTTATTCTATCATATTATTTATATCTCATCATAATATGAGTTCTCCAAATACATATCACTTGTAGGTGGTTCCCATACTTGAAGAGATACTAATATTGATATAAAGAATAAGAATACTATAAGATATTTACTCACTAACCCAATCTCTCACATCAGAATGATTTTCAAATGTACTGAATTGATTGAACCAGTATTTAAAATCTTCTCTACTTTCAATCGACACAGCTCTCACTGGCCAATTTTCACTAGGCAACAATGTCATGACACCTAGTGGTCCTTCTTCATCCTCCATCGCGATATAGCGAATACCTGGAGACAATTTAATTCCTTGCATAATAATAAAAAAATAGGTTTACCAAAAATCTGGGCGACTTAGGTCTTCAACATATGAAGACACTTTTTCAGTACCTTGCACATCTAAAAGCTTTTCCCATTGAATTTGATGCGGATTGAAATCTTCATTTACATCCAATTCCAAAGTGATTCGATACTTTGACTTTTGACTGTAGTATGCAAGAGACATGGAAGGAACTCCTGTGGTTTACTTCCCTATTATACTAACAGGGATGGGGGTGGTCAATGATCTATAGCCACTTAATATAGTGGACGCCATAGTATATGTATACTACAATACAATAATTTAAACAAAGCATACAGAATTAAACCTACCCTTAACACCTTTTAGGGTTAATTTTGTATGGGCAGAATGTTCTTCTATCTTTGTTACAATGTATTCTTTCCCCTCTTTTAATAACCCTTTAGGATCACTATTTCCTCCCCAATTTATCTGTTCCTTAGTACATCCAGTAAATTTAACAGTCATCCCAACTTCATGTTTTCTATAAATCATAAGATATTCTCTTGTTAAAATAAGGTTGGATTTGAACCAACGTAGGCAGAGCCAGCGAGTTTACAATCGGGTTCCATTAACCCCTCGGACACTTACCCTGAAAGGGGCATTTCACCCCTATGAGTTACTTGGGTTAGAAGGCTAACTTAACCCCCATCTCCCATTCAGGCAGTCACCAAGTGGCGAGTGCGGGAGAATGCAACGATATTATTCGCTGCGGTGTTAGATGTTTTTGCATCTGTTGTTTGCTTATCCAAGCAGGTTTCAGTCACGATCCTTATACCCTGTCGAATCCTGAGCAGCCCCATGATGGAGCTGAGGGGAATCGAACCCCTGTCCAGAATGTAGGTATCGTCACCTATTCCTCAAGAGAGGAATGCCACAAGTAGGATTCAAACCTACAGTCTACCCATTACAAGTGGGTTGCATTATCGTTATGCTATTGTGGCTATGGGTTGTCTGGGACTCGAACCCAGGACTTAATCGTTAAAAGCGATCTACTCTAGCCAACTGAGTTAACAACCCTAACGGGATAGAAGGGACTTGAACCCTCGACCTTCGCAGTGACAGTGCGATGCTCTAAACCTGCTGAGCTACTACCCCTTACTTATTCATAATACCCCATTTTAAACCAATAACAATCTAATAATTTAAGTTCTACATCTTTAGAATTAATAATGTATGGATTTTCATTTCCCAAGTAATTGGTTCTTGAATAATAACAGGAATCATTCTTTAATATATCCCTTCTCAATCAAGAATTCCTTTGTCAATGGCGTGGGAGGGTATTCGTTCCACATTGCACCAGTAGAACATGATTCTAACGCATTTTGTGTCATTCCTACAGTATGTCCTGCCCAGTATGCCTCTTGTTCCCATGAAATTGAACTATCTTTACCTGCCATACTATAAGTACTCTCTGTAATATTCTTAAAATACTTAGGAATCTTCTCATTATCAAGAATAATAGCAATAAATCTATTTTTAATATCACCAGCCATACAGTCCTGAGCAGTATGCCAACCCTCATGTCTCATAACTGTGATAAGGGAAGAACTTCTCTCAACCATCTCAGAATTTAAGAAGATATTATTCCCTTCAGTATAATATACACCTCTTGTTCCAATCAAAAAATAATCCATAGGTGCAATATAAACATTAACACCAACATTGTTCAATACTTTAACAAGAGAATTAAACTCAACAGCAATTAGAGAATGATCAATCCCCCTACCTTGATAAGATTCAACATCTTTAATATTCTTAACTTCCTCAACATTCTTAGTACATTCTCTCATCATCATACAACCCATTGCATGGGGAGTGAATAGATGATCTGTTTCTAATTCAACAGCATGAGATGGTAATACAGAAGATGATGCTAAAAATAATGCTACCAGTAACTTTTTAATCACTTTTTTCCTCAAACCCATATTCAATAACAATTTTCTTATTACTTGTTCCTTTATGATCGTAACAATTGCAATAAGTAATATTTACATCTTGATATTTATCAATAATATTTTTAATGTTTTCTAAATCATTTTCCATACTACTCCTCAATTTTTTTAATTTTATCACAGTACCAATTATACACTATAAGTCTAGCATTGTCCCTACCAGGAATTGATGGTATTGATATCCTTACATATTCATCCTTCTCATCTATGTAATCAATTTCACCAATATTATTTCTATATTCAACTTTTTCCCCTATAAAAAAGGAATCTGAGAGATTCATAAAAAAGCAGCCTCTAGTGGATTTAAATTCCTAATCATTGCTGAATAGGGAGTTGTTCTACCTATTTCTACTTTATTTCCACACTTGGTGGATGTAATAGGCGCGTGATAGCACTTCGTTTTTCTGTTGTAGAAACCCCAGATACTACTAGATTTGCCACCACTATTGTAAGTAAAGATACCACTATAAGAAATCCAGATTGAAATATAATTACTTTTGAATGGAATGAATTCATAATAATAATTCTTTGGGGGCTTGTGTGGAAACTTCAGATTCATCATTGTACATACTTAAAAATAATTTCAATCCCTGCTCTTTAACTTCATCTTCATCAAATCCTATTTGAATTAAGAATTTAATGAATGATTTAAAATAACTTTCTATTGATTCATTTGTACCTAATTTAACCTCTTTATGGATAGAATCTATCTCAGTAGGAAACATATCATCGTATGGTCCCCATCCAATATTACTTCTATCGTATATGTATTTTACAGAATTCTTTAGTTCCATTTTTTTTCTTCAAGATAATTGAGTACTTCCTGCCTACATTTCATTAACTCATGATAACATTTCTGATTATGAGCACATGCTCTTAATTCACTATCAGGTTTAAGAACACTTTCAATAAACAAATTTAATGCGTCGGACTCTTTTTGATTACTCACTTATTATCTCCGTCTTAATGGCTTTTGTCAAATCACGTATCGTCGTTTTTTTCTATTGTATTTTGTAATAATAGAATTAGTTTTTTTAAATTTTTAATTTCCTTTTTTTGTGTATCTACCTTTGATTCCAACTCTTTTATGTTGCGGTTTAGAGTTGGAATATGTGTTTCTTCCATTTTTCTCTATGTTAGAAAATATGTTACTGCCTCCATTTGAGTATTGTTAGTAACTGATTATTTATGACAGTTATTCATATGAATAATTCTCAACATACATATCTTCTTGACCATCGCAGGAAATATTTATTTCAAAATCATATAAACTCTCTGACATACGATGATATCCAGTACCCACATACAATTGCCCAGCAAATACTGATACGGTTGCAATTCCCCAAAAGATATAATAAAATCTAGATTTAACTTGATGTCTTTTATTTTTCTTAGTCATTCGTTGTTCTCAATCTATTGTTTGGTCCACAACTGGGATCTACGAATAGATTCCAATCTAGCAGTTTCAAGCTGATCTGTCCAGTCCTTTAAATCTTCACCCCAATCTTCTTCATACTCTTCTGGAACATAGTTGAAAGAGATCCTTCTTACTCTTCTACCTTCACAATCCCTCACTTCTTGTGTGCGTATAGATGTGTTTAACTGAGAAGCAACCCATTCAATAATATTTTTTTGATATGGTTTCATTTTTGATTCTCCTTAACACATAGGGGAGGGAGCATAATTTTTATGCCACAGTTCTCACCATGAGAGAAGTGCTGCAAGTTTTTCATGGTGATTCCTCGGATAATGGGCGGCCGAATTCATCAGCGGTCCATGGATACCCGCGACCACTTTGATTTTCCTTCTTCCAACGCATAAGACGATCAAATGATGATTCCTTAGAATCTTCTAAATTTTCACTAACTCCATCTAGCATACGCAATTCTGTTTCAACCTTTTCAGTAATTGAAGCATGTCTACGCATGTCTCCGCCCATAAACATCTTATCCTTTGTCATATCCATACAAAGTTTAAGTTGCGCTAATTCCAAATAATCAAAGTCAATCATAATTAAAAATGTCTTGAGAAGAATAGTGATGTATTACGATGTTCAATTGTGAAGTAATCATGCCTCAACTCATGATCCCAGATTTCTTGATAATCAATATGATTACTAATAAATGGGGGAAGATCATTCTCAAGATAACCACAATCTGATACTAATTCCTCACAGAATTGTGCTTCTGCTGATTGTGAACTATGACCATCATATGAACCAGCAAAAGCATCTTCAAACTGTTCAACAGTTTCAATACCATTATCATCCAATTCTTCAATCAATTCCTCATCAGCATATTCAATTATATCTTGGATATAATCAAGTAATGCTTGTTGTTCTGTTGTGAGTTGAATTTGGTCGGTCATGGTGTTAGTTTGTTTCAATACAACTATTATAGAGCACAGAACCGTGCTTATGTAGATTCGTGTGTCAGTTTCTTAACTGGCGTCGTTTTAGTTATTCATGTAATATAGTGAAACTTTCATCATTTTCACGACTAACAATTACCATAACACTTTCAAAAGAATAAAAATCATCAGCAATCTCACTTTGAGATAAAGATGTTACATAGTCTCCGTCTCCATCATCAACATGCCATTCTCCTATCAATGATGAAACATCTCCTAATTTATCTAGATATTTCTTTTCATTTCCATATTTTTTATTCTTTCTAGCCTTCTTGGCCATCTTATTCAATTGTTTTTCATATGTTTTTGTAATATCTTTTCTTAAGTCATTCAATCTATCTAGAGAGAAATCAAATTCCATTAGACCTTCATCATCCTCAAATTGGATCTTTGTGGACTTGTACTTTTTCATAATAAAGTAGTATTTGTCTTATACTATAGGGACACTTTGAAGGCAAGTAACATTATTCCTTCTTATGTAAGGATTTAACAAGTAAGTCAGCAAACCTTTCCATTTTATCTGGATGCAACAGTCTAATATCATCCCTAATAGAACTACGAAGGACATCTAATTCTTGGAGCTCTTGTTCAGTAATCGGCATGTTAGTTAGATGAATGATAATCTCCTCAATTATAACCCTATCTATACAAATGTCTTAATATCCTAATATTCTCTTAAGGGTTCCTTAACCCTTCTTTACTTTTGATCGATTGACTCCAATTCTAACAGACCTTCTACCACTTCATTATAACTCAAAGAGGTATAATCAATCTTTTCATGTGAAGCCAATTTAACTACTACATTTTCCCAAGTAATTTTAAATTGTTTATCATATTCTTTAGTGTATACCTGAATGTAATGGACTAGAGCTGCTGTTGTATCTACAATTTCATCTTTATTATCATTATTTACTGCATTTTGTAATACATTAATAAGATCTTGAACTGTAGAAATTCTATTGAAAGATTGCTCCAATTGATTCATAGATTCCCATGTATCATTGTAGTCAAGACAACTCATAGCCTATCCCTTTATCAGTAACAAACCTATTGTAATGGATATAAGGTGTTAAGTCAAGGTAATATTACAGAATATTAAATACAACCCTTTCAGTGACACGAACACCCCAGTTCATCATAACCATAAAAGATACAATGAACATTAACCTATCAAATGTTGAATAACTCATTTAATTACCATCACCAGCAAAATGTGATCTAATACCATCAGCAAGAACATAGTGCATAAAGATTTGATGATAATATAAATCTTCTTTTTCTTTAATCCTTAACCATTTATTCTTATACTCTGTGGGCATTGGTTCTCTCCAATGAATTCTTTCACATCCTTTATACACAATGCCGTCACCAGGATCAAGATTAATTGAAATCCCTTTACCTTCTAAATTTTCAACCCATACAGGCCAAGGAGTTTTAAGATTAGTACTAATATGAACAGTTGCTGATATCTCACATGAAGGACGATCTAAATGTTTTGTCAATTCTTGACCAGGAAAATAGAACCTATCATAATAGTAAGTATTATAAAGTTTTTTACCAATAGCCTTCTCCATTTTTAAACGAATTCCTGTATGAATTTCTCTATATTGTGGGTGCCAATATCTAGCAAGAGATCCTTTTACTTGAGCCTCTTCTTCAATATAATTAAATTGGTCTATTTTTTTCCCCCAATACCTCATCATTCCTCTTACATTTGGAACTGGATGATAAAGTTCTTTTGGATCCCATAAATTTTTTATTACAAGATATCCATTCTTATCAAACTCATCATTATTTGTTTTTGATGAACCAGTATTTCTATCTGATTCAAGTTTTAGTTTTTCTAATTCTTCTGGATTCATGATTACTTCCACCTAGGTCCAACTGCCCATCCAATTAAGGATTTTCTAACTCCTTTAGTTACTTTTAATACTCTATGTTGAGATCTAGAATCAAAAACAACAATAGTTCCACGACTTCTCGGAGCAAAATAACATTTACCAGCATCATCCATTAGTTGAAGATTTCCACCTTCATAATCATCAGGATCAGAAAGTTGAATAACACAAGACAATTTTCTTACTTGTTCACAATTTGCATTAATAAAATCTTGAACATTCTCCTCACCATTACCCCTATTACCAACTGATATTGGTTTATATTGTGTCGGTAATCCAGCATCATTATGCCAACCATAAAATTCTCCTTCACCATAGTGAGTATATTGCATTGCCTCACCATCAATGTTAGTCAAATCATAAAGAAAATTCTCTCTATTTGCTCTTTGAATATAGTGCCACATAAATCCACCAACCCAGTGAGTAGTTGGAATCCAGGAATTTCTGGAATTACGTTTATCCTTATTCTCAAAATCACCCATCAATTTTGATGGACCTATATCAGAATCAAATTTTTCAGCAACATCTTCTTCAATAATTTTAACTATTTTGTTTGGTAAATTAGTTTCATACCATACACTCTGAAACGCCATTTAATCTCAGCTCCTTATCACATTTGTATTATAACACCATATTTATTTTTGTCAATAACTTATAAATAATCATATATCAGAGAACCAATCCAAACATGGCTTATCAAATATCAGGAACTGAAGTTATTAATGATAGCAGGAAAGGGATTTTTACTTCTATGAATATTACTCCTTATTCTGGTTCGTCAAATTATCCTTCTGGAGCAGCTGCGGGAGATGTAATTTATGATTCCAGTATTAAGGAATTGAAAGTTTATGATGGATCTAGTTGGGTATAAAATATTTACTATAAATAGTTCACAATATACCAATTCATTTAAACCACATTAGTAAAAGTTGGAATTAAAGGAGAAACTATGGCTTATAAAATATCAGGAACTGAAGTTATTAATAATAGTAGGAAAGGATTATTCACCAGTGCTAATGTAGGAAGTTATACACCATCTAATAGACCAACCAGTGGAATCAGTGCTGGTGATATTATTTACAATTCTACTTTAAAAGTATTAGAGGTTTATGATGGAAGTACTTGGTTAGCTGCTGGTGGTGGAGGGTCATCAACTCCATATGCAACTGGTGGTCAGATATTCCACCGTGCTGCGGGCCCAGGGGGCACATCAACTACTTATTACTATCATATCTTTAGTTCTACTGGTACTTTTACCACAAATCAAACATTGAATAGTGTTTCTGTCTCCGTAATTGGTGGTGGAGGAGCTGGTGGATCTATCACTGGTGGTGGAGGCGGTTCAGGCGCAATAGTCTCCGAACCTGGAATGCCACTTCCAGCTGGTACATACTCAGTAACTATTGGTGCAGGTGGAGCATACACTCCTGGTAATGGTTCTCCTGGTAGTTCTTCAATTTTCAGTGACAACAACCCAACCTATCGGATAGCCGCTAGCGGTGGCGGTGGCGGTGGCGGAGGATCTGCTAATGGACTAGCTGGTGCTTGTGGTGGAGGTGGTGCAGGTAACACTTACGGAAGCACATCTGGTGGATCAGGATCAAATACAAGTGGTATAGATAAACCTGGACCCATTAACGCCACACAGGTGAGGGCTGGAACCACTGGTGGTGGTGGATATAATCTCTCCGGTGGAGGAGGTGCTGGCACTGGTGAACATGGTCATGCTGCTCCTCCCAATTCTCAAGCTGGCAATTCAGCTTCTTACCCTGCCGGAGAAGGCGGAGAAGGAATTTATATCCCATGGTCAGAAGTAACCAGTGGAA
>Ga0208011_1000903_pt1 | contig 10992 bp, 14 predicted proteins | sample 7_EtaG_FD_184080 | JGI IMG/M metagenome (GOLD analysis project Ga0208011, IMG submission 184080) | Marine viral communities from the Subarctic Pacific Ocean - 7_ETSP_OMZ_AT15161 metaG (SPAdes) (version 2) | ecosystem: Environmental > Aquatic > Marine > Oceanic | place: Pacific Ocean | collected... | reverse complement strand
CGTATGAGCCTGTTGACGAAGACGATGAAACACCTGATATTGTTGGTGATAGCTCTGACAAGTCAAGCTACACAGATGCAATCGCAACTGGTGAAGCGTACATTGCAGCGAATTAAGCATGGCCCTTATAAATGTAACACCCCCGAGCGGAGTCGTTACCAACGGCACTGATTATCAAAATGCCGGACGTTGGGTTACAAGCAATCTGATTCGCTTTCAAGATGGAATATTAATACCAATAAAAGGTTGGGATCAGCTTCGTAGCACAGCATTGACTGGTATTCCAATTGGCATTTTTTCATACAACAAAAACGATGGCGATCAAATTCTAGTTGTAGGAACTGATCAAAAAGTTTACACGCTTTATAACTTTGTATGGCGGGATGTAACTCCTTCTGGCTTTGTAACTCCATCCAGCACCTCACCGCTCGGATACGGCGCATTTAATTATAACGTGGAAAATTATGGCGATGCCAGATCAGAATCCGGCTTAGGCTTCAACGCACACAGTTATTCTTTCGACAACTGGGGCGAACACTTAGTCTTTAGCTGTTCATCAGACGGCAAACTGTACCAGTGGAGACCCGACGCAGGAAGTGGCTCACCCGATGCAACTGCGACAGCAATCACTAATGCGCCAACAGGCTGTCAATCACTTGTTGTCAGCAACGAAAGACATTTAATTGCGATCGGCGCTAACAATGATCCACGCAAAGTTTCATGGTCATCAAGAGAAGCAAACACCACATGGACTGCATCAAGTACAAACACTGCTGGCGATCTGCAAATACCAACAGGCGGTCGTGCATTATCAGCACTCAAATGGCAAACTGACATTCTAGTATGGACCGATACAGGACTAGCTCGCTTATACTACACAGGATCGCCCTTCATCTACGGCATATCTGACGCTGGCACAAACTGTAAAGCAATATCACCGCGAGCAATAACAAGTGCTGGAAACTTCATCGCATGGCTCGGCGAAAGCTCAGTCTTCATATATGACGGCTCAGTGCAAGAACTAAAATGCCCTGTCAGCTCTTACATATTTGACAATATTAATTATTTATATCGTAAAGCAACATGTGCAGGTCACAACAGCTCAAACAATGAAATTTGGTTCTTTTTTCCTAGCGGTGAGAGCAAAACACCTGATAAGTACGTTTTATGGAACTACATCGACAACACCTGGGCAATCGGTGAGCTAAATCGTAGCGCTTATCACGATGCGGGTGTTTTTGATTATCCGATCGCTTCTGACGAAAGTGGTTTTGTTTACTACCAAGAAAAAGGAAATCTATTCAACAGCAAAGATCTAGGCACAGCTAAACCAACAGCAACATCAGGCGCAATACAACTAGCAAAAGGAGACAACTACATACACGCAACGCAAGTGATACCTGATTCTGAAGCGAATACATTGCCGGGAGTGACTCTAAGTTTCAAAGGTCGTTTTACACCACTCGGCGCTCAAACGGATTTCGGTAGTGTCACGTTTGAAAACGATGGCTACTCTGATTGTCGTATCTCAGCAAGAGAAATATCTATGACAATTGAAGGTGATACTGATCAATCATTTTCGCTCGGTGACATAAGGCTCGACCTAAAAAATGGAGGTCGCAGATAATGAGACAAGCACTAACGAAGCCAAAGAACGAATACGATCAAAAATATATGAATTATCTTGTCGCTGAAGTCGAACAACGAGACGGACTATCATTCAAAAAAGGTGAACGCATTGAAGCAAATGGAGGCGATCAAACAGAAGTCGTCTTAATGTCACCTGACGGAACAAAATACAAACTAGAAGTGAGCGATGCAGGCGTACTCTCTACAACAGCGACAGTCTAATAAACTGTCAGAAAGCGTGTGGAGTTGGTGCGAGCCTTTAATTTCTAAATGTATTCGATATCAAGATATGTATAATATTAGTGACGTGCGTGAGCTTATCGAAACTGGACGTTTTCAGTTATTTCCGCACCACAACCAGCAATCTTGTTTTGTGACAGAATTGGTTGTTTATCCTCAATCGACTGCATTGAATCTGATCTTCTGCGCTGGGCGCTTTGATGATTTAGAAGAAATGTTGCCGAGCATTGAGAATTTTGCTCGTCATTTCGGTGCAACAAAACTCTATGGCGGTGGAAGAAAAGGTTGGGTAAAAAAAGCTCAACATCTCGGCTTCCACGCTGAAAATATAATTAGTAAAAAAATATAGGTAAAAATTCATGTCCAAGGGCAGTCAGACAACTAACACAGAAATAAACCCCGAACTTCTTGCAATGTATAAAGAAGTTTATTCAGGCGCTAAATCTGCGGCTGATATACCTTTCCAACCTTATACCGACTCGCTTGTAGCGGGCTATTCTCCTGACGATGTTACTGCGTTTGATGCAACAAGAGGAATGTTTGGTGACTCAATGGGATATAACCCTAGAGGTCAACTAGCAAACATGGGTGGCGCACCACTTGATATATCGCCTTATATGAATCCGTACCAGAGTGAAGTCATTGATCGTTCAATACAAGATCTCGACAGAGCGAGACAATTACAAATTGCAGACAGTCAAGACAGAGCCATCGGTGCGGGCGCTTTCGGTGGATCTCGTTCAGCTCTACTAGAAGGAGACGCAGATCGTGGTTACTATGACGCTGTAGGTCGCACAGTCTCAGATCTAAGAAAATCGGGCTTCGACACAGCAACCCAGCTCGGACTAGATGACCGCTCGTACAGAACAGGAATTCAAAGTGGGCTTTTATCAGACCAATACAAAACGCTTGGACTGCTCGGAAATGTCGGCGCAATGAACAGACAAATGCAACAAGCTCAACTTGACGCAAACTTCAGCGAGTTCATGAGAGCGCAAGGATATCCTGACGTACAGCTAGATCGTCTCAAGTCTGGTGTCAGTTTCTTGCCTTCATCTACGAATGAAACACAAAGACAAAAAGTAGGTTTCGGAGACATGCTTGGTGCAGGCGTAGGCTTGCTCGGTTCAGCATTTGCTGGCGGCTTCTTTAACAAATGAGAAAATTAAATGACACCTGAATACATAAAATATTTAGAGCAAATGCAGAAACAAGCTCAGCAACAAGCTCAGCAACAAGCTCAACAGCAGAATCGTGTTGCAGTGCAAGAGCCTAGACGTATCAACTCTTTCTTCGCAAGAGGCGGCGGTTTTACACCTGATCAAGCACAGCAAGAAGCATTAAAACGTGGCTTCTTTGAAACGCAAGCTGGCGCAGACACTTATGAGAAACAACAAAGAAACGCTCGTAACGTAGGACTAGGAAACATGCTCTACTCTCTCAGTGACGCATTTGCAGGAAGAAACATAGGCGCTGAAGCTCAACAAAGACAAGCGAATCAACTTGCTATGCAACAAGCTCAAGAAGCAACCAATGAGAGGGCTAGAAAAGAGCAACAAAGAGCCAGTCTTAATAAGCAAATAGATCAACTTGTCTCAACAAATCAAATGTCAGAAGCAATGGGTGAATACGCAAAATCTGATCCTTCTATTTTAGGTGAGATTTACAAAAATCAAATGACGCCAGTAAAGGGCCCTACTTCATACGAAGAATATATAAGAACTGACGATTCTCCTACTGATCCTGAATATGCTAAGTTTTTAGAACGAAAAACGAGGCAAGGAGCGACACAGATAAACATGCCAGCTATACAATCACAAATGGGTATTGAATATGCGTACGATGTTCTCACAAAGGGCGACCAAAGATTGATAGACAATCAAAATGTGACTGACAGACTGTATTTAATAGACACTTTACTCGATGATCCAGACTTTGAGACTGGCGCTATGACTGAAGCATTTTTGCCAATCAAATCATGGCTCGTAGAATTTGGAGGAAAGGATCAAGCGTATGTTGAAAATCTAGGCGCTCAACAGCTTTTTGATGCTCTAAGCTCTTATATTGTTCCTCGTATGAGAGCAGTCGGATCGGGTGCAACATCAGACTTTGAAGCAGATCTTTATCAAAAAGTAATCGCAAGTCTAGGTAAAACAAAAGAAGCAAACAGACTGATTGTTAAATTTATGTTAGCAACAACTGAGCGTGATCGAAAAATGCTCGAACTGCAAAAAAGATATGTTGCAGAACATGGCGAAATACTCGGATTTAATGCCGCTTTAAGAGATGAAAACTCAGGATATGTTGAAGCTGAATTGTTTAGAAAGTTTGATATGGAAACAAATGAAGATACAGGCGCAACAGACTTTCAGCAAGCAGTAGCAAACGGAGACATTAAAATAGGCGATCTTTATTACGACAGAAAAGCCAAGAAGATGAGAATTTATGGCTCTGAACCAATCTCAGATCCTTTTTAAATAGTCAATGAAATTTACAGAGCAAAATCCGCCAGCAGTAGGTAAAGAATACAATCTTGAATCAGGCGCCCTGATTTTCAGAGGTGGTGACTGGACAAAAAGAGAAAACTGGGCTGATCCCGAAACATGGTCAGCAACAGGCGCCAAAATAAGAGGTGCAATAACAGCAGAAGGTAGATACGATCCAGCATTGCCCGAAATAGCAACAGCTCCAGAGCTATACCCAGGAGGAAACATAGGTGTAGGACCAGGCATGAAAGGATCAGCGCCCTGGACCACATCTCTGGGTCTATTGACTTCTGGCGGTCATGGTCAAGATGCTGTAAACATAATCAAAAATAATCTTCCTGATGCAGAAATAAAACAAGACCAATACGGAAACACAACTGTCGCATTAGGTGGGAGAGATTATTATATAAACAAGCCAGGCTGGTCTACTCAAGACACAATGAGCGCTGTGTTTAAACTATTGAGCTTTCTCGGTATAGGAAAAAAACTTGGAGTTGGCAACAAGGGTGTTGGAATAGGTGGCAACATGGTAAGAGCTGGCGGAACAGGTGGAATATTAAGCGTTAGTGAAGATGTTGCTTCACAAGCATCAGGCGCTCAAAGAAGTGGCGCTTTATCATCTCTTGGAGTTACAGATACAGATTTGGGTATTGATATACCAAAAGCTGTTGGAACAGCCGCGCTCACAAGCGTCTTTCAGGGTGGCGCTGATGTATTATTCTCTGCGATTCCTTCTCTTGCTAACGCTTTAAGAAACACGCAAATCAGATTGGGAGCAACAGACGATTCTATGTTTGGCGCTGGTGGTGAGCTTACCGCACAAGGACAACAAATACTAAAACAATTGGGTGTTGAATGGAGCGCAATGACAAAAGAGTTTAAAGATCGACTCAGAAATCAATTTGTTTCAGGCGAGTTAAAGCCAGCATCTACAGAAGAAGCGATCGCATATTCTGAAGCACAATCTTTACCAGTTAAAGTTCCACAGACGAAAGGAACACTAACAGGAAACAAACAAGCACAAATTATTGAAGGCGAAGCAAGAAAAGGAGTCTACGGAGACGATGCAAGACAAATAATGAATCAAGCAAGAGCAGATCAAGAACAAGCAATTACAAGCAATATGTCTGAAATACAAAAAATTCTAGCTGGATCAGCGCCAACAATAAGTAGAGGCGAAGGCGGATCTTTAGCTCAAGCTGAACTGTCTGCGGCAAGACAAGTCGCAAAAACAGACGCAAACAAAGCGTTTACTACAGCAAGAGAGCTTTCAGAAGAATCAGGAACAGTGTTGCCATCAAACATCTTTAAAGGTTTCGGCGATGATGTAAAAACAGTAATAACAAAAGATCATGCGATTGATGATTTATTGCCTGTGCAGAACTTTATAAAGCGCTTTACAGAACTGGGCGCAAAAGACTCTAGTGTTTCAGTCAGAGGTTTGTTTGATTTAAGAAAGCAACTAAACTCAAAAATAAGAAGCGGAAAAGGAGACGAATCATCAGTTGCTTTGGGTAAAATGAAAACACAACTTGATAATAAAATAGACAGCTTGCTCGAAACAGCTCTATTGCAAGGAGACGACATTGTAATAAAAACATGGAGAGACGCAATCAAGGGATATAAAGACTACAAGCAAAAATGGGAGTCTGGAAACCTGATGGATCGATTAACAAAAATCAACCAACAATCAGGAAATAGAGAGCTTGTTGTTGCGCCTGAAAGTGCATCGAATTACATATTTAATAGCTCTAATTTGGGCTTTATTAATAAAGCAAATTTACAACGTGACTTGCTTAAAATGAAAGAAAATTTATCTCCAGATTCATGGAATGGGCTCAGACAAGAAATTTATCTAAAAATAATGAATCAAAGTAGAGGCGCACAAAGAGAAGGCTTGAGCGGTGCAAAATTACTGACAAATGTGAATAAAGTGTTGCAAGACAATAAACCGTTAATGAGCGCTCTGTATACACAAGAAGAGATCGCTTTGCTTCAGCAGTTTGCAAGAGTCGCAAACAGAACGCTCAATACGACACAGAATTTCTCTAATACTAGCGCGGCTAATATAAGCGCCTTACAAAACATGTGGACAAATGTCGTTGCTGTTCTAGGAATCAAAAATGCAAACAAATGGTTTGCGGCAATACCCGGATTGAAAGCTATTTCAACACGATTTAGAGCAAGTCAAGTAAAACAATCTGTTGATGCTACCCCAAATCCTGCGCCTACAACACTAGGTACAACACCGGGAAATATTGGATATCAACTAAACCAAAATTAAAAGTATCGTTTGAATCACTAGACCGCACAATGCAATTCGATATTGCATACGAAAATGCTCGACTTGTGCTGTTAATCTTTGACGCTCCTCTTCACTCATGATTATTCAAAGTCATTTAGAATCTCGACAATTTTAAGATAACCCTGAATGTCATCTTGAGTGTCGATCTTGTTTGAGTTGTTATACAATCGAACTGACTTGAACAGTAGCATCATAGTCGCCGCCTTCTGAGGGGTGATTTCAACATCAAGCACCCCACTCCACACTTTCGATAACTGACGAAAAAATCTCATTGGATGCCCATATTCTTGACCTTTCTTATGTATTAGCTCGTCAACTTGAAATTCGTTTTCAATCATTACGAGTTCTCATTAAATTAAGACCTTTCATGTTGATTATTGGCATGTTTGTTCCTTTAAATATAAACAAAAGCAAAATTGTTTTTACAAACAAATTACTGCTCTATCGTTTTAGTCTCTGTGTCAATAACAGTCTCTTCGATAGGCTTTATATCAAGCTCGTCAAGCAATGCTTTAAAGCGATCAGACATCGTTTCAGTTGCAATGTTTGTTTTGCTCAATTGATATGATTGCTCGTTTGATTCGTTTTGCAGTTTCATCAAAATATTAAAATACTGAATTGCTTGCTCGTTTAGAGCTGAGACGTTGTATTGCTCATTGTCAAACGTGATTGTTTCAGTGTTTTCACTCATTTTAGTTCCTTTTTTTTAGTTGATTAGATTTAAAAGCTCATTCGACACAGCATCAGCGTTAGCTAAGTTTGTATCAATTGATCTCGTTAAATAGCGTTGCGTTGATTTAGCGTCTTTGTGACCGACTAGATCTTTCATTTCATCGAATGACACAGTGCGAGTATTGATGCCGAATGAGATGTATGTGTGTCTCAAATCATGCAGTCTCACGTCTTCGATGTTTGCTTCTTTTCTGACTGAATCCCACAAATGACGCGGGCTTTTAATACCGATAATTCTTGCTTTTTCATGCGTGCGTTTTAAAGCGTTTATGATCGACAATGTGTGATCGTTTAAATAGATTATTTTGTCTTGTCCTAGATGATCTGTCTTGTGCTGAGACAGTCTTATGACACGATCTTTAATGTCGCTGAAACGCATGTTTGCAATCTCTGAAACTCTTGCACCTGTGAAGATCAATAGCTTGATAAATGCAACGCTTTGATGATTGTTTTTATTCTTCGCTTTCTCGTTTAATACTTCAAAAACACGCTTCAGCTCATCGTTTGACAAAATACGATTACGCTCAACATCTTCGTGCTTTTTAATGCGACTGCAAGGATTCTTCTCTAATAGATCGCTTTCAATTGCGAAGTTAAACGCAGAACGCAGATATGTGATGACAGAGTTTGCAACGTAAGGCGCTCTCTTGCTGATCTTTCTCTTCAGCTCAACAATGTCTGCTTTCTCAATCGTGCTGATCTTTTTGTCTCCTAGCACGTTTTTGATGTTGTTGTTGTAAATCTGCTGAATCTTATCGTGTGACTTCTTCTTGTTGATGTCATCTAAATAGTCTGTGAATAACTGATGAAGAGTTATATCAACACGTTTAATCTCACGTCTTGATTTTTGTCTCTCAAGCAACGGATCATAATGTGCATCAACACTCATACGACTCTCTATATCGCTTGCAATGCGTCTCACAGTATCGATGTCAGTTCCTTGACTTGCTATCTTCATCAAATGTGCTTTGTTGTTTCTGTAGTAATACAGATAAAACGACTGCTCTTGATTACTCAGTGTTTTAATTTTAATGCGTTTATTTTGCGTATCAGATTTCATGATTTACCCTCTCTGTATTTATCATGTATAAAATCATAGTTTTTCCTGTAATAGCGGAATAGGTTTTTATAAGGCTTTTCATCGTGTCGCGCTCTTTCTAATATGTTTCTGTAATACATGCGACTCACAAATGCTTTAAAAGGCTCATTATCTTTACTGTTACACATCTTCGTTATAGAGAACTATTTGCCCGTTCTTCTCGTCTTTATCGACAAACTCACAGTGATTAAACAAATGCTGTAAGCGCTTGTCTATTGCGCCTAGACCGATGCTCATGTGCTTTGCAAGCTCAACACGCGTTGGTGTGTGTCCAGTCTTTTCAGCAAACACTTTGATTGCTTCATAAGTTTCAGTCATGTTCTTTTGTCTGTTGTATGCAACTTTGCCAACATATTTTTTAGTCAAGTCCATAATCGACCTCTTTTATATTTATTGTTTTCTTTCTGACAACGCGTGCTTCTTTAGCAGGCACTATCGTTTCATCTTTTGCTTTGTAATGTATCTCACCCCAATCGCCTACATAGTTTCCACAGATCGCACGTTTTTTTTCTTTCATATGTGCTTTGATAACTGCTTCGTGATCTTTCTTCGTTTGCTGTGCATTTTTAATCAAACTATTTGCGTGTAAGATCTCAGAAAAATGATGCTCAAGATCGTCTTCAAGCTCGATTGTTTCGTCAACAGAGTAAGGATATAAAATGTCGCAATCTCCAGAACTTTCAGGATCATAATAATCTTGCTCAACGATGCGTCTCTCAAAGTCAATCACAGCCGACTCGAATCTTTTGACCCAATCTTCGTTTCGCGTGTACACAAATATCTTTAAGAAAACACTTTGATAAAGTACGACAACAGCGCCCCATGTCATGTTTGCACACTCCATGTTTGCGAAGAGTTGATCTTTACCGCGCCATGCAGGAAGCACATCTTCAGGAAATGCACTCGTACATTTACACTCTAAGATGCCATCGCCTTTGAGTTGAAGAATGTCATTGTCAGGCGTAAATATGCACTTGTCATAATCAGTGCGAATCACGATTGAGTTATTGACTCCAGCACTTGCAATCCCATCAGGACTTCCCTGTATCGGTAATCGCTCATGTATTAGTGGCTCATCAATATTCAATCTGACATTATCGAGACCCATTCTCAGACACGCTTCATCAAGCACAGTGTTTTCAAGAACGTCACCCATTCTCATTATAGATGGCTGTTCATCTAGTCTTATGTTTTCACCATCTCGCGCTCTGATCTTCTCGTTAAGCAATTCATTTCTTGACTTGTAAGGATTATTGCCTAGAAGCGCTGGGGCACCGCTTGCAGAAGCACCGCCGTCGTCTGTTACTTTACCGACCATTGGTTTGTCTCCATGTGATGTGCTTCGTGATCATCTTTTGAATGTCATAAGGCGACATCGTTACAGTGAACGTACCTTCAGGTGTTGTTATCGTAGCTGACGAATCTGAACGATCTGCAAAATACGAATAGATGCTGTCTTTTCTGACAGTTATGGTGTTTCCACCGACTTCATTCTTCTGATCTAAAAGTATGAAAGTGTGATATTCACGATCTCTGTATTGTTGTAGTGCTTGCATAATGCTCTCCTGTAGTAAAGAGCGATCGCAAGAATACGAATAACAGACGTGGATTTTCTATTGTATTAAGAAGAAGAAAAAGTTTTAAAGCTCTTATCTCTCTTAAAATAGGAACCTTAATATATATTATATTCATATGTCTATATTTGTTCATATTCCCGCTTTCGCTGTGTTTATTGGTTTTCATTGATTTTTCGCAATCAGAGTCGATTGCTGAAACTCGTTATTTGTAACATTACGATTATCAAACGCTGTTCTGCTTTCTTTTACCAATCGTTGATTCATTCGTTGTCGCTGTATTTGTTCTTTTCTTTGATCAAACGCTTCTCTATGAGCGTTTCGTGATTTGTGTTTGCGTCTTCCATCGCTTTTCTTACGTCAGAGACGAGCCAGAGATCGTTCGAGTCATTCGTTCTAAGATAATGCAACACTCGCTCGTACAAACTTTCTAAGACTGTTGCGAAGTCAATAACGTCTGCTCTGCTCGCTAGACGTGCGTGTATTCGCTTTCCTTTTGCTTGCTTTTTCAGCTTTCCGTTTGTTTGACACGTCTCTTTGATATCTAAGTATGCCCAGCTTGGTGTTATTTCGTCTCTTTCTTTCATCTTCATTTCATCATTAATTTATAGACCCTTTTCATCATTGCAAGAACAATTGCATTAAAATATACGTTGTAATATAAGGTTCATTTTTTAACCTTATTATTTGAGCAGTGCCTTAAACATTTTTGGCACTTCACTCGAAGGAAAGGCATCTTGTCTCACCTCATCAAAGTCCTCCGGACCAAGGTTGGTTATGCGTGAAAAGTAATCGGTCATGAATCGATTAAACGGCTCAATCATGTCGTGGTTCAGACCATAGTGATAAACCCTTTTATCGGTGCCTTGGTGCTTGGTGAAGACCCCATGATCGACCCCTGATTTGATGGTCTTTTCCACACTGCCT
>Ga0208011_1000902_pt1 | contig 10994 bp, 18 predicted proteins | sample 7_EtaG_FD_184080 | JGI IMG/M metagenome (GOLD analysis project Ga0208011, IMG submission 184080) | Marine viral communities from the Subarctic Pacific Ocean - 7_ETSP_OMZ_AT15161 metaG (SPAdes) (version 2) | ecosystem: Environmental > Aquatic > Marine > Oceanic | place: Pacific Ocean | collected... | reverse complement strand
GAAGAGTGATCATTGAGTATACCAAGACGCGAGACAGCGCACATAGCCCGCAGCGCGCGAATCCATCGGACGCTGGGCTAGATGTGTTCTACTCTGCGACAGAGCCGCAAGAGATTATTGCGGTTCATCCCAACACCAGTATGCTAGTGCCGACTGGCTTGCGCTTTGGTGTGCCTCATGGCTATATGTTAGAGGTTAAGAATCGCTCAAGCGTGGCAGCTAAGTTAAACTTGGTGGTTGGCGCTTGCGTGATTGACTCGGGCTACGATGGAGAAGTTTTCATCAATGTCCATAACATTGGGCGCGATAGTCGCGTCATCCAAGACGGCGACAAGATTGCGCAATTGGTAATGATGCCGGTTGTACATTTTCAGCCGCAAGAAAACACAGAGGGTACACTTTATGATTACCCTAAAACAATTAGTAATAGGGGTACAGGAGCCCTAGGGAGTACAGATGGATAAGAACACCACCAACACAATGTTTAGTTCAAAAACGGGCGAGTGGGCAACCCCTCAAGAATTTTTCGATAAACTTAATTGGCGCTTTGGTCCGTTTGACTTAGATCCCTGCGCAGACATTCATAACACAAAGTGTGCCAACTTCTACACTGAGGCGGAAGATGGACTGTCAAAGGATTGGTCAGGTCATACGACCTTTGTCAACCCTCCATATGGAAGAGGTATTGACAAGTGGATCGAGAAAGGCTATAATACTGCTAAGGATGGAGAGTCCAGAGTGGTTATGCTTATTCCAGCACGCACTGATACAAAGTATTGGCACAAGTATGTAATGAATGCGGCGGAGGTTTATTTTGTTAAGGGTCGCTTAAAGTTTGGCGACAGCACAAACAGTGCACCGTTTCCGTCAGCAGTGGTGGTGTTTCAGAGTGGCTCAGCACCACAGACATTTGGGGCAATGAACCGATGAATCGCAAGCAGCGCCGCGAATTAGAGAAGAAAGCAGGCAAGGAGAACTCGCAAAAACTTGCCGAAAAAATTTTCCAGTTTGATAAATTGCCAGATAAGTGCTTAACATGCTTAAAGCCGTTTGATAAGAAAAGCAAGGAAATGGCACAGACATGGAGCGTGGTTGTGGCAGACTCAGACACGGTAAGATTATATTGCCCAGAGTGTTGGTCTGTTGCTCAAGAAATTATTAAAGAATTCAAGGAGAGAAAAAGTGATTGATAAGTTGCAAATAGTACGGATTACACCAGAGTCGTTAGAGAAGATTCTTGAAGGCGACATTGAAGAGGAAAATTACACATGTATTATTAAATTTTATTCTCAACATTGTCCGTTATGTGTAAAGCTCGCGCCTGTATACAAACAAGTAGTCGAGCGCAATCCCGAGGACAATAGATATTATTTTGTTTTCAATGTAAATGATGTAGGACCTAGTTTAGATGATATAATAAAAATAAACGGTGTGCCCTCTTTTGCGATGATTCGCTCTGAGAACGGAAAGAGAAAGCCAGCTGTAACAGTTATGGAGGATCCAGACGATCCGGATGAAGAAACATGGTACACTGTTCGGGATATTGAAAAATTTATTAACAAGAAAAACAAGGAGTTAAAGTATGTCAAATAAATTATTAGAGGCGGCAGTCTTAAAGCTTAGATCGGACGCCTTAGCCTCCTCTGCAAAGATTGAAGCGCTATTAAATGATCCACTAAACGGAAAGGCGGCAGAACAAATTGAAAAAGAAGCGATTAAACTTGCACAGTGTGAGATGGCGCTTTCAAGTCTAAGAAGATTGTCTTCTCGTCCTCAGAGAAGCGAAATGCCGATCACAAGAAATAGATCCAGGCAGCTCTCCGGTCAAGAAGAGCCTATCTCTACAAAAGCTTTTGCCATAGCCAAGACATCTCCCGCAGAAGAAAAAATAGACGACGAGCACGAAGACGACGACATGAACTCAGAAGACGTTGAACCGGCGTTAGACGAGCCAGATGTGCAACCTCCTTCGCCGGCTGATGATCTTAGGCAACTGATGTCGCGTCGAGGACCCAGATCTAAAACGCCACTCCAGCCGCCTCCTAAAAAGAACAAAAGATGAAGGTGATTACATGAATAGGTCTTATTCATATGATGACGTACTGCTAGTTCCTCAGTATTCAGATATCCGCTCGCGTAGTGAGATTGATATATCTACCGATTTAGGAAAGGGTGTTATTCTTCAGTTGCCCATCTTTGCATCTCCCATGGATACGATATCCGAAGGGGCAATGGGCAGTGCGATGGGCAAAGTCGGCGCTAGCGCAATAATTCATCGTTATAACACAATCCCAGAACAGATGAGCGAGATTAACAAAGTTGAATCTCCGCGCATCATTGGCGCCGCAATTGGTATATCTGGCGATTATCTAGAGCGCGCTAGCGGATTGGTGGATTACGGAGCAGACTTCCTATGTGTGGACGTTGCACACGGGCATCACATTATGATGAAGCAGGCGCTCTACGAACTCAGGAAATTATTCGGCGCCGATTACCATATTATGGCCGGTAATGTAGCTACGCTTGAGGGCATCAACGATCTTGCAGATTGGGGAGCAGATTCCGTTCGCTGTAATATAGGGGGCGGCTCCATTTGCTCTACTCGCATACAGACAGGACACGGGTTACCGGGACTGCAAACGATTATCGAGTGCGCGAAGACAGACAGGGACGTTAAAATTATCGCTGACGGAGGCATTAAAAACTCTGGTGATATGGTCAAGGCTCTGGCAGCAGGGGCGGACGCAGTGATGGTGGGCTCTCTACTCGCAGGAACCACCGAGACGCCTGGAGAAATGTTTATGGATGCGAAGGGCGCCCGTTGGAAAACTTATCGCGGAATGGCTTCTAAGGAAGCGCAAGTAGAGTGGCGCGGCAAGTATTCGTCTTTTGAAGGCGTGGCCGCGCGCGTTCCTCATCGAGGCCCCGCTGGGCTGATACTTGAGGATTTAGAGAAAGGCATTCGCTCTGGCTTTTCGTATAGCGGCGCGCGCACTCTGAGCCAGCTTCAGGCTCGTGCACAGTTTGTAGCACAAACCACGTCTGGCTTATCAGAAAGTCGAACCCATATCAATACGAGGGATTGGTAATGTCCGATGACGTAGCCAATCCTCATTTGGATAAGAAGGTTGCGTTTGTTGAGAACACACACCAACACGCTAAACTTATCTTAAAGTTGCGTCACGATGGTGTCACCCAGTCAAAGTTCTTTCGCGCGATCATCGCTGGCTATCTGGATGGAGATGATCGCATACAGAGTTACATTGACGATATGAAGCCGCAGAACAAGAAGAAGAAGGCAAAATCAAAGCAGTTAAGAAACAAAGGAAAGCAGAAGATGGAAGATTTTGGATTGAATGATGGAGAGATAGAGAGCATATTTGACCTCATCGAAGAGGAGCATCCAGAACTATGAAAAAGATTGATGGTTTACGCGAGTGTTCACGTAAATGTATGAGAAGAAAGAAACAATGCAAAGAGACAGAATGCAGACTGTGGCAAGATTACCCAGAGGAATATAACTGTACTCTAGTTTCCATATACGAGCATGGCTCAATGACGCTCCGAGAGGTCGCAGAGCGCGAGCACCTTTCGTTCGCAAGAATCAAGCAAATAGAAACTAAGGCATTAAAAAAGCTCAAGTCTTTAAATTTAATAGGTTGTTTTCGATTTTGAGGCTATTATGGAAAGATGTTACTATTTATTTTTGAAGTTTATGTCATTATAACAAGGAGAATTTACAATGGCCCGTAAGAAATTATTATCAGAGGGCGAGATTCGCCAGTTTATGAAACTCGCAAACTTGCGACCTATTGGCGATCATCGCATCAAGAGACTAGTCGAGCAGCCCGAAGATGAGGAGATGGAAATGGACATGGGCGCCCCCGGAGAAGGCGAGGAAGAGATGCCCATGGATGATGAGCTGCCCGAAGACGATATGGGCGCTGAAGAAATGGAAATGGACATGGAAGAAGAAGATGATCAGATGATTTCTCTGGATGATTTTATGTCTGCTCTTGAAATGGCTGTCGAAGACGTTACAGGCGAGCCTGCCTCTGTTGAAGAGGTTCCCGGAGAAGAAGAGGAAGAAGAGGAAGATATGGAAATGGACATGGAAGAGGAGCCTATGCCCGAAGAGGGCGATGAAGAGATGGCCATGGATGAGGAGCCTCCCGGAATGCGTTATGAGAACCGGCGCCGGCACTCAAATCAGCAACTCCTTGTCAGCGAGGTTTCCAAGCGCGTAGCTGCTCGATTGAGTGAGGTAAACCGCAAGGAACAGATGGCCGACCAGTTGGCTGAACGTATAATGAGAAGACTTACGAAATAAGTTGACAGAACTGTATAGACATGATATATTAACCACTGGGTCTTCCCAGTGGTTAATTTCTTTGAGGTGATTATGGGCTCTTGGTGGTTATATTTATTGGTTTTTATCTTTGGATATGTGACGCATAAAACATTCTACTTCTTCCGTTCGGCGAAAATTAGTATTGGACTAATACGCGTTTCACAACTAATTAGTTTAGCTGTATTGGCTAAGTCTATGGAGAACTTTTATTACTCTCACACCGCTCGCCTTCGTCACATGAGGGAGTACGACGGGAACGAAAGCGATATTAAAGATTTGAGACGCTCTTTCAATTCAGAAATTTCAAGTTATAAGGAGAAAGCTATCAAAGAAATACTGGACTTACATCCTAATTTTTATAGCCCTCTCGTTGATTTTGACAATTGGAATTCTGCAATGAAACATTTAGAAGAAAACAAGCAATTCGTATTAAATATTTTAAATCAGGATGAAAATGATTAAAAAACTTCTCGACAAAATAACAGCTGCGGTAGATGAAGAGCAGAAAGTTGTTTTGGTTGACGCCGCGGCCTTGACCGGAGCTACACCTGAGCCGGATCTTAGAATTGTTGGTATGTTTTGTGACGTGCAGGAGGAAAAAGTTGCAGAAGTTATTCATGCCATGCTTTATCTAAATGAAATCAATCGAGTGCAAAAGAAGCCAGAGGACAAAAAGCCTATTGAGTTTTATCTCTCTACATATGGCGGAAGTGCCGACGATATGTTTGCCTTGTATGATGTGATGCGGACCATAAGACAGGAAACTGAGATTCACACCCTGGGCTTGGGCAAGGTTATGTCCGCCGGCGTACTGCTTTTGGCTGGCGGCACGAAAGGCAAACGCCGCATTGCGAAGAACTGCCGTGTGATGATTCACTCTGTAGCGGCTGGTAATCACGGAAACCTCCAAGATTTGAAGAACGAGCTAGGCGCGATCTCTGATCTGCAAAAAATGTATACAAATTGTCTTGTGGCGGAAACAAATATGACAAAATCTGATATAAAAGAAATGCTTGATCGCAATGTTAACGTCTATTTATCAGCAGAAGAAGCAGTTAAACTTGGAATTGCAGATATTATTGTATAGGAATTAAGAAATGTCAGATTTTATTAAAGATATGTTTATAGAGGTGAGACAACAGGATGAAAATACTGGTGTCAATGCCAGCACTTTAATGGAGATGATTGGCGAAACATTAGATGTTATTTACGAAGAGTTCGTAAAAACCAACCCAGAGCCATTAAATGAAATGTCAATGGATAAGGCAAAAGAGTTTATGCTTGTGTTGCCTAAGTTTGTGCCGACAGAGGCGTGGGGAGATCCCAACTCCATGGAAAGAGAGCAAATTAATAGATTGTTTTCTGTAATGGGTGGCGGTCGAACGATCGAAGGTAAACTTGAATTCTTACAGAGAATCACCGTTCCCGATAATAAGATTTCGTCGCCACGCCGGATCATCTCTTCGCTGATTATTCTTGAGTCTTTAAAGGCTGTTATTCATAGCTTTAATGCTGCTAGTGCCGGATTTGTTTTCGAGGGATGGCTATCTGCACTGCTACAAGGCGTCCAGGAGGCTGAAATCTCCGCAAAGGGAAACTTGCCTATTCAAGATTTAATTGCGTTTGAGCAAAGCGATAATCCAATCCCCATCAGTCTTAAATTATTAAATCAAACGACAAATATTGAGGGGAGTTATACTAACTTGATTGATGGTCTTGATGAGTTTGATCAGATGGTTTACATCGTAGCTAGAAAATCTAAGGATGATTCAGGCTCTGAACAGGGAATAGCCATCGAGCAATTTACATTCACAAAAGATAATTTTATAGATGCGCTATCTTTGTCTGCAAGAGGCGGGAGAACAAAGGGCGCAGACCTATTTAGAATTTCAGGTCTCACCGCAGAGCAGTCAATTGTTTTATTGAAGGGCGGCACCGTCAGAAGTAAAGAAGGACCAATCGCATTGTCCGATGACTCTTGGGAAAATAAATACGCTCTTCTTCAAAATACCGCTGGCTATTCTGATAGGGTGCGCCGCAAGCGTGAAGCTGCCCTTGCCGCGGTAGAGTCTTCCGATGCGGCCCAAGACCCCAGCACGGACACACAGCCACAAGATGAGCTAAATGAGGCAATTATCGAAGAATGGAATATGCTATTAGAAGGCAAAGGCGGAACACAATGGCATATCAGCCCAGCACAATTAAAATCTTACGACTTTGTTGATTATAAAACACTTGGCAGCTTGCCAGTATCTGAGGAGTCTATTCTTGATGTGGCTAGAATGTATATGGATCGCCTAAACAATGAATTACTTGAACTTTTTACGGCGACAAAAAACCTATCAGAAAACATCAACAAATATTTCACTGCTGATAAGCGTAATCGAGCAATAGGTTCGGGAGAAAAAGCAATCAAGAATAGTGCCACGATTCAACAAACCATGCTAGCACAGATTTCTACCGAGACAGAATCTGACGAAAATCGATAAATAACCTTGACAAAAAAGTGTTCAGGGATTATAATATAAATCTAACCATATGAGGGACTAATGAGCAGAGCTTATGATGATAATCAAACTCTACAACAGAAGATTATTAAGGGCGCAAACGTACTAGCAGACAACGTAGCGTCAACACTTGGACCGAAAGGTCGCAATGTTCTGCTAAAAGAAAAAGACAAACAACCATTCATCACCAAAGACGGTGTGACGGTTGCTCATTTTGTAGCACTGGAGGATCCATTTGAAGATGCAGGGGCTCAGATTTTACGCCAAGCGGCTATTGAAACTAATAACGAGGCTGGTGATGGAACTACTACTTCTACCGTACTGGCTCGCGCGATTCTTAGAGAGTCGCAGAGGTTTATCGCATCAGGAGTATCGCCCATTGAACTACAGCGCGGCATTGACTTGGCGATGAAAGAGGCTGTTGACAATCTTAAACAGATGGCGCGCCCAGTTAAAAGCATTGACGACATTGCACACATCGCAACTATTTCGGCAAACAACGATGCAAAGATTGGAGAACTGATTGCCACGGCCGTCGATAAAGTAGGGCAAGATGGCTCTATCACAATCGAAGAATCACGATCGCTTGAGACTTCACTAGATATTACGGAAGGTTTCAGGTTTGATGCTGGTTTTTGCGCTGGTGCTTTTATTACCGATGAGCGAAGAGGAGTTATGCACTATGACGAGCCTCTATTTTTAGTGACCGATTACAAGATTTCTGCCGTTGAGCATGTGCTTCCTGTGTTGGAGATGATCGCTCGCGAAAATAGACCGCTAGTTGTTGTTGCAGAAGATGTGGAAGGTCAAGCTCTTGCTGCGATGATTATGAATGCAATGCGCGGCACACTTAAAGTTGCCGCCATAAAAGCTCCTATGTATGGTGAAGAGCGCCGCAATATCTTAAGTGATTTGGCTGACTCTGTTGGCGCAAATTTTATTACACGCGAAAGCGGCATGAAACTGGCAGAAGTACAGCTTACTGATCTGGGTACGGCAAAGTTTATTGAAAGCAACAAATACGCTTCCACGATTGTGGGCGGAAATAGCGACCACAGCATTATCGAGGAAAGGATTGCAGCCCTTAAACAGCTAATCAAAGATACTGGCTCCATGACAGAGTGTGCTAGAATTCAAGAGCGCATTGTTCGCTTGTCTTCTGGTGTTGCGGTTATTCGCGTTGGAGGCTCAACCGAAGTTGAGATGACAGAAAAGAAACACAGAATCGAGGACGCGCTGGAAGCAGTCAGATCGGCTCAACAAGAAGGCATCGTGTGCGGAGGGGGAACTGCCCTGCTCCATGCCGCAGAAAGAATTGCAATAACTACCAACAACAATCATCAAGCATATGGGGCTTCTGTTGTTAGGGAGGCATGCCGCGAGCCGTTGCGTCAGATGGCACTTAATGCGAACGAGTCTCCGGATATAATAATTCAGAGAGTTTTGGACGCTCGCAAAGATTATGGCTGGAATTTCAGAAGCGGCGAGCTAGTTAATCTATTTAAAAGTGGAATTATAGATCCCGTTAAAGTTACCCGAACAGCACTGCAAAACGCGGCAAGCTGTGCTGGGACTTTAATCACCACTAATTATGGGATCATACAAACGGAGTAAGAAATATGACAGAAAACATGCAGAAAGGAGATTTAGTTTGGGTACCCCAAGACACGCGACTACATTGGCTTCGCGAGGATAGCGGCAAAAGATACTTAATCACAGTAGTGCCACGAACCGCAGTTATTTTTGAAGAGAAAGATAGGTGCTATGATGTTTTTATGGATGGAGATCTTTGGACAATAAACAAAGACAACACTTACTATTTGGAGAACCAACATGCTCGTTAAACTTACAGAAGTGTGCAACAACGGCGCAGTAACCACCAACAAACTCTATACCCTAAGAGAAGTTTTTGTTAACCCAGAGCACGTTGTGATGATTCGCGAGGAAAAGAGGATGAAAGAACTGAACGAGAGAGGCAAGGTGGCTTCTGAGTTAGACAAATCACATCAATTTTCAAAGCTAACAATCAATAGAGGTCAGACGGGAACAGAGATAGTGGTTGTAGGGGCCCCCGAGATAATAGAGAATACATTGAAAAATAATAGACAGTTGCTAAGAGGATAAAATGGAACAAAGAGTCAATATACAATATTCTGTAGAGATAGAAGAATTAGAAGCCGAAGTGCAGAGAATAGTGCTATCTGCTTTTGAAGATTTAACTGCGGCGCAGACAGCCGCAGCAGCTATAAAGAGTCCAGAATTCTTATGCTTGAAAATGGTTGAGGATATTGAGCAAATTAGAGTATCCATGATGAGGGCAGACATAAGGCTTTCTGATGCGTCCAACATTATCAACGGATATATAAACCTTAAAACAAGACCGATAGAACTTCCTGCTGATAATAACAACTTGGTTGACGAAGAGCAGATGAGCCAGTTAAAGGCTAAAATAGACGCATTTAAAAACAGCTATGCTGCTGCTGGTGCTGCCAATGAACTCGCCGATTAGAGATGTCGTAAGCAAATATCGCTCTTCTTCCTATCTTAAAAAGCTAATTCCAGAGGGAAGTACGGTTAACAGTTTTTTATTGTTTTCTGGAGATTTAGAATTTAGTTTATGCGAAAGTAATCGATTTGTGTGCGCACACACAAATAACTTTGGTATATATAACTTTTGGGATTGCGCGATGCAAGATCCAAATCGACTTTATGAAATATTATCTGTGGGAAGCTTTTCATTTAATGAGGAAAGGGCGTTTTACATATTACAGGATACTTGGGGTCAGTATGTCGATCCCTATGTGCGTTCTGCTTTGTTTTATTATCTTAATAGATGTTCTGCGGACGGCTATATTTCCTGTGGCGCCCCACAAATTTTTGAAGTAGATAAACTGTCTTTAGTGCAACTTAAGCGCTTCAAAGTTAATAATTTTCATATTGAACTTAAAGAAGTTTCTGATAGCGACATTTTTAATTCAATACGTGACTCAGATTGTTATGACTATTATCTAATTCCGGCTGGAAAATTTAGCTACAACTTGCTCAATGCTGAAGGACAGCGACCTTCTGAGGCTCCAAGCGTGGATCATAAAATCTTAAAAACGCTACTCGAAGAAAGACTAAGTAAAAAGATTATTTTAGTGTACAAATTTCACTATGAATTATTAAAATTGTATAGGAAAAATAAAATTATTATGATTGATAAGTATGGAAATTTAACCAATAATCAAAAAAAATGTGAGGATTTAGTTGTTACAAATTTCTAGTAAACTAATATTAGCCTTGACTCTTTTCGCAATAGGCCAAACATTGGCATGGTTTCAAATCAATAGTCAGTTCGTGTGGGACTGGTGGAAGCAGCACCCAATTTTTGCGGTTGTGTTGTATGGGCTTCCAACGGGGTTGTGTTTCTTGTATGGAGTTAAATTTGCTTACGAAGAGATGGGGCAAGTTTGGGGACCAAGGTTCTTAATTTTTAGCATGTCTTATTTGACATTTCCACTATTAACGTGGTACTTTCTAAACGAAAGCATGTTCACTACGAAGACTATGATTTGTGTATTTTTGTCCATGATGATTGTGGGCGTTCAACTTTTTTGGAGATAATATGAATAGGATAGAGAAGCCCTGGGGGCATGAGATTCGGTGGGCAATCACCGATAAATATCTCGGTAAGATTTTGCGCATCGAGCCGGGACAGCGATTATCGCGCCAATATCACGAAGTTAAAGATGAGAGCATTTACGTGATAGAGGGTACGTTAATCTTAGAATTGAACGAAAATCCGATTGAAAAAATCATATTAAGACCAGGGGCTAGCTGGAGAATTCAGCCTCAGACAATCCACCGTTTTTGTGCGCCATCGGGCGGCTGTACACTAGTGGAGGTCTCCACTCCAGAGATCGATGACGTAGTTAGGTTAGAAGACGATTATGATAGATAATCCAAAATACTAAACTATTTATAATGTTGAGGTATATTTATGGATTTTGCTACACGTAATTGGTTTGGTTATATAAACGAGAACATTAGATTAGACGAGGGTCTTCGCGACATAGGGCTCTCCGAATATGTAGCCGATGCTATCGAGTCTTCGCTACACGAAGCGCCTGAAAGCGCAAAGACATGGCTAGGGC
>Ga0208011_1000899_pt1 | contig 11001 bp, 15 predicted proteins | sample 7_EtaG_FD_184080 | JGI IMG/M metagenome (GOLD analysis project Ga0208011, IMG submission 184080) | Marine viral communities from the Subarctic Pacific Ocean - 7_ETSP_OMZ_AT15161 metaG (SPAdes) (version 2) | ecosystem: Environmental > Aquatic > Marine > Oceanic | place: Pacific Ocean | collected... | reverse complement strand
AATTTCCTGTCAGTCAAAAAGCGACAAGTGTAATGAAAAGATTTTAAACCTGTATAAATCAGTGGGATCATTGGAGGAAAAGACTAAAAATCTTATATCTCAGCAAGAGTCGTGCGCCGCCCTGCAGGAAGAATTCTCAGCATATGACCTATATATGCAGTGCATGCACCCAAACGGCATTGCCTTCGATGTAATTCGTAAAAAATTGCCTGTTATCAACGAGGAGGTTGCAAAGATTTTGGCGAACATTGTTGACTTTGAGGTGTTTTTCGAAGACGATGGAAAGCGGCTGGAAATATATATTAAGCACCACCTCTTCGACGCCAGACCTCTTCAGATGGGCTCCGGCGCCGAAAAAACAATTGCCGCCATGGCAATTCGCCTCGCTCTATTGAGCGTGTCTAGTTTACCAAAGGGAGACATATTCATCCTCGATGAGCCCGGTACCTCGCTAGATGAAGAAAACATGCAGGGATTTATAGATATCTTAGCTATTATTAAGACTTATTTTAGAAAAGTGCTCCTGATCTCTCATCTGGACACTCTCAAGGACTGTGTGGATATGCAGATCACTATTGACAAAAAAGATGGCTTTGCTTCGGTAAATATCTAAAAAACAAACTATTTATAGTCAAGGAGGACACATGACAATGACTGAAATGGCACGTGGAGCAATAGATAAGGTTTTGGAGAAATTAATCTCCAGGAAACTTTTAGTTTGGGTTACCGCAACCGCCCTAATGTTTACTTCTCACATGGATAGTGGGGATTGGTTAATTTTGAGCGCCCTTTACATCGGCGGACAATCAGTAATCGATGCTATCGTTAAATTAAAAGGCCTATAGAGAGGTAATATTGATTAACATCAAGTTCGGTGATGTATTTAAATCCATTGCAACATTTGTGGGAAAAAATTGGCAAGTGATTGCTCTTGTGTCCGTGATTATCTTGTTCTTCGTCTCCAAAAATGACTTCGGAGCTTTAAAAAAATCCATGGAAGTCATGACCTTGAGTTATCAGGAACAAATCGCCTCGATGGAGGCTCTGCATCGTAAGGAGCTTAAGTTGCGCGAGGATTCAATTGCAAATTATGAAAAGCAGTTGACAGAGCTTACTCAAAAGCATGAAGAAGCCATAGCGAACTTAAGAGAGAGTCATATATCTGATATCAAAAAGTTTAAACGGGATTTCGAAGAGCAGCCAGAAGAACTTGCAAAAGAGATTAGTCAACAATTTGGATTTAAGTATGTGGAATAAAGTATTAATATTGCTTGCAGTCGGCTTTTTAAATACAGCAGAGGCATCTGACGGGCAATTCTCTTTTATCCAGAAAGGGGCAACAACGCCGTTCACTGGCACCCTATTTGACCCCGATGCAACAGCCAGATTAATTGCAAATCATAAATTTTTAAAGGAAGAATACGATTTGAAACTCGGCTTTGAATTGGAAAAGCAAAAAAGCAAGTTTCAACTGGATATAGAGCAGTTAAATATTTCCCTACACACCCAACAGGAATATTATGATTCAATTTTGAAGACTAAAAATACCGAAATTGAGCAATTAAATAAAATAATTAAGAAAAAGCCTGGTACCAATGCCCTTATTTGGGGAATTGTGGGCGGTTTTGCCGCCGGCGTTGCAGCTACCATTGGCATAACTTATGCGGTAAACAAATGAAGAAAGACCTAAATGAAATCGCACGCTATGAGGTGGCAATTGCAAAGAAGTATGGTAAGGAGGCTATCAAGCATCCGAAAGCCGACTGGACCGACGAAAAGGAAAAGGAATATCAGCAGCAAATAAAAGATTTATACGAAAAAGAGAAAAAGATTTCTCAAAAAAGAGAAAAAATAGAAATCGATGGTTTTTTAATTTCTAAAAAACTATTTAATAAAGATAATAGCCGCAATTGCCCGGTTTGTCTTGTATATTCGTTTGATTTGCGAGATGATGTTTACATGGCGAAATTCGATTGTTGTCATAAATGTTATATACAATGGGTCGAAGGCAGAGAAAATCGCTGGAAAGCAGGCTGGCGACCCAAAGAGGAAAAATAAATGGCTACAACATTAGAAATAATTCAAGGAATTAATCAAGCAGCAGCAAACGCTTATGACGGTGCTCACGATCAAAGGTTTGTATCGGGAGACACCAAAGAGATTGGTTTAAGCCGAGAAGAGGGGTGCCCCATAGTTGACAGCCGCGTTTCAGATGGCTTTGGTGTAAAGATCATCGGAGATATGCTTCAAATTAATTATGAGGCTAACGTGCGCCTCCGCGATGTTTACGCAGTTGGCTTTGAAGAAGGGTGTGAACGTAAACTCCAGCAGATCGCCGATTTTTTGAAGAAGGAATATAAGGTCATTACTGGAAAATCCCTCTCAATCACACCACAGGGCGAGGCACAATGCCTAGTTCAGAACACATCTAGAGTCAGAACGTTCGTGACAGCACACAAGATGTACAAGATTGGCGGAATGAAGCAGGTTACCACCCTCGGAGAGGCAATCACAAATCCAATGGATGTAAAATATCAGAAATTCTTGAAAGAAGGATCCTTTAAATAGGAAAATGTCATATACACTATCTAAAAAAGAGATAGTAGCCGAAATTTTAAAATGTGGAAAAGATCCCGTTTATTTTATCGATAACTACGCTAGAATCTCTCACCCTATCGACGGATTAATCCCCTTCAAGACATATCCTTATCAGGCTGACCTACTCCAAGACTTCAATGACTATCGATTCAATGTAATCCTCAAAGCTAGACAATTAGGGATTTCAACAATTGCGGCCGGCTATATTGTTTGGCTGATGCTGTTTCATAGAGACAAAAATATTCTTGTAATGGCAACAAAGTTTAAAACTGCCTCTAACTTGGTGAAGAAAGTTAAGGCAATCATGAAAAACTTGCCAGAATGGATCATTATATCAGAAATATCAATTGACAATAGATCGTCTTTCGAATTAACAAACGGATCACAAATACAAGCCGCTTCGACTTCTGGTGATGCAGGCCGCTCCGAAGCACTTTCTCTTTTGGTGATAGACGAGGCCGCCCATGTCGAGAACTTAAACGAGCTGTGGGCCGGATTATACCCCACAATTTCAACCGGCGGCCGAGTTATTGCTTTAAGCACCCCAAATGGTGTGGGTAACTGGTTCCACAAGACTTATGTCGCCGCAGCCGAAGGGTCAAATGACTTTCATCCCATAAGTTTATCATGGGATGCACATCCAGATAGGGATGAAGAGTGGTTCAACAAAGAAACCCGAAACATGTCTCGTCGAGAAATCGCACAGGAGCTGGAGTGTAACTTCAATACATCCGGAGAGAGTGTAATTCATCCAGGCGATATCGCCTGGATTGAGACAAATGTCTGCGATCCAAAATATCGAACCAGTTTCGACAGAAATTTGTGGATATGGGAAGAATATGATGCATCTTGTTCTTATTTGTTGGTAGCCGATGTGGCCCGAGGAGATGGTGCAGACTATTCTGTGTTCCACATCATAAAATTGGAAACAATGGAGGTTGTCGCGGAATATCAAGGAAAGCCAAATCTTGATATGTATTCAAATATTCTGATGCAGGCAGGAAAAGAATATGGAAATTGTCTACTTGTAGTGGAAAATGTGGGTATCGGTATTTCGGTGCTGGAAAAATTAATAGATCTGCAATATCCCAACTTATATTATTCAGTAAAGAGTACTCATGAATTTGTAGAGAGTCGCCAGGCCGAGTCCAACACTAATGCTGTGCCCGGTTTTACCACCTCTTCGAAGACGCGCCCCCTAATTGTCGCAAAATTGGAAGAATTCATCAGGAACAAACTAATTAAAGTATATTCGGTTCGTTTTTCTAATGAATTGCGGACTTTTATTTGGCATAATGGCAAACCCCAGGCCATGCGGGGATACAATGACGATTTAATAATGGCACTAGCAATTGCTTGCTGGGTAAGGGATACCGCCCTCACTGTAAACAAGCGAGAGGTAGAATTTAAGAAGGCATGTTTGAATTCAATTATAAAAGTTGATACCAAAATCAATACCGCCATTCCCGGCATGCAGGGGTATGACAGAAGACAAAGTTTGGATGACAAAATGTTCAAGGAAAAAGACAATTATGACAAATATTCATGGTTAATTAAAGGATAGAAAATGGCAGACCAAAAAAAGAACCCAAACAACTCCCAATCTGAGCTTTTTAGAAGGCTTACAAGATTATTTTCAGGACCAATTGTAAATTGGAGAACTCAGATGAATCGCAAGATTCGTCGAACTGCGCTGGATAAATATTCTACGGACTTCAGGTCAGCGTCAGGCCAGCAATTCAAAAAGGCTGAATATTCCCCTTTTGATGTCATGCATTCCAAAATCATGGCCCAACAAAATAGAGCAGAAAGATATGTTGACTATGAACAAATGGAATATATGCCAGAAATCGCATCTGCGCTTGATATTTATGCCGATGAAATGACAACGCACTCCGCACTCTCCCCTATGATGCACATAGAGTGCCCAAATGAGGAAATTAAGGCAGTTTTGGCCTCTTTATATGAAAATATTCTGAATTTGGACCACAATTTGTTTGGCTGGTGCCGATCCATGTGTAAATTCGGTGACTTTATTTTATATCTGGATATCGACGAAAGATTTGGTATTAAGAACGTGATTCCGGTCCCACTACGCGAAGTTGAAAGACTAGAAGGCGAAGATCCTACAAATCCCAACTATGTACAATATCAGTGGAATTCTGCAGGAATGACATTCGAGAACTGGCAGGTGGCTCACTTTAGAATCTTGGGTAATGACAAATATTCCCCATATGGAACATCTGTGTTGGATGCAGGTCGCCGCATCTGGCGTCAATTGGTGTTGATGGAAGATGCGATGATGGCCTACCGTATCGTAAGGTCTTCGGAAAGAAGGGTTTTTTACATCGATGTGGGAAATATTGCCCCGCAGGACGTTGAAACCTTTGTGCAAAAAACCATTACTTCAATGAAGAGAAATCAAGTGGTGGATGCAAACACAGGAAGGGTTGACCTACGATATAACCCTCTTTCGGTTGAGGAGGATTACTTTATCCCCATTCGCGGTGGAGAGTCTTCCAGGATCGATACTCTTCAGGGCGGACAATTTACGGGAGATATCGATGACGTTAAGTATTTACGCGACAAAATGTTTGCGGCCCTCAAAATTCCGGCTGCTTATCTCTCTAATGGGGAGGAGGGCAGCGAAGATAAAACAACGTTGGCCCAAAAAGATGTCCGTTTTGCTCGAACTATCCAGCGCCTACAAAGATCTGTCATTGCCGAATTGGAAAAAATCGGCATTATTCATCTATATACCCTTGGCTTCAAGGGGGATGATTTAGTTAGTTTTAGATTGAAATTAAATAATCCTTCTAAAATCGCCGAACTCCAAGAACTGGAACATTGGAAACAAAAATTTGACATTGCAGGCGGCGCAACAGAGAACTTTTTCTCGCGTCGGTGGATAGCCCAGCACATCTTTAGTCTTTCCGAGGAAGAATTTGTCCGCAATCAACGTGAAATGTTCCACGATAGAAAATATGAAGCGGAACTCAATGCAGCTGCCGAAGCAGCAGGAGAACAGGCAGCAGCCTCCTTCGGGGGAGACACCGATGAGGGCTTAGATCTCGAAGATATTGGAGACGATAGCGGTTTAGATTTAGACCTCAGCGATGAGGGGGAAGATATCGATCTGGAAGGAGGCACAGAAAGCATTCCAGATGATGAGCCTCTCTTAGCATCTCCATCAAAAAGAAATGACGGGGGCAGAAAAAAGACTTCGTATTCAAAAAGCGCCAGAGATGCCAGGGGCAGAAAAAAGACTTCGTATTCAAAAAGCGACCATACTCCAAAGAATACCGGTGTTAAAAACGGCGACCGGCGCGAGTCAGGCGGAAGATCTCAATCATATAAGAGCCTAGCTTTTCCAAAGCAAAAAGACATCACAGCCGGCTCATCAGAGTTGAAAAAATTATCTACTGGAATTTTTACAGAGTCGGATAATAGCAACTACTTATTAGAAGAGAAAAGTATTTTTGATACAAACATACAGGTTAAGAACCTAATTTCAGAATTAGAAAGAACGGAGATTCAAATCGATGAAGATGAAACACAACAAGAAGCGTAACACAGCTTTTATTTATGAGGCTATCATTCGCGAATTGGCAAAGGCGATTCATGAAGGTGGAATATCTCGAAAGAAGAAGATTATTAAAATAATCCGTGAGGCATTCAATGGAAACACACTTCTTTCAAAGGATCTGGAGCTATATAGATCCATACTGGAGGCGAAGGCCCTCGACTTATATACGGCTGAAAAGATCTTATTTCAATCTAGAATCCAGAAGGGGTCTCTAAATCACCAAGAGTTATTCAAGAAACAGAGCGAGCTTATTGAGACTATCAATAGGACAATTTCGTCGGAAGTTTTTAATAATTTTGTCCCTAACTATAAGGAATTGGCTACATTATTTCAAATTTTCCACCCCAAAACCAAAACAAAGAGTCGAATATTGTTGGAGAAACAGATTCTCGAAAGAATGACATCGGACAATGCACCCTCCCCGTCGGTCAAACCCATAGATAACCTTACATACAAGACTTTTGTTTCAAAATTTAATGAAAAATACACTTCATCTCTTTTGTCCGAGCAAAGGGCACTTTTATCACACTTTGTCGGCTCTTTCTCTGATAATGCCTTGGAGTTGAAAATTTACTTAAATGAAGAAATCCCCAGGCTTTTACAATCTGTGGCAGAATCTCGTAGGACGCCCGAGGTATCTGGCGATCCGGACATGCTCAATAAAACTAATCAAGTCATTGAAATTCTAAAAAATAGCCATACACGGAAAATTGACAAAGACTATGTTCACGAAATCCTCAAAATCCAGAATCTTGTAAAGGAATTGGAATAATGCCTATTTCTTTAAAAATTCAGCAAGATGTAGAAGAGCGCGTCATCACTCTAGAATTAAAGGCAAAAAAATCACTCGATGGAAATATAATGATTTTTGATCACGAAGAAATGGATATTGTGGTGATGCCTGCAAAGAGCAAGATCGTAACTTTCGCCAAAAATGATTTTTCCGAATTGGTATATAATGCCCAGAGTCGCCTTTTTGAATTTTTAAAGAGAAAGGGCGTTGTGGAATATGAATCGATCCAGGGAGGGAGCGTTTATGGATCGCTGGAGGGAAATATTCCGCTGCCAGAAGCGAAAACCATTAATTCTATTGACTATGCTGTTTATGGCATATACAAATTTCTTAAAGAAGAGCGCCCATATTATGATTATATGAATCAATATGAGGAAATGTTAGATGATTATTTCACCTATCCAACCGATCAGGACTCTACAGAACTCGGAGAGGTCCCGCAAGCGAAAGAAAAAGGCTCCATCCGTCCCGGCTATAATTATGCACCGTATTGGATGAGTTACGTTTTAGAGTAGGATATCCGTGTGTCTTTGATGTATTTTATTTTGGCCGCCTATGGCCTCACTCAACTGTTGGTATATGGCAGATTATTTAATCGCATCCGCCCAAAAGGCTATTTTTGGTCTTGTCCGATGTGCATCGGCTTCTGGGTGGGTGTGTTTTTATGTGGTATTAACCCTCTGACAGAACTATTTATATTTGAACTTTCGTTTGTGAATCTATTTATTTGCGGATGTATAAGTTCTGGAACATCATATATATTAAATATGATTTTTGCCGATTCGGGCCTCAAGCTCGATGTTAAAGGGAACTAGATATGTTCATAAGATGGATGCTTAGAGGTGTCAGACGTTGTAAAAACGGCTGTTGACTATTTTAGAGGAAGAAAAATGAGTAAAGTTTTATTAAGAGAATATTATGCCCTATGTGAGGGAGGCGTATGCCAAGATCTCCTCACAGAAGCAGAAAAAAAAGACATTAAAGAGAATAACGCGATGTACCTCACGGGCTTGATGCAGCAGTGTGAAATTCAAAACGGCAACGGCCGCGTATATCCAGAGCGCGTTCTTATGCGTGAAGTGGAGATTTATAAAAAACTCGTAAAAGAAAGGCGAGCCCTCGGAGAACTAGACCATCCAGATGACTCCGTTATTAATCTCAAAAACGCCAGTCATATGGTTACCAATATCTGGGCGGATGGTCCCAAAGTGATGGGTACGGTAAAAGTTCTCGCCACTCCATCAGGAAATATTCTGCGCTCCTTGGTTGATAGCGGTTGCCAGCTTGGCATTTCCTCACGCGGCCTCGGTTCGGTCAGTGAGAGTATGCAGGGTGGTGTCATCGTCGAAGACGATTTCCAACTCATCTGCTTTGATTTCGTTTCAGAGCCAAGCACGCCAAATGCCTTTATGAATTTGCAAGAAGGCAAACAATATAAAGAGCCAAATATTTTTACCAAAGCCGATAGAATCAATCGAGCTTTAAATGATATCTTGGATAATAAATGAAAAAACAAGAATTACAAAAAATCTTAAAACCCCTTATCAAAGAATGCATCAAGGAAGTAATCTTTGAAGAAGGAGTTTTATCAAATTTAATTAAAGAAGTCGCACTGGGTATTGGTTCTCAACAGACAATTGTCGAAACAATTGAAACAAAAGATCCAGCGCCAGACTTCTCAAGAAGTCAGCGTGTGGAACTTCAAGAAGAATCTCGGCGCGGTATGGAAGACACAAGGCAGAAGTTAGAGCAATCTCTGGGCTCGTCCACTCTTGGTGGCATATTTGAAAACGTAGAGCCTATTCCGCCAGGTGGTGAGTCTCCGGCCAAGACATCTGATGGTCAGAGCCCCCTGTCTTTGTATGCGGCCAATGACCCCGGAGTGGATATCTCGGGTCTCATGAGCCTGGGCGGGAACAAGTGGAAAAACATGATTTAGGAGTTAGCCATGGCTAAAAAAGCAGTAAATGTCTCGACGCGCCCTCGCGGCCACAACGACAATCCCCAGAAAATGATAAGGCGTTTTATGCGCAAGGTGAAGAAGGAAAGGATTTTGGAGCAATTTAGGAATAATAGATTCTATGAGAAGCCTTCCACCAAAAGAAGGAAAGCTGCCAAAAGAAGAAGAAGAGTTTTAGACAAATTGCGAGAAAAAGAAAGAAATTCATAAAATAAAAACTAATTATAAGATGGAATAGGAACAAAGAATGTCAATTTATCAATATAAGGCCGGATTACAGAACGCCGCATCATATCAATCATCGGGATCCCCATTTGTAACGGGCTCATCACCTCTCATTGGAGTGCAAAGAGTAGATTTCCCGAATGTGACAAAAAGAATTCAGGTTTGGAATTTGGATGCTAATACTGGTACAGCCCACAATATTTATGTCTACTTCCACGAAGACGCACCACTTGATAACAAAATTCTCGTAGCGGCCCCCGCCTCCAGGGGAACCGGTCACGTCGACCTCGATGTTAAATGCACACACTGCTTCATCTCCTCGTCGCATGCGCATGGCTGTGATGTCAGACTTTATGCCTCTTTAACCGGGATCGAGCCAAAGCAGATGTTTGAATTAACTGGATCCGGAATCACAGAATAGTATTAACCAATAACCCTCTTTATAAAAACATGTCTTTTTATATTTTTTAAAACTATTTATTTTTGAGATAAATTTTATAAAGGGAGTCTTTTTATGTCTTCACTATTAGAACAAGCAATAATTGATGCAGCCGCACTGAAAGAGGCAGCAATTAAGAATGCAGAAACAGCTATTTTGAACAAGTACTCTGCAGATATTAAAGAGGTCGTTGAGAATCTCTTTGAAGCCATCGATGACGATGGGGAAAATGCTGATGAGGAAAATGCAAAAGAAGCCACTGAGTCTCCACCCCTGCAGCACACTCTTTCGCCCGCACTGGATCCGGCGCAAAACAATGATTCAGAAATCATCCTCAGCCTAGAAGAGCTTAAAGATATGGCTGAAGTCCTATCTGCTGCCGAAGAAGATTTGATGGGTGGGCCATCTTCTCACGAAGACTTAGCAGCCGAGGTCACCCCCGGAACGCCCCCAAGCCTTTCGCCAGAGCACGAGGTGGCAACCTCTGCAATCGACGTGACACTGGAAGAAGAAATAGACGTTGTGGACCTTGATGACCTCATTGAGGAGTTGATGGTGGATATAGCGCCCCAAAAATCAGGCTGGGCCGGAACTCCTGCACCAATTATGAATTACAAAGAACAGTTGCGACTCGCACAACTTTCGGCCACTGAGGCGAAAGAAGAAAATGCAGAGTTGGTCGCTGCTCGCGAAAGATTATCAGAGCACAACAACAAATTAAAAACAACTGTTAGACTTTTGAAGGAGCGTTTCGATGACGCTATTCTTTCAAACGCAAAACTTTTATACACGAACCGCGTATTGACAAACGGCTCCCTGAATGAGCGGCAAAAAGCAAGAATTGTCGAGGCTTTGTCAAAGGCGGATTCGATTAATGACGCAAAGGTTATTTTTGAAACTCTTGAGAGCGCAGTGGGCAGTGTAAGGGGTAAAACACAGTCAAAATCACTACGCGAGACTCTCGAAAGGCCAACTGCCACTTTACCCAGAAGAGAAGCTAAAGAACAACATTCTCCCATAACGGATAGAATGCAACTTTTAGCTGGCATTAAAAAATAATATAAAAAGGAGAATTTTTTAAAATGTCTATTATTAATAAATTAACTGAAGGAATTGTTAGACGTGACCTCTCCAAAGAAGGTGCAGCTCTTCTCACTAAGTGGGAAAAGACTGGTCTCTTGGAAGGCATTACTGACGAAAGAAAGAAGCAAGGCATGGCCTCACTTCTTGAGAATCAGGCAAAGGAGCTTCTTCGTGAATCTTCTTCAATGTCTGCTGGCGATGTAGAAGGTTTCGCTTCTGTCGCCTTTCCGATTGTCCGCCGTGTATTCGGTGGCTTGATCGCGAACGATCTTGTATCTGTTCAACCAATGAGTCTACCAAGTGGGCTCATTTTCTTC
>Ga0208011_1000888_pt1 | contig 11064 bp, 6 predicted proteins | sample 7_EtaG_FD_184080 | JGI IMG/M metagenome (GOLD analysis project Ga0208011, IMG submission 184080) | Marine viral communities from the Subarctic Pacific Ocean - 7_ETSP_OMZ_AT15161 metaG (SPAdes) (version 2) | ecosystem: Environmental > Aquatic > Marine > Oceanic | place: Pacific Ocean | collected... | reverse complement strand
GTTGTAATTGACTTTGCGCTAAAGATATTCTCTGTGTTTGAGAGAATATATTAGGATCAGCAACTGGTAGAATATCTATTCTATCATCAAAGTCTTGCATTTTAACTTCTCTTCGAGCACCTGGTACATCATAAGGATAAACCGGTGGAAGATAAGTTTTAAATACTTCTGCTAATAATTTAAATTCACATTTTAATCCAACATACAATCTTTTATGGATTGCGGACATTACTCTTGAGCCACGCTCTAATAATGCTACCGTTGTTCCGACTGCCGCTTGTTGATTCATATCGCCTACTTGCATATCAGCGATGGCCGCGAATCTTTGGCCTGCATCAACTACAATACCCATTAACTGAAGTAAAGTTTGATCGGGTCCTTTAAAAGGTAGAGTCATAAACTGATCTTTAATATTTCCGCCAGGTGCATCTACATCTCTAAATTCACCAGGTTGTAAGGGTTGTGCATCATCTCTAACTCTAATGCCTCTGGATTTAAATCCAGCTGGTAAGTTAGCTAAAGTTCCTGCATCCAATAATTGTCTTAAAGCTGCTGTTGCAGTTCTAGTTAAACCACCAATCATATGAATTAAACCAAAACCATAAAAACCAGTTCCTGGTAAAAATTTAAACTGAACAAAATAATCTTTTTTCTTTTTAAGAGGGTCTTGTTGTGCGTAATTTCTTCTAATAGATAAAACGTCTTGTGTAGATTGTGCAATCGTTATGATGTAAGGTATTTTAATTCCTGTTGGTTCTCCGTCTTCACCCAGATCTTCATAACCATCTAAATCTAAATCAGTATGTATTTCAAATAAAGTATATTGATCTTCTTGACCATCTTTAGAAATTCCTTCTAATTCTAATTTTTTATCTTCCAATTGATTTTCAGTAACTGGAGGTTTGCCTAATTCTATGTCTCGATAAAATCCCGAGACTTGTTGTTTTCTTAATTCGTTTTCTGAAACTTTAATAACGTGTACAATTGCTTCTGCATCTTCTAAAGAGTTTGCAGAGTAAGGTACAATTAAATCATCAGCTGGAACAAATTTAGAAACGGCTCTTCCTAAAAGATCATCATAATAAACTTTCTTAAAAGTTGAGCCGCTTAAAGGGAGGTAAAATAACATTTGGTCAAATTCTGGTTCATACTCTTTCATTTGATCCATAATTTGCCAGTTCATAAAATCTTTAACACGTTTAGCTTGGTCTTCTTTAGGAACACTAATGTCCCCTAAAATTTGAGTTCTTACTGGTCCATCAGACGGGAGTAACTCTTTATAAGCCTGCGCTTGAAATTGCGTAACTGCTTCTGCAAGAACCGGGTGATTGACACCAGAAGCTCCACGAAAGGGTTCTGTTCTTTTTTCATATTTAAATCCTAAAAGTTCTAATCCGTTTCTATAAGTTTCTTCCCAGTCACCTCTAGATTCTTTGTATTCTGTATATTGATCAAATAATTTATTACCCAAAGGCTCTAAAACATTATCTGGCATCGTTTCTGCTAAATTAGCAAAATGATCTTGTGTGGGATCTATTTCGGTTGCAGTGGGATCAAAAGAAACTTCTGCTCCACCTGTTTCATCCATTTCGATTTCAACTGGACCTGTAGGCGTATCTACAACTTCAGCTTTTTTTTCTGTTTCAATGATTGCTTCTTCTGGAAGCGCATTTGGATCAATATTGGGTAATGATTTGTCTATTTCAGCCATAGGGATATTCTATCTTCTTTCGAATAATGTTTCAACACCTGAGCCACTGATATCAGGTATTTTTATTACTGTCAAATTAACTTCGGCATCGTCCACTTTTCCCCCCTTGGCGTTTTTCTTACGCCCTTTAGGATCAAAATTACTCAACTCTACTATTTCTTCTATTTTTCTATGTCCCTTAGGATCTGTCTCTTTCATAAATCTTGTAAATTCTTCGGCTACATTTGGATCTGAGATATTAATGGTTCCTGTGTTTTCAATTCCTTCTAAAGTTTTAATAGGTTTGGAAGCTCTTTTCATTTGTGCTAGCAGAGCGTGATCTTGCATAATTGGAGTTATTACAGCTCCATAAATTTCAGACCTTAAAGCATCATCTAAATCATCAGCTAGTTTACCACCAAAAACTTGTGGGTTTAATTCTACCAAAGACTCTACTGCCATTTCTGCATCATATTTATAATCTCCTGTTGGAAAAATATTATCTATCGCTTCTCTAATTTTTTTATTATTTCTTAATAAGTTCATTACATTTTTTCCAATTTTTATTCCACCACCTCTCCACATTCCTACTCTACCGCCTGCTGCATTTAATGGTCTACCTTTAGTTAATAAATTTTTATGAATAGTTTCTAATTCTAAAATTCCTTCATCAGTAAGTTTGGGAGTAGCTTTTTTACCAGCTGCTCCTTCTGCCATTCCTGCTACCATTGTTGCTAAATTTTCAGCCGTCTGTCTATCGGCGCCTTTAGCCATCATTGCTTCTATCATTTCCATTCTATATTGTTCAATACTCTTATCTGCTTTTCTTATATTTTTTGCAGCTTCAAGAAGTTCATCAATCATCATTGCTCTTTCACCTTCTATTTTTCTTACCATATCTTTAACCATATCAGTTGCCATAAGACCTTCTTTATTTGAGCCTTTCATAAATAAAAGATTAGGATCTTCTAAGTGTCTTGAAAACTGTTTAGGATTTACCATTTTTAACATTTCGCCACCACTCTTACCGTGTGAACTACCTTTAGACATATGTCTTAACATTTGTCTTAATGTACCTTTACCCGCGGAAAGAGGACCACCCATCCATCTTCCAACTCTTCCACCTTTTTTATAATCTAGAAATCGTTCATCATATACACCTAACGCTTGTAAAATTCCTTCCCATTCATCCGCACTTAAATCATCACCTATAAGATCCAAATAATCCAGGCTTCCACCGTCCCACATTCCAACTCTTCCACCTGCTGCATAACCTCTTTTCATTTTAATCCATTCTTCTAAGCTACCTACACCACCTGTAATTTCTTCATCGATATCTTTGTAATAGTCATCACCACCCATTCGATATACTTCTTCAGATTCTATTAATTCTTTTCCAGCTCTAGGCATTTCTATATCTGTTGAAATTTCTGCTCCGGCTCTACTTCCTCTATCAGTATCAAAATATACTGCTGTATCTCCTGTGCCTAGATTTACTTCTACACTCATATCTGGTTTGTCTGGGTGTTTATAAGTTCTCCATCTATCGGCCTCGCCTGTAACGGTTCCTTCATCCATAACTCTTTTTATAACCGCTTCGTAAAACTCAATTCCTTTTTGCATTGTATTATCTGCGGCTCTGGTAATTCCTTCGCGGACACCGCCTAATTTAAATACATTTATGTATTTGGAAAGCGCGGGCATTGAAGCCAGACCAATTAATCCTTGTATAAAAGCTCGTCTATTCATCTCTGTTAAAAAAGTTGTATATCATACCTTCTTGGTTTTGATAATTTTTATAAGCATCGTATCCTGTTAGTCCTAAAGATAACGCAAGTCCTGGTAATCCTAAAAATCTCGATGCTCCGGCAATCATTCTTGGACTCATTCCCATTCTTAAAAATTTACTCGTCATTCCCGGTCTAGCTGTACCGACATCTTTTAAATTAAAATAATTTCTTAAACCTTCTGCCATTGTTCTTTTGGGTGCATCTCTAACCACTCCTGCTTTTTGCGATAAAGTTTCCATTAAAGATAATCCTAAAGCCGGGCCCATCGGATCTGTTAAAACTTCAGTCATTGTTTCACCTTCTTCTAATCTTTTAGCCGCAAACGGCGCTTCGAATAAAGCCGTCATTGCTGGTGTACCAAAAGTTGTTAGAACTGGTTTTAAAGCTCCAGTAATTCCTAAAGCAGATCTAGTTCTGCCTCTTCCTAACTCTCTAGCTTTTTTATAAGCTCCAGGAATTTCTTGTGTAGAAAAACCTATAGAAGTTCCGGCAACAGTCTTGACTGGGTTGTCTTTAATCCATTCCCAAACTTGATTCTGGTCCGCGGGTTCTTCTGTTTTAGTATTTACAATCGAACCGAGTGTTGAATTATATTTTAATGTTTCTTGGGGTTCAACTACTTTGGGTTGAGTTACTTCTCCGGCATTAGCTAGTGTAGTCATCCCAACTACACCTGCTCCTCCTATTAGAAGGCCTTTAACAAGGGGACCAAACCGAGGAATCTTTCCAAGTGCATTCACATACTTACTTCCTTGAATTGCTTTTGTTCCTTGATAATCTTTAAAAATATTTAGTCGTTGTGCTGCTGAACCCGCATTTTTTAAAAGTCTGTCAACTATATTAGTAAATTTAACCGGCGCGTCGTCTGGCGCCGAAGTAGTTTCTAAATTACTAATCCCTTGTCTTATATATTGGTTTATAGGATTTTTTAATTCATTTATTCTCGGAGTCATTGCTTCTTCATCTAAAAAGAGTCTTCCATCTTCTACATCAAAACCCCCAATACGATATCCAGTTAATTTTTTAAATTCTTTTTGAAGAGCTTCCATATCTTCTAAAGCTTCTATTTTAACTGTCGGATTCCCCCTCGCGGCTTTACCCGCCAGCGCTAGTATTTTTCTATCAAATTGTTTTTTATGTTGATTTAAGTTATTAGATATAAGTTGGATTCTTAAAAAATTCTTTTTGTAATTAGGAAAACTTTTCATTAAGGCTTTAATATCTGTATGATCTCCAGCTACTGAGACTCCTAGGCCCGGTGCTGCTGCAGATATGTCATCGATCAGTTGAATTTGCTTAGCGGGTAATCCCAACATTCGCGCAATTGCACTATTACTCGAAGCTTGTCTCGATCTACTAGCTATCTCGATTAAGTTTTGAGCAAAGCGATCATTGAATCCTAGTGGTTTTTTAATTGCTCTATATGCGTTGCTCACATAACGATCACTAGCCGTTCCTTGATATAATGCCCCTAATCTTTCCAATCTACTTTTTAATTGTGAAGTAGCCTCAACTAAAGGCTGTTTAGTTGCTTTTGCATACTCACTAGCTAAAAATTTAAATTTTTTTGAGGGATTTGTTGCACTTTTGATGTAATTAGAATTTTTTTTAAGAATTTTATCTAAAGCTTTGATTTGAGGCAGAAGTTTTTCGTGTGTGTTGATAAAAGTATTAGTTAGCCCTAATCTTTTAATTGCCGCTTCGACAAAATTTTTACTCATATTTATATTTTGATTAGCACCAATCGCTTTGGCGATTCTCCAAGTACTATCTTCTTTAGGAAATTTTTTGATATATTCTTTTACCCAAAGATCTTTTTGCTTTTGTAAAGGATCGTGGTCCAGTATCTTTGATATTTTTTTTTCTTTGACCAATTGATTTAAAACTATTGTAATCCCTTTAAGAGAAACTTTTTTACCGTATTCACCAGGAGTTATATTTTGAGGTGGTATTTTTTTTTCAGCAATTAAAGTTTCTACAATTTGTCTTGGATTTTTAGTTTTAGCTAATCTAATAATTTCTGTTTCCATTCCTGGAATTTCTAATAATTTTTGACCTTGAAAAACAAATCTTCCCCCAAATTTATCAAAAATATCTTTAAGTTGTTGTTCTGTAAAATCTGTTATTTTGTTTTTTTTAAGCCACTCTTTTCTAGATGCGTTTATAACTACGTTTTCGTTTTTGCCTACTTTAACAAGTTCTTTATTTAAAATATCTTCTAAGTCTTTTGTTCTTTGTTGAAGTTTGACCCACGGATGATTAAGACCTGTAGTAGAACGATTGTTGTATTGCTGTCTTACTCTAAATCGATCATTAGTAGATAAGGACATAAAATCATCTGGTCCTTTTTTCCAATTATTATTTTTATCCAAAAATAGATAATCTTTGTTGGCGGCGTACCATTTTTTTTGTGCGGGAGTTAGATCGCCAGCCTCTCTAGGGGGATCTAGAGTTTTTTTCATTTCTTTAAAAGTTAGATAGTCCTTACCTTCTTTAAGATATTTCTTTATAGTATTTAAATCAGAAGTAGTTCCTCTTTGAATTTCTGCTTTAGAGGGAAGTCTTTTCTTTTCTTTTTTAAATTTTTTTACAAAATCTTTAAGTTTTTTTTCTGCTAATGCAGATGGACTAGTTGAAGGATCTCTTGGTGTGTATTGACGTCTACCTGTTAGTCGGCCAGCAATAAGTTTTCTCTGGTCTTCGGTAAGATCTACATAATTCTTACCAAACTCTTTTTGAGCTTCGGCATTTAACTCAGCTAAATATTTTGATTCTCCTAATTGAGCCACTATCCCCTCCTAGTGAAGAGCGAAGCTAGACCTCCGTTAGCGTAACCGATACGTCCACCGTCTTTCACTCCCAAAGTTCCTAGAGAAGTAGTTCCATAAGCACCAATAGCATCCATTACTTGACCTTGTTGAAAAGAACTTAAGTCATCAAAGGCTGTATTTACATTACCTCCAAATAATTGATGAGCTACTGCATTTTGAGAATAATTTCCAGCCGGCATAACCTCCGCTCCAAACTTATTTTGAAGATTTTCTAGAAAGCTTGTAGGTGCTTCAGCTGAAGCATCATCCCACATCGAATCTGTTTCTATTGGGACATTATCATTAAAATTAATATTATCATCCCAAACTTCCATCTTACCTGTGTAAGGTTGTTTATTAGTATAAAAATCTTGTAAGGTTCCTCCTAATTCACTGGCTGTAACTGTGTCTCCAGCTCTTGCTTTTTCTAAAGCTTCCATCTCTCTAGCATATTGATCTACTCCACCTATTGGATTGTTAAAAGTAGTTCCTTCAACTGCGGGAACTTTTGAAGAGTCATTTATTAACTCTGCTACATCATTTACATTAAACATACGATTAAAATCATTTTTAGAGATTTTTGAAAAAGCCGTATCTTGAATTTTTGCATCGGGATCAAAATCTAAAGCTGCTGGATGAGTTCCACCTAAACCTAATTTATTAAACTCAGTCATATCTTTAGGTTTTTTAAATTTGTTAATTGCATTTGCAATAAGCCCCATTATTCCCAATGGCACTGGATCTCTTGTATCTCCAAATTTTTCATAATCAGAATAATAACCCATACCATCTGGACCTTGTTTAAAATCAAATTTAGGTTTACCCCAGAAAGCAGGCATTCCTTTTATTCCTCTATACCCAGGAGCCCCTCTACTAAATAAATTTCCCCACAAACTTGGAGTGCCATAAGATTTGTAACCAGAGCCGATGTATTTATTTTTATAAGTTCCGTCTTTTTGTTTAACTTTTACATATTCAGGTACTGCATATTTTCTAGTCTTTGGACCTGTCTTAGTTGTCTGACCAATATTTTTTTGACCGGTCAAAATACTTTTCATATGCTGATCGTGTTGGGCTTGGCCTTGTCTACTTCGTCCTTGTGGACTTCTATCTCTAGTGTAATCTCCTTGAGAGTCTAAAGACATAATTCCATCTGGACCTGTGTTAGGTCCGTTCTTCAATGAACCGTGTAAATTCTTTTTAAGTAATAAATCTTTTTCTGCTTTTGTAATATAAGCTAGTTCTGTAGATGGCGCATCCGGACCTGACTTCCATTTAACGGGAATACCACTTACAGTCTTCTGAGTGCCTAAATAATTTCTTGCAGGTTTACTACCACCTTGCATTTCATAACTCATTCTTTTATCAATCGTCACTATACTATTCCTCCATATTTAAACATCGGTACTTCCGGTGTTGTTAGTTGCATTATTTCATCGACGTAGTTTTCCCAAAACGTCATATCATATTTAACATCCCTAAATTCTAATTCTTCTTTTATCGCTTGGATAAAAGCATCAGGATCATTATTATATCCTCTTCGATTGCCACTAAAAGTACTTAAATCTTTTAAAACTTCATAACTTTTTTCTTCGCCAAGGATTCCATCTAAATCTTCCATTACACCGTGATAAACTTTGTTATTAAGACGCTTGGTCATATCTGCTCTAGTATCGGCTCCCATCGGTCCTTCAATATTGTCATACGCGTCATCGCCTTTCCACCATCGCGGTCCACGCTCCAATTTGTCCGCATCTAAATCCGATAATATCTCTTGTTTGATTTTGGTATCCGCACCCATCTCCGCGGCTCGCGCTAAGGTGGTCGCGGCTCGTTTGCCTTCTGCAATATCTCCGCCGGATCCTTTTACAATTTTTCTAATATCTGGGTTTCCAAATTCTTTTTCTCTCATCTTTCTAATGAATTTTGCATAGTCATCTCTTTGACTCCAGTTTTTAATAAAACTTTTATCAATGGGTTTTTCAGACGCAATTATGTCATCCATACGAAGTGGATGTGGAATTTTTGTATACTCACCACCTTTCTCTAGATTGTATCCCCGATACTGTTTAGGAATCATTGAACCAATTCCTTGTCCACCTTTTTCTATTTCTAATAATTCGTCAAAAGTTTCATCACCTCTTAGCTTTGTGCCAAGTTTATCTTCCATTGCTGCATAGTTAATTCTACCTGGTCTTGTAGAAGGTTTTTTGACAATTTCCCCTTCATTTAAAAAATTTTTAAATATATCCGGAGTGGTAACGTTGCTTGGTGCAAATTCTATGAATTCATTTTCAATAATAGCTCTCTCACCGGGATCAATAGTTTTACCGCCGCTTTGTTTAAAATACTCTTGAACGACATCTTGCATCTTCAAGACACCTTGTCGAATGCCAGGTCGGGCTGCTGTTAAAATTCTTAATAAAAGTTTACTCGCCATTAGTAATATGTTCTCTCAATTTGCGGCATTTTCTTATCTTTATAATCTTCAGGGTGAACCACAAAGCCGCCCTGTCGGAATCTCATTACCGCTTGTGTTGTACTGTCCACCAAATCATCGTGATCCCCGTAAGGAAATGATGCACACTCTTCTATAACCTCTTCTGCGAATTTTTCATCGGGCGCCCAGATGACTCCCGACTCAAAGAGAGGAGAAACGGCGTTTACTCTAGCGTGTTTATCTTGACCTTTGCTAGGAGTGTAATTTATAACAGGAATACCAATTTTACGCAACTCATAAGTCAAAGGTAATCCAGCAGCTTTAGCCTCTATGATTACCGTCTCAGGATTCCAATATCTGTACTGCCGAAAGGCTTCTTTCCGGAGTTCTGGAAACTCTACACGTTCCTTATAAGAATCTAACAAGATTAAATTGGCAGGACTATCTGCATTGGGATAGAAAACACCCCAGGTGGTGATAGCAGTATAATCGGCTGTTTCCTTTTTTAAATAAGCGGTATCGTAAGATTGTATAACGTGTTGTAATGGAGGAACATAAGGTTTTTCCCAAGTCTTCCACCATTCTCTCTTAATTAAGGAACCTTCTTCCGCTGTTGGGTTTTGCATCCACTGCGCGTTCCACTTTCCGATAGAAAGGGAAGCTTTAACTCCATCGAGTTCATCTTTGTTCCAATATCCTGGCCAAACAGGTTTCCCTGATGGCATAATAGCTGGAAATTCAATAATTTCCCATTTATCGGATTTTAATTCTTTTTGAGATTTTAATAATGCTCCAGTTAAGTCTTTCATATTCCATCTTGTCATAACGAGGACAATTGCGCCCCCTGGCTGAAGTCTTTGACGAGGTCCTGATGTATACCATTCATAAGCACGTTCCAGCGCCGGCATATTCAAGGCATCTTGCTCAGAGTGAGGGTCATCGATGATCAGTAAGTCCGCTCCACGGCCCGTGATGGCCGATCCAACACCGGCTGCGTAGTATTCACCACCCTGGGCTGTCTCCCATTTACCAGCAGCTTGACTATCCTCTCTTAGCCGAGTTTTAAAAATTTGTTGGTATTCTGGGCTATCAATTAAAGTCTTCGCTTTACGTCCGAAGCGGATCGCGAGTTCAGTTGTGTGGGTCGTTTGGATTATTTTTAAATCCGGTTTACGTCCGACCATCCAGGCTGGAAGTAAGAAAGATGCAAACTCAGATTTTGTATGCCTTGGAGGCATATTAATGATTAATCTTTTAATTTTGCCGTTTGCAATGTCATTAAATTTTTCCGCAATTTTTTGGTGATGTTTACCTTCAATAAACTGTGGCCAAACGTGTCGAACAAAATCTAAAAACGAATCGTGGACTTTAGTTTGCTTTGTTTTTTCGTCTAGCTTCATTGCTAGCTTGAGAAATTCTTTTTGGGCGTCGGGCGGGAGTTTTTCTATAATTTCTTGTTTCATAAATTTTTTTGCAGAATTTTTTCAACTCTGTTTTCTTCTCATAATGGTTTTATAGCACATCTATGTCTAAATCAAAGTCTAAAGGTCAAAACTTTGGGACCCCTTTTAAGGGTGGGAGGGTGGGCCCATAGTTCTCAAGCAAAAAGCCAAAAAAAAATGGACCCCTATTTCTAGGGGTCCACGTTCCTTATTATGTGTTGTGTGATTAGTCTAATAGTTGGAAATATGCTTTAGGGAAATTCTTTTGAAACCAAGTCAAACCCTTTTGCATTGTGTCAAAGTCCTCTGACATTTCAGAGCCTATGATTGTGTCATAGATAGCAACAGCAAACGCAGGTAGTATTGCTGATTGTTGGTAGTTCTCGTCATTAAACCTATTGTGTATTGTCATCTCTTTAGTTGGATCGCTACCCATAAAGCATTGGTCAAATGGTTTAGATATTGTGTAGGTCTTATTGTAGTATTTTATTTTCATATATTATCCTTTCTATTTATAAGAGATTATATTAATCAGCATTATTGTCAACACCTATTTTTTGGATTGAACTACTTGTATAAGTTCCACCATTATAACCCTCATAAGTCTTAGTTTGTTTTTCATATCCCTCAGTTACTCGTCTATGGTCTATGAATGGCGGCAATGTTCTACGTTGAATACTATCCATATGAACATTTAACCACTCGTTCTTACATCGTTGGCTGCAGAAATATCTATCGGATATCGTTCCATAATAACCATAACTACATTTTCCATTTACTTCTGCATAGGCATAGCGCCCTCGAATTACACCTTGAGATTTTAGAAACCTATCCGATGTTGCATTTGTATGACAATATGGTCCTTGACAAAAATATTTGTTAGGCATTATTA
>Ga0208011_1000877_pt1 | contig 11132 bp, 20 predicted proteins | sample 7_EtaG_FD_184080 | JGI IMG/M metagenome (GOLD analysis project Ga0208011, IMG submission 184080) | Marine viral communities from the Subarctic Pacific Ocean - 7_ETSP_OMZ_AT15161 metaG (SPAdes) (version 2) | ecosystem: Environmental > Aquatic > Marine > Oceanic | place: Pacific Ocean | collected... | reverse complement strand
TCATTGCTTCACCGAAAAGTGTTGCCGTTTCTTCTGAAACATTTAATGAATTGCCTTCTGTAAGGGTGTCAAGTTTGTCGTATATATCTTGTACGAGGGTATCTAATGTTTTCTTTTTCTTAGCCATAGTTTATGCCTTTTTCTTTATATAATTTTTCGTAGAACGTAGCAACCTTTTGTATTTGATCAGGTGTTGCTTGGTTCTTAATTGAGTTTGCCATTAGAGATACAATAATAACATTGTCTTTAGTATATCCTTTATCAGGCACAATTCTATCTAACGAAGGAGAGTTTCCCCAATTATTTTTATTTTTTCCTTTCCCCCATTTCAAACCATTTTTATTTAATTCAAATTTAATTCCTAATATTGGACAACTATCTGTTATAATATCACGAAGGTCTTGTACAGTTAAATCAAAAGGTAGTTTATTTGCTCTTGCTCTGTCTTGCGCACCCCTTCTCATATCATAAAGATGTTGAGAATCCCCAACTGTTTTATTTTTTCTCCATTCTTTAAGCCTGTTTGACATATACTTCTGACAACAGATATTACATTTATATATTCTATTGTTGTAATTAGATATATAACAATTACCTTTTGAAGAACCAACTTCTTTTATTTCAAGAGGAACAGAACAAATAGTACAGCTTTTCTGTTTCTTGTTTTTTTTGTTAATGTGTTTCACTCCAGTCTTCTCCTATCTTGTATTCACCATCCAAAGGACAGTTCATATTAAAGTAATTGCCTGCATCTTTAAGTGCTTGTACTGCAAGCTTTCCAAAATCTTCTGCGTGTTCGTTCTTTACTTCGACTTGCCATTCGTCATGTATGTTAGCAACAAACTTATAATCTAAACCTTCGTCTTTAGCATTCATGTCCAACAGAACCAATGCTTTCTTCATTACGATTGAGCCACCACCTTGAAGTAAACTATTCAAAGATGCATGTGCATTTCTAATATATATCTTACGACCATCTAATCCTATAATGAATCCTTTCGCTGCTGCTCTTGTAACTTTCTCTCTAAGTCGTTTAAATGAAGGCTGATTAGCAAAGAAGCGTTCTTTAAGTCTAGCTCCATCTTTCTTGCTTCCTCCAACCACTTGTCCAATCTTTGCATCTCCTGCTCCGTATAAGAGTGCATAGATGAAAGTCTTTGCCTGATCTCTTGATTGAAGTCCTGCAGTTCTTTGATTCCTCGTGTGGATATCTCCGTTAATAATTTCATTTGTAAATTCCTCGTCTTTCATGTAGTGTGCAAGCATCCTTAACTCCAAGCCTGAAGCATCAATACCTACTAATTTATATCCTTTCTTTACAATCCAACAGGCTCGACACTCTTCACCGTAAGAACTCTTTAAAGATGGAACCTGTGCCATATTGGGCGCTCTGTGGCTCATCCTACCTGTGATTGTACCATTAGGTATCACAAAACCATGCACTCTGTTGTCTTCTTCAACAGCTTTGATCCAGGATTCTATCTGTGCAATTCGTTTCTGTAGTAATAAGAACTCAGCGATGAGCTGTGCCTCTGGAATATCTTTGATACGACTGAGCATCTTCTCATCCACAACAGGCTGTCCAGTAGGTGTAAACTTATAAGGCTTCCAACCAAAGTCTTGTAAGTATTCTCCTATCTGTTTGCGTGATCCTAAGTTAAAGGGTTCTTCGTGTGTACGAACGATCTTCCTTTCTCCTTGTATAAAAAGTTTCTGTTCTTCTAAAGAAAGGTGTACTCCTTTTCTTGTTTCAAGATTAAGACCTAGTTTAGATACTGCGCCTTTCTGTGTATACTTACGTACAATTTCTTCACGTACTGTTTTAGGCTTGAATGTTTCATGTACTTCTTGTTCAACTTCACTCATTCGTTTATAAAGACTTGCTAAAAGTTTCTCAGCTTTGTCTTTATCAAATTCAAAACCGTTTACTTCTTGTTGTTTTATTATATCTCCAACCGCATGTTCTAAATCAATAGCTTCGTTAGAGAATCCTCTTGCTTCTTTTCTAAGTACATTAAGCACAAGTGTATTCACTTGCACATCTCTTATACAGTATTCCATCATTTTTTTCGAGTACTTACTGTAGTCATCGAAGTCTATCTTAGGAAGATTAATGTCTGGATGATAGCCCCACATATTTAGACTATGTCCACCTTCTCTGATTGGATTAAGCAAACGAGAGAGTACTAAAGTATCTACAAGTTTCTTAGTTGTTAGATCAACATTGGCTAGTCTTTGAATAACAGGTACATCAAAGCCTATAATATTATGACCTATTAATGTATCTGCTGACTGAAGCAACTCAAGACCTGACTCTAGCTGGTGAGGAGCAAACTTATATAGTTGGCCAGAATCAGCATCTTGAGCTACAATGCACCAAATTTTGGTAGCATTTAAACAATCGGTTTCAATATCGAATACTAATTTATGCATAATCATTGAACTCCAAATCGTTGTTATCACCCTCGAAATCTTCCAAAGGTTTTTCTTTTAATCTTCCTGTCTCTCTATCGTATATTAACTTAGCAGCCAGACCAACATCACCTGTGTACCTGGATTTTAAAACTCTTAACACTGTAGTATTGGCTTCGTCTGGATCATCTGCTTGTTGGTTTCTTTCTAAGGCTATGACACAATCACTGAGTTGTGCTATGGATTGAGATCCTCTAAGGTGGCTAAGACTTACTTGTATTCCATTCTCGTGTCCTTTGTTACCATCTACTCGTCTAAGGTGAGATACTAAGATGAGTCCTGCGCCTGTCTCTTCGCAAATAGATCTAAGCTTAGTCATAATGGCATCGATTGCTCTACGCTCATCTCCTTCTATGGTGGCTGACACTAACATATGTAAGTGATCAACAACTATCCACTTGCATCCACAACCAACAATCATATACCTTAACTTAGAAAAGATATCTTCGATAGAGTTAGCGCCAAAGTGTGCATGAATCCATACACGATTCTCGTTGTCTCCGTTGTAGAGTATATCAAAGTAGTTATCCAGTTCTTCTTTTGAAAATCTTTCTAGCTCTTGATCAATGTACAATCTTGCGTTGGCTTCGATAGATAGAATACCACTGATGGTCCTGTTAGGATCTTCTTCTAAGGCAATGATTCCTACGTTGTCTTCTGTGTTTTTAATGAGCCAGTGTTCTAACTCACGAGTGACACTGCTTTTTCCTAGACCTGTACCACCTGTAAAGGTGACTAATTCTCCTTGTCTCAAGCCATATAATTTCTTGTTCAATCCTGCATAAGGATAAGGAACACTCGGTTTCTTTTCCCTGTTCATAAACTTATTCTTAAAGTCAGAGACATTGATTACACCTGATGGTGTATATGTCTTAGCTTCCCACCAAGATTGATTGTATGCGCTCTTAGCTCCTTCAATAAGCATATCATTGGCATCTTTATAACCATTAGGAATGCGCATGATCTTAGCTTTGTTAGGTGTGAGTAGTCTAGCTACCTTCTTTGCTGCCTCTTGACCTGCCTTGTCTCTATCAAAACATATTACAACAGTGTCAAAGCTTTCAACAAACTCTAAACTATTTTTAATATCTCTGACTGCACCTGCTGCACCTGTTTTGATACTGACTACAGGCCATTTAGATCCTAGCATTTCGTATGCAGCTAGAGCATCGAACTCACCTTCAACGATGGTAAGATACTTGCCTTTGCTTTTGAATAACTGTTCACCAAACAAACCACTCTCAGAGATTTCACCTGTGATGCGGAAATCTTTCTTGGTTCCAGGTGCTGTTTCTGTTTTAACTTTGGTCGCAGTTAGTTTGTTATCAGCATAGTACGGAAAGACTTGTGATTTTATTACTGACTTTCCTCTGACATCATGACCATTGATTACTTTAACACCATACTTTCTCGCTGTCTTCTCAGCTATATTTCTATGATCTATCTTAGAGAAGATACCATTTCTAGGTACTTCCAAAGCATAGTGTTGTTTGTCTTTTAGTTTTGTTACTGTTCCTTGTTGTTCCATTGGTCTATCCTCGCCTATTTTATTGTAGTAGTCTTGTATAAAAGCAGTGCAACTAAAACATTTAGCTGATCCGTCTTCATTAACTGAACAAGCATCACTACTATTACAAACAGGACAAGGCTTATGAAAATCTACAAATTCTGTATTCATCTTGTTTGCTCCTTCACTCATTTTGCCTACCACCTACCGAAGTTTATTATAGCTAGGTACTTCTTACCTGTACAGCTTAGTCCTCTTCAGGAGGAAATGCATCCGTCTCTTCGATGTCAACTTCAGCTTCGCCTTCGTTATTCACAATCTCTACGATTCGACTCGAAAAGAAATTGATACTTGCTTGTAATTCTTCTAAGTCTAGTACAAGATTCGCTTTCTTCTGATTGAGTCTTTGAAGCCTTCCAAAGATGGCTTGACCTTCTTCAGGTAAATCATCTATAGAAATCTGCACATCGTCAATAGTGATGTAAGGCATTTCGTTTTGAACTTCTTCGTTCATATTGTTCTCCAGTTTAAATTAAAATTCAATATCATCAGCACCATCAAGCACATCAAACTCATCTTCACTTCCGTCACTGTATGGAACGTGATCAATGATTTGTATTGCTTGTAGATCCAAACGATGAAAGATTCCGAATTTGTTCTCAACTGTTTTGGGTTGAAATTGAACTCTGATTTTAGATCCATTACCTATTGGCTGATCAAACGGATTTTTAGCAGCATCCACAACACGAACAGGTGGATTGGTACTGCCATCAGGCCTCAGGTAATACTTCTTGAAGAACAACGCAGGTTGCTCATCAATTTCTTTGATCTTATGACCATCAGCTTCATACTGAGCAGCAGTCTCTTTGTCTACTACTAGAGTACACTGATAGGTAGGTGGATCAAAGGTGTCGTTGGGTTTTGTTGCGCTCACCCAATAAGCGATTCCTTCTAGTAACATATAAGGTCCTCCATATTTTTAGAAGTTATTGTTGTTAAACATTAGGTGGATTATACAGGAATCCAATCCCAATGTCAAGAACTAAATGAAATATAATAGAGAAAGTTGTGAGGGTTTATGGAGTCACGAATGCCCTCACGCACTCGCCTGTTGTAGAAACAGGTGTATCTAAGCGACCTGTGTATAGGTATAGTGTAGTATTGTATTGCTTATATTACACGACTCGTAGTGAGTATACACTTCTCATCATTTATATTTCTTTTCGTATCTAATATTGTAAGGACAGATTTTAAATCTGTCAAGTTTTATTTGTTTCTTTGTGTATAATCATAAAAGAATTTCTTTGGATGTTTCAAACCATCCACAATCTTTATTCTTTTAAGGCCATGCATCTTGAACTTAGCCTTCGTCAGTAGCTCGAAGTCTTTAAGATTGTCAAGACGAATCACCACTGACATATCCTTGAACTTTCTCAAGTACTCTCGTGCTTCTACAAGCCCTTTGAGTTTAAGATTCAAACCATTCCAGGTGTAGTCAACAGTCTTCATCTTACCACCTCTCTACTTCAACAACTTCTCTTTCATTACCGCAATGCTCGTATGATTCAAGGTGATCTCCGTCAAGCCAACGATCTCTTGCATCTTCTTCTGACTCTGCTTCGACCTCATACCTTTCGTACCAGTGGCCTACTACTTTAACATCTACGAAGTAAGTTTCTAATATCTTTGCTTTTTTTGTTTTAGTATTGAAAACAATTTTTGTGTGAGCTTCTATATCATCAAACTCACCTAGTTCTTCTGATGGAGGTTCAACGAAAGGTGTTATCTTTTTAAGTCTGTTGGTCATGCCTTGTCTCCTTTAGGTGCTTCGTAACGATGATTGTTGCTGTTCCATTCTAAGTCTAAAGCTCTTGTAAACTCCCACTTAATATCATCTAACATACTTAGATCACTCAGATATATATCATGCATTTCTCTGATAGTATCTAAAATACGATCCAAACTATTTACTTTATTAATTAAGTCATAGTATCTTGCTTCAGTTATTTTAATTGTTTTCATTGGTTCTTTTTTCTTTGGCATTTTTATTTACTCCTCACTATTGGTTTGTACTTTTAATATTTCAAACAAGTGCTTAGTAGGTAGTAGATCATCAAGATCATTCTCTTGAGCTTTATGAGTTGCTATCTCTATAGCTTCTTGTTCATTCTTTGCATCGACTACAAGAGTATAATTCTTCCAGTCTATAAAGTCTATAAAATATGTATGTCTTTTAGATTTTATAGAGTCTTTAATACTTATAACATTATTGTTCATAGTTCTTATAATCCTTATATTAATTATATATATTATATACTATATATAGATTGTACCACACGAACATACTTAATGTCAACTAAAATTTAATTCTTTAGTTTCATTTTGTTGTTCGATCTCAACATCATCATTAGGGTTCAAGGGTTCAGGACTTATATATAATCCAAAGTTATTTACATCTAATGTGTTGTTAAACTTATCGAACATATCATCAATCTCTTTATCTAAATCGTTGTTTTTCATAGTGTTTTCCTATATAAGTTTTAGTTATATACCTACCACATCCTACCGAATCTTTAACTAATTTATAGTTTGGTGTTCTCACCAAGGGTTCTAAATCAAACGAGCTTAATGGTGAAGTATCTTCTACCGAATTGGAACTCAGTGCCTAATCCAGTGCGCAATACTTGCCACCTACTGCGATAGATTCTTTTACCATACTTACCTTTTAAAAGGCCCAGCATGTTGTAGAACTTACCGAAGTTTTCGTTTCTTGTTTGATCGACTTGTACTATATTATCCATAATACTATCTCCTCACTTTATTTCGACAACAAATCAAAGAGTGTGCTGTCGTTCACTCATCATAATCATAGCCGTAGATCTCTTGTCTGACATATTGATATGCCATGTATTCTACAGCTTCACTATCTGCTAAAGGATGGTTCGCATCTTCCAATGCTTGGACCACATTACGTATGAACTGTTCAACGTGATTAGGTTTACGTTGCTTACTCCATACCAGAGGTAAGTCATCTTTAACCTTATCCCATGCAGCATCAGCCACATGCAGTACCGCATTCTCTGCATCCATCATCAGTGCTTTTAGTTTTGCCATTTTATTTCTCCCATTAAGTCATCAATTCTTTGATGTATAAATGCGTGGTAGTCATCGCTATCCTTACTGTAGCTCTCATGTGCTTCAAGCATAGCAAGCTTTATACATCTACCACGTTTCATATTCTGAAGTATTCTTACTTCTTCGTTGATATCTTCAATGTATTTTTGAAGTTGTTCTTTTTCACTTAGCATAATTATTCCTCCATGTTTCTAAGTATATGTGAAATCACATCGATTGTCCAGCCATTACCTAGCATCTTGTATCGCTGTGTGTTTGAGACTCCTTCAGTGTAGTTATCAGGCACTGTCTGTAATCTCTCGCATTCTAGCGGTGTAAGCTTTCTCCATCTCATCTCTTGATCCACCACCACATTATCTTTCTGTACTGTCGTAAGAGTATTGGTCTTATCATCCTTACGAAGCTCTAATTTCTGTGTGGTTGATCCGTCTTTGTTGTACCTACCTCGCCAGGCACCTGTCACAACCTTCGGCTCTCTATGACCACCTTGCATGGTTGTCAGTGTCGGTGACTTGCCATCAGGTGAGTAGACTCTCTTGAGTATGTCATAACCTTTGATGTCTACTGCTGTACCTACGTGGTCAGGCTTCGTCATTGGTACAAGTGTCATACCATTGTTTCCTGCGCCTTTGTACATTGTAGCTGTCATACATAAACTCTTATCGTCAGGATTCTTGTAATGTCTGCGATTCCTTTCAGTGTCTTTGACAGGATTCTCATTATGATTATCTTCTAAGATATCTCTCAAGACTATACCTCTATCTTCAGGCTGTTGAACATTCGGTATGTTGGTCCAGTAATATCTTTGTCTATTCTGTGCGCTGACCAATGCACTGTTGATTAGGATTGGTTCTATTCTAACATTACCAAACATATCTACAAACTCATCGTCTACCTCATCAGGAGTATAACAAGACGATACTTGCTCAGTGATTATATCAAGATACTGTTTCTTCATACGAACATTCTCTAGTAGAAAATACTTAGGCTTTAACTCTTTCAACATCCGTATAAACTCAAAGAATAATGCTGATCTCGGATCATCGAATGCCAACTGCTTACCTGCAAAACTAAATCCTTGACATGGTGAACCTGCCAAAAGTAAATCTACCTTTGGCAAGTCTTTGGCCACCACACCACAAACATCTCCTAGCTGTATCGTATCAGGATAATTCTTCTGAGTAATCTGTATTGCAGGTTTATCAATCTCTGCCGACAAATACATTTTTACAGGTATCCCTGCTCTTTCAAGAGCAATCATACCACAGTTCATTCCATTGAACATACTGTAAGTTACTATACCCTCTTTACTTTCTAAGATCATCTATTGCCTCCCTTAGACTCTCTCGTCTTTGTGTAAGCTCACGCACCTCGTGTTGTTTATCCCAAAGATTACGAGTCAACCTATACAGTTCCTCGTTGATCCTATCTATTTTCTTAGCTTTGGTTCTGTAATCAAAGTAAAGTGTCACTCTCTCTGCATGTTCAATAGGCAGATCCTGATCGTATGATCTAGATCTATACCCATCTTTCAATGCAGGTAAAGTTCTTGGACCTCTCGCTCTGACTCTTGTAAGTCTATAAGGTGAATCCTCTAGACCTTTCTTGAGAAGATCAATCATTTTCTTTGATGCTTCTCTCTCTTTACCTTTCTTATAAGGTATATTTTTTATTGACATTATTGACATAATATTAGCTCCTCCTTATGGGCTTTCATTTATATTTAATGTTCAAGGTAAGCAACATTACTTACCCTCTTATCCCAACAAGACCTACACTTACCACAATGTCCAAAGTCTTGTTTCTTTATTTCATCCTTAGTAAGTTTGCTCTTGTCTTCTTCACTCCACACCTTATCATACTTGTCAGTTAAATAAGCAAGACAAGTATAACTCTTACTGGTTTTACTGCTAACAACTGTACTTGTATGCTCGTGGAATTTATGTGGCGCTCCGTCTACCATCGTTGCACTCACTCGTACAATCAAATTGCTAGGGAAGATTCCACCATAATCTTTCAAATATTCTTTTATCACTTTTGCTTCTCTTGTAGGTAGCCAATGCATCACATTAGGTGTAAGCTTACAGACTTCTACAATCTTAGTCAAGTGTCTCACACTTTGTATGTCACCGCTATCGTGCCACCTAAAGTGTGCAGTCTTACTCGCATACCAATTGATGAGAAATACCATAGCTCCTACCCATTTAGGATTATTCTCTACTAGGTCTAACCTATTATACAAAGCTCTACCAACAGCAGGAAATCTTTTATAGTTGCCTTTCAATGCATAGCAGTTATAACAAACACTACCCTTTACTTTGACTAGCTTACTGCCTGTCTTACATTCTTGAGCAGGCACACTATAAGAAAATCCTGGCATCTTAGATGGCTTACCTAATCCACCCACTTCTTTTATGGCTGTGGCCACTGTGTATTTAGTTTTCATAATTGTCTCTCTCAATACGTATCAGTTATAAATAATTGTGTCTTAGACTTACTTCTTTTGTGACCCCAATCAGAATACTCTTCATCAGAGCAATGATATAAGACCACTTTATAATCTTTATTTAAATGTAGTAGCTCGTTAATTAAAACATTTATTTTTCTCTCTAATTGCTCGCTTCTTGTCTCACCGTTTACATCTTCTCTTTCTATTTCGTTTCTTTCATTTGTTGCCATCATACACCTCTATTATTTGTAAATTATTGGGATACAGCTCGATAAAAGCCAGTATTGAAGAGTCATTATTATTTGCTTCTTTAAACTCGGCATCACTGACACACTCTAAAGCACTAGAATAATTACTCGCTTTAACTGTAGCAGTAGACACATTTAAGTCTGTATCTGTTTTTATTAGCATGAATTTACTATTCATCAGCATACTCCTCTACTTCTTGTAAAATATTAAAGATGTCTTGAATTGTTTCCCATTCAAAATCACAGTAATTACATTCGTGCAGTTTTATTTGACAACCTTCCTCATCAAATATCTCACAGTTATTACTAATGATTGCTCTTCCGTCATCTCCATCAAAATATAAAACTTCTGTATAACTGTCTCTATCTCCATGAGAAATTACAAAGTTTGGATAAGCATACTTGTTGTTGCGAAGGCTTGCTAAACTACGATCATAAAATTCTTTTTCAGTTATGTTGAATTTATCAAGTATTCTATTTACTGACTCTGTATATTTTTTATGGTTTTCTTTTCTCATATATAGCCTAGCTTTTTTAACTGCATCGTCATATGAAATATCACCTTCATCCCATCTCTCGTATAGATCATTGACGAAATGGTGTAGCTCATCTAGTTCATTCATTTTCATCAGACACCTCCTCGTAATACTTTTGCTCACACTCATCACAACAATACCCATCTTCCTCTCTCTTTAGTTCTTCGTTGTAAAGACCAAACACTGGGTAGCGATTCACAAATCTCATACTACCAAATGATGTATCTCTACGACAATGAACACATAGATCATCTATGTCTACTACTTCATTCTCACTCATAACACTATCACTCCTTTATTATTAGATTAAATTAAAAATGAAAACTCTTTATTAAATGTGGCTAGAAAGAAAGCAACACTCCATCTTCAGCACTCATCCGCTTACTAACCTTAATTGGTGTGGTTGTTGTGTCTTTCTAATTACTATGTGAATCACTCTCCGTTACTTATTCACATACCACTCTAATCTAATTTATTAACAGCTACAAACATCTCCTTATTTAATTGTCATCTATCATTATACTCAATGAAGCATTAGATTATTACAGTTGTTAGTAGAGAAAAGTCTCCCTTTGTAGCTCTCTATCCTGCTTTGCTTCATCTACTCTATAACATAGACTAGTTCTATCAATTAATAATTCAGTAAACATATGCGATAGAACAATATACATATTTAAGTTTACCTAAGATGATATTTCTCTAACGAAAGGCAATCATCTGTAGCCTTTTTTTTCTCTCTCTCTCTCTGTCTCTGTCTATCTTTGTCGCTTTTGCATAACACAATT
>Ga0208011_1000874_pt1 | contig 11149 bp, 12 predicted proteins | sample 7_EtaG_FD_184080 | JGI IMG/M metagenome (GOLD analysis project Ga0208011, IMG submission 184080) | Marine viral communities from the Subarctic Pacific Ocean - 7_ETSP_OMZ_AT15161 metaG (SPAdes) (version 2) | ecosystem: Environmental > Aquatic > Marine > Oceanic | place: Pacific Ocean | collected... | reverse complement strand
CAACATATAGAGTAATATTAAATTCACCAGGAGTTTTCTCTCTAAAAATTTCAATAGGAGTAGTTATAGAAATCACAACTTTCTCTCCACCCCTAATTGGAAGACTATTATAAATTCCTCTACCATCAAGTGCAGAAGTATTCTGCACATTCATTATGGCAGTTATGACTGGAGAAAATAAATCCTCAAAATACTGAATACTTACACCCATACGCAAATCAACAGTTTTAGGCGGTTTATCTCCGTCTGGGTTAGAGTGAATAGTTATTTTTTCAAAGGTAGACCCTTGAGTTGGAGAAGCATTAGCCATCTAACTAAACGCACGATTAATTATACTCAGAATCTGAAATAAATTTGGGCCACTACTTTCTGGTGTTGGTGCTGCGACATGTGGCGGTAAATTATATTTAGTCTGAGGTGGAGTGGTTGCTCCAGGTGTATTTATTGGCATAGGCACTATAATTTTATTACCAACACTAGTTCTTAAACCATTTACTTTATCTTTTGCACCATCTCCTTTTCTCATCCAATTATTTCTACCTCTTTGTTTCCAATAATTATTATCAGAATTACCACGCATATAATCAAAATGAACAGGATCCTTTGGATTTGTATTCCATCTCCATCCATATTTTGCACCATTCTTCTTCAGCCAATTCCAACCAGGAGTACCAACACTAATATCAACTGCCCATCCCTGAACATGAGGAGATGTATCTACTGAAGCAGGTGTCATTGCATTTGGATCATTAATTAATGCTTCTTGTTCTGCTGGTGTCCTATAAGAAGATGTTACATCTTTAGGAAGATCAACACCCTGAGCAGCTGCTGCAGCAACAACATCCTTCCATCCTTTTGCTGCGTCAGGATTTAAAACAATAGGTCTTCTATAATGATCTAAACCAAGACCACTAGGAGTAATTACATTTCTTACTCCATCCCCTCGACGAGTATGTAAATTAGCCCTATTCAAATACTTATTATGTTTAATAGTTCTTGATGATCGATGTTTAGCATGAGGTCTCTCAACCATAAGCATAAATGCTTCAGCAGCACTTTCTCGACTGCTATATGCCTTACTCATATATTCAGGAGCACGATCACTCCTTAACATATAGTCAACCTGCCCCTTCCAATTCGTCTCCCAATTTGGAACGGCCTTTTCCATCGCAAGGCCACGACCACCTTTCATCTGGAATAGTCCACCAGGTCCACCATCATCACCTGATCTAATATCTGTATCAAAACCTGATTCACCATGAACATTCGCTACAATACCTGCAGCTTTATTCTCAGTCATTCCAGGTTTCGTCATCAAATAATCAAACATCTGCTGACCTGTTGGATCTTCAGGATTTTCTGATAAATCAATACTACCAGGTGCTGTTGGTACATTTGAAGGATCCATATTAATATCACTATATGCTGCAAGTGCCGAATCAACACCTGCCATTGCTTTATCCCAATCTTTACCAACATCATCAGCTGCTTTTTTTAAAGCGTCATATTTTTCTGTTAATTCATCACTACCAAGAAGTTTACCTTTACTAACATCATCCATATATTGCTTAGCAACCTCACTAAGAGCTGTTGCACTCTTCAAAACACTTTGATAAAAAGTACTAACAGCCTTCCAAATAGCAGATGCCAAGTTCCATGCTTTAATAACTTCCTCTATAATTTTAGGTAATTTATCAAGAAGCCATCCAGAAAAAAGAAATATAATAGCATTTAATACACCTTCCCACCAATTCTTAGTACTACTAATAAGTTCTCTTCCACCAGAAGATCCAGATGATAATGGTGTAGATTTCTGCTCAATGAATTTTTCCTTAGCATCTCTCCTTTTCTTATTAAATACTCTTGCAGCTTTAACCTTATTCTTTTTAATCTTATCTTTTTTTATTGTTATCCTAGACTGAAATACTTTCTTAAGTCCTTCAGTAGTATCTTTAATTGCACTTAATCCAAAAGAAAAAAATGTAAATGCTTCGCGATTTGGAATTAAATCGGACATTATGCTACCTCAATACCATACACATATTGAGGATACACATTATAATCATTTGCACCATTACTTGTTATTAAAACTAACGCAGTTGTAGCCTCTCCATTAGTTACTAATGGAGTCTTAGTATTATTTTTCTCACCTGTAGCAACAACAGGAACAATTTCAATTGAAGGAGACCCACTTGTATCGGTACTAATTTGAGCAATTGTATTTGACCTATTAGATGTTTCAGAACTAATTTCATCAACAGGTTTACCTGCACCATTATTATAAAGTTTTTCATTATGCAACTCTTTTATCGCTGGCAATATTGGATTCTTACCCAAAACATTACCTGTTAATGAAGTAGCAACTCCTTTTGCCTTACTTTGTGATCCAACAAGAGTCTCATCAGAACTAAAAGCACCAGTACGATTAATAAGAGTAAGTTCCCTTCGATTTGCATCCCAAGATTTAACTACTCCAGTCTCTTTACCAAAAGCACCAGTAACAACTTCTCCATCAACAAAACTACCAGTCACCTCACTAAGAAGTACTTTAAGTTCATCATCATCTTTTGTCTTAGTCTTACTCTGATACCTTAGTGATTGCCCTTCTCCTATTACCCATCCCTTATTTGCAATATATTCTCGCAATTTTTTGTCAATTTGTTCATCATTCAATCCAGTTTTAGCAAGTCTGCTCGCCATCGTATCAAGTTGTATCTGTTGTAATGAAGAAAGTCTTGTCTCGGCATCTGGTTTGGGTTTTGTCGCCATATGCTTCTCTAAAGCGGCTTTAATTTTATTTAATTCTGCAAGCTCCTTCTTATATCGAGCTAATTGTTTATGAGGTTGATCTCCTGGTCTTGCAATTGCTTTTAATGACTCAATTTGAACTTCCTTATCAGCAATCCGATCAAGAAGATGCTGCCGATGCCTCTCCATGCTAGTCCAATTATCACTTCCTTTGCCTTCAAATCCAGGCATATCCTTAAGAAACCAATATGGATTCTCATCATACATCTTTTTTATACTTCTTATTTGTTTATCATATGCTCTTCGATTACCAAAATCCCACAAAGGAGGTGGGGTAGCTGACATTTCTATACGCTGAGTATATCCCCATTCTCCAGTATGAGACGGACTAGATGTTCTTAACTCTCCTTCCTGTAGCAGTCGCCTGAACTTTGCTCCAGCAGCTGCTTCATCTTGTTTCTGAGCATCCTCCTCTTTCCATTTCTTTATTTCATTTACACCCCAATATGTCAAAGCTCCTATACCAGAAATCAAAAGAATCCATGGTGCTGCCGCTATTAAAAATGGCACCATTGTTCCAGTAAACCAACCTGCAATACCAGAAAATCCTCCTGCTGCTGCTCCACCACCAAATAACATCCTCATACCTAAACCTGTAAGTATAGATGTAACTAATGGTACACCAACACTGACAGCAAGAAATGTGCCACCTAGGGCCGCCAATGCTTTACCAACTTCTGTAGCAATACTCTTTAACTTATCAGTATCCCCTTCATTCCATGCTATTATTGCATCCCCAACTTTATCTACCATCCAACCGCCAAAAATTAAAGCCAGTGCTTCAAAGAATTTTGCAAAAGAATTCGTTATACCTTTCGTTACTGTTTTAGCTCCACTCTTAAGAGCATTAACACCTCTCTCAAGAAAACCTTCTTTGTTTAACTTAGCAGTCTTATCCTTATCTCTGTCTGTTTGTAATTTATCAGCATCAGATGCTTTTAAATCAAACTTTGCATCTTCAACTATTAAATTCTGAATCGCATTTAAATCACTACTAATACCAAGAAGTGATGAATTGATACCCTTAAAAACTTCTGGGCTAATAAAACTATTTGCTTCAACAACAGTTACTCTTTCATCTATCTCAACTAAACCCTTCTCTAAAGAACCTATTCTTATAACCGCTTTCCTTTGATGCCCAGCGAGCATAGATCTCTTATAAGAAGCAGATTCACTAGGACTCCCTCCTTCTCCAAAAAAACGATTTCCTGATACTTTCGCCATTAGTTTTGCTGATTAGCCTTTTGGTTTTCTTCTTCAATATATGCCTTTAATAAACTAAGGTAAATCTCGCGTTCCCACGGGATCATATTTTCAAGATCACTTAAGCTATATTTATGATGCTGCATGAGAGCGAAGTTGATCCTGTAATATGATACAAGATCCTCATGCAGCATCGCTAGTTGAAAAAAGCTGCTAGCCCCTCTACAGTTACAGTATTCTCAACTCCAGTATTAGGATTAGTTACTTTAATCTCATGCTTAAGTTTAGGCATAGTAGTAAAGAACCTCTCCAATTCTTTAAACTGCTTAGATCCAAGTTGCTCTAAGAATTCTTTCATCTCCTTCTTAGTACAATCTGCTCCTGTCCAAGTCTCTTCCTCATTAAATACCATATCAACACAACCAGCAATCATATCAAACGATTGATCAAAACTAGCGTTATCAACATCAAAATTCTCTTTAATAAATTGTTCCAGCGAAGGATACGCCATCCTCAGTGTCAAATTCTCATCTAGTTTAATATCCTTAGTATGATCTGGATCATGCATCACTTCTATTTCATCTAGATTAACAGTAACAGCAACTACTGTCTCACCATCATCAAGACATGTAACATTAACATCTACAGTTTCGCCAACTGACTTACCCCTAACATTAAGGAATAGATATTCAATATCAAATGTTGATAACTTATCAATCTTAATACCTCTAGAAAGAATACAGTTAGTTAAGACCTGTTTAACTGCTCTAGCAATATCTTTAATCTCCTGAGACTCCATTGCAATAACAAGAAGTTTCTCTTCCTTAACTAAAAAAGGTCTATATTTAATCTTCTTTCCTGAAGATGGGAGCACCATTTCATATGTTGGTGCATTAATCTTTGGTAATGGCATAATTTATAATAGAGTAAGTTTATTTAGATGTGTTTCCTCTTATTATACCACAAAGATACTTAATAAGAGATTTAGATGCACTTCCTTCTAATTCATCGAACATAAACATGTTAAGACGAAATGCATAATTTGCCTCAACTATTATAGCGTTCTGCTGTGATACAGTAATCGGCAATGTGTCAAGTGTTGTTCTATACGAGATCTTAAATCCTTTAGTGTCGGAAATCTCAGGGAAATCATAAAATTCCAATCCTTTACCTGTCAGATTAAGAACCTTCTCTGCAATACCAGCAAGGATCTGACCACCTGAAAGATCACCCATGTACCTAGTGTAATGATGACCCACAAGAAGTTCAGGATCTTCATCTGCTACCTCACGAATACGATTGACATATTGTTGACATCCTTCAGATGGGAAAATTGCATTTCTCCATCCTTCTCCATAAAAATATTCACAATCTCTCTCTAATGCAGGAACACGCTCAAGAGATTTGTAATAAATCTTTCCAACAACAGGATGATTTCTTAATCCATATACTGAATCTTCTAATGCTCTGTATACAAAATAAAAATTAGCCATAAGTTTCCTATACTGTTCTTCACTGACTACTCCTCTAAGGAATCCAGATACAAATCCAGTATTCTCTGCCATACTATGAGACTTTTTAGTCCCTTCTTTCAAATCTTTCGCAAATTCCATATATCTTATAAAGATTTCAATGTATTATATATGAAGGTTATTTCTCCCTTGAATCAGGCGAAGAATGTCTTTGAACTAGGTCGTCCAATATGTCTTAACATAAGATCCACCTGCATCAACAATAGCCTCAGCAGCCTCAGCTGCTTGACGGGCTTTTGTTGCATCATCAGTACCAGTACCATCATTAGGGGTTTCATTATTTGGGTGTGGAACTATTTGTATTGGGGTTGATTTGTTTTTATCAGTGCCGCCAAGATTTAAGGGATCTACATCAGACTCAGCTGCATGACTAATAGTAGTATCAGGTATTCTACGATCAAGAGATGTTATCTTACCAAAATAATAACGATCATATGCAAATGTTACTTGACATTCAAGAACACTATTACCATCATACTGAACAGGCATAGATGAAACATTAACTGGAAAAGCATTAAGGAATGTATATTCTACACTTTTAAAATGATCCTTATTAAATTTCTGTATCCGCATAGTATCAACTTTATACTGACTAGGATACTTCATACGATGATAATAAGCAACATGAGATGGATCTGCCCTTCCACCTTGATCTGTCATTGATCCTGAAGCTATAAATTCATGCCACATTTCAAAGAATTTTAAGGTTCTATAATCACTATCAACATAAAATGTCATAGAGGTATCAGTATAAACCCGTGAATGAGCAAATTTCTCAACTATACCCATCCTATTACCTTCAATCTGTGCCGTAGCAAAAGAAGTTGCAGGTAACTCTGCACTATTACACAATAAACCAAGATCTCTAGTAATAAAATGATTACTAACAGAAGGTTCATTCGTTCTAATATAACCCCTAAGTTCTTTTAATCCGCCAAACCCGCTAAAAAATACCTCATAGTGATTTGTAGTAGCAACCTTTTGAAACAAACTACGAATTGATTCCGTTGGTTTGACTCTTGGGTAACTTAAATAAGAGGCCATCAATAAATACCTTATGTGATCGTTATAGAATGTATGGCTCGCTCAGGAAGATTTAAACCTTCTAATATCACAAAATACCGTGGAGACTATCGTAACATTATTTATCGTAGTTCCTGGGAAAAAGTTTTCATGCACTATTGTGATAAAAACTCCAACATTATTGAGTGGGGTAGTGAAGAAGTTATTATTCCATACAGATCACCACTTGACAACAGATTACATAGATACTTTCCTGATTTCTATATAAAAGTAAAAGATCTTTCTGGCCATCCTAAAAAATATATTATAGAGATTAAACCTAAAAGACAATGCACTGAACCAAAGATTCAGAAAACTAAGAATAAAAAGTATGTAAGAGAAGTGATGGAATATGCTAAAAACCAAGCAAAATGGGGTGCAGCAAAAGATTGGTGTAAAGATAGAATGATGGAATTTAAAGTATTAACGGAGGATAACTTACCAGTATGAGCAGACTTCAACCCATTGCAGATAAATTAATAGGTCTTGATATCAATAAAGAAGACCCAGAAGAAATGATGCTGGAAATTTTAGAAGCTTTGAATGATTCTAAAGTCATCCTTCCAGAAGAAGGTGGGTTCTATACCTTTGTATACCTACCAAAGACTCCTAATATAGAGTATGACGAATTTCCTTTAATAGCATGTATGGAATTAAAACCATGGGGAATTAAGGGATTTAACTACCATTGGGGTAAAATGAGGAATTATACATGGGCAGAAGTGGTAGGAGAATTTCATGAATTAGAAGCAGGAGCAGAACTTGAACAAGCAAGATCCTTCGGATATGCCAAATTCAAGCTAAATACATAAAAATACTATTTTCGATGGCAGTCGCACCACCTGGGACAGAAAAATTATACAGATACCCCTATGACATGATCGATAAGGGTATGGATTATTTCCAAATCGAAGTTGTGAAATATGAACCCAATAAAGGGGGATTTAATGCTACTGCTGCTGACAAAGATAAAGTAGCGGGATTTGATGCTTTATCAGGAGAAAAATTCGATTCAGAAGAATATAAGCAGAATATGAGTCAAAGACTCTTTGGAGATGACGCAGATGATAGTCTTGCAACTGCTAATGTTAAACAAGGACATGAAGAATGGGGTAATGAAGAAAAACATCCAGCAGATAAAGTAATCATATTACCAATACCACAAAATATACAAGATAATAATGGAGTCACTTGGGGTGAAGATAAATTAAATGATTTTGCTGCCTGGGGGTTAACTAGAATTGGTGATGCAATGAACCAAGACAACATATGGGGTGATAATAGTATGTTAGGATCATTAGGTAATACTATGAAACAATTGGGAGATACCAAAAATGGTACGAGAGGGAGACAAATAATTGAATATTTTAAACTAACTGCTGCTGCGGCTGCAGCAAATGCCCTTGGAGCAAATGTATCAATAGGTTCACTCCTTTCAAGAACTACTGGACAAGTTATTAACCAGAATGTTGAGATGCTATTTAGTGGTGTCCAAGTTAGAAGTTTTAATTTTCAATGGGATTTAGCTCCTAGAAATATAGACGAAACAGAAACAATTAAAAGTATCATCAGAATTTTAAAACAAAGAAGTGCTGCAAAAATGACTAAATCTAATCTAGGATTTTTAAATGCACCAGATGTATTCAGATTAAAATACATGAAAGGTGGTGAATCACATCCATTCTTAAATAGTTTTAAAATCTCTGCTCTTAAAAATATGACAATGAATTACACTGGAAGTGGAACTTATGCAACATATGAAGATGGAACACCCGTTCACATGCAACTAGGATTGACTTTTAGTGAACTCAATCCAATATATGCTGAAGATCATGACAGTGCAACCGTCAGCGGAGTAGGATACTAATGGCTAGTCATTACTTTAGACAACTTCCAAATATTGGATATAGAAATCCAACTTCTAGTAGTAATACAAGTGACAACTATGTTGTTGCAAAAAATTTATTTCTAAGAACAAAAGTTAGAGATGATATTTACACTGATATTACATTCTTACAGTCATATACCATTAAAGAAGGTATCAGACCAATGGATGTTGCTGAAAGTCTATATGGTAGTCAACAATATGATTGGGTTGTATTAACTACTGCAAATATAATAAATGTTAGAACTGAATGGCCAATGAATAACCAGTTATTATATGATTATTGCTTAGACAAATATGGAGTTAGTGATATAAACGCTACAGCATACTATGAAACAACAGAAGTAAAAGATGCACAAGGAAGATTAGTACTTCCAGCAGGTAAAATTGTAGATTCTAATTTTACAATACGACATCCAGATACTCACAATATTACACTTAATCCTGTTATAGGAATAACTAATCATTTATCAGAAACTCGAAATAACGAAAAGAAAAGACATATTAAACTTATGAGAAAAGGATATCTATCGATGTTCTTAATGGATATGAGAGATACATTAAAATACGCTAAATCATCTCAATTCATAAGTAATACTTTAAAGAAAGCTCATAACCCTGATAGATAATCATTTAAGTTTCGGTCCATTAGCCCATCCCACTAAAGCCAATCGCTCTCCTTTGGTTACAGGACTAGCTTTATGTGGGCATCTGGAGTCAAAAACAATAGATGATCCTTTTGCTTTAGGAAATTGACAATGTTGATTAAAATAATCTATAATAGTTAATTCTCCACCATCATAGTCTTCTGGATCAGAAAGTTGAAGAGATAAAGTTAACTTTCTCCAAACACTCTTATTTGGAGAAACTCCATAATCACTATGCCATTGGAAATTACCACCGACACCATACCTAAGAATTTGAAATTCATATAAAGTAATATCCATTTGATAGTACTTCTTATTAATAACATCAAGTACACTTTTTCCTATTGATGCAGGAATGCTATCAAATTCAGGGCAATGAATATCACATAACCTAAAATCTTCTATAAGTTTATCATTAACATGATCATAATACTCAGAACGATGTGTTTTCCAAAGTTCCTCTGGGATATTCTTACAATATTCTGATAGCTCCTTAATAGCATCGTCACTTAATGCAGCAACATAAAAAGGATCTTCGTGTGAATGGTTAAATTCATCACTATTTTCTTCAAAATTTGACATTATTAATGCTTCAGATCAATGCTTCCAATTCCGATGTATTAGTAGCATTATTAATAGTTGTGTATGGTACTGCAGGATTTGACTTAAGGGATGCAGATTCCCCTTTCATATCAGCTATTGCCTGTATATCTGCATTCTCTTTCTTAATAGCAAGAAACTTAGCTTCTAATGTCTCTGTAGTAAGTGTCTTTGCTTTAGCAAGATCTGCTGTAACAGTCTTACTACCATGATTATATGTCCATGCAGTTCTAAAATCATTAGAAGGTAGATCAGCAGGATTAATAACTGAGTAGTTAGCTGTTGGAATATCCTTTGCTATAACAGCATCATCCGATAGAGCACAATCCATTGTGGGGATTACTACTCTACAGTTACCGTTAGCATCGGCATATGCGATAACTTTATTGCGTGACATTAGGATGGTGCAGCAGATACTACGATGTTTTGAGCTGTTGGTTGTGCTTTCAAAATTTTAGCCTTCGCCTTAGTATCATCCTCGGCAAAAACATCAACTTGTGTAGTATTTGTATTATTGCCATCATCATAAGTGGCAATATAATGGTTTGCAGTGAATGGCATTTTTTGCAATCAATATGTTTTAATTATTTATCTACAATAAAATCACCAATAACCATAGAATCAATATCCATGCTCACAAAAGATTTTATTGCATGATAAGGAGTTTCAACAATAGGTTGTCCATTATCATTAAAAGAAGTATTAAGTATAGCACTTGGATCCAATCTAGTCAATAAATCATATACTTTTGCATTTTGAGTTCGGTTAACCGTTTGTATTCTACATGTATTATCAACATGAGTAATCGCAGGTAACTTATCAGTTTTTGCAGTCTGTGTATAAAGCATATGTGGTGTAATAAACCCCTCATTAAAATATTCAGATACTTTATCTTCTAATACAATACCAGCAAATGGTCTCCAATATTCTCTATGCTTAACCCTCTTATTCATAATATCTTTATTCTCTACCCTAGTAGGATTCATAAAGATAGATCTAGAACCTAATGCTCTGGGACCATGTTCTGATCTACCCTGGAACCATCCAACAATTTTATTATCATTAATCAGATCTGCAACTACATCAACATCATATGCTCTATATTTAAGATCAAACATATTAAGATACTTTAATACTTCATCATTAGAATACTCTAGACCTAACAAGGCAATATTATCTGGAAGAGAAATATCCTCTCCATTCTCAACACATCCCCAAATAGCAGCACCAAAATGTACACCAGAATCATCAGTAAATGGTGGGATATGAATATCGTCAAATATATCACTCTGCTTAATCAGAGTATTTGTTATAATATTAAGAAAAGTTCCACCAGCAAAACAAATATTCTCATCCAAATGCCTATTTCTTAAAACTTTAAGAAAATTAATCATTCCGTTCTCAAAAATCTT
>Ga0208011_1000873_pt1 | contig 11163 bp, 10 predicted proteins | sample 7_EtaG_FD_184080 | JGI IMG/M metagenome (GOLD analysis project Ga0208011, IMG submission 184080) | Marine viral communities from the Subarctic Pacific Ocean - 7_ETSP_OMZ_AT15161 metaG (SPAdes) (version 2) | ecosystem: Environmental > Aquatic > Marine > Oceanic | place: Pacific Ocean | collected... | reverse complement strand
CCACCGAAATCTCATATACCGAAGCATTACCCCCCGATTTGTTTGAAACTGATTATAGGAGCAAATTAGATAATAGGTTCGGAAGAATAATTTCACTCGCCGGAGGCGCTGTAGCAATTTCTGCGATTAGTGAAAATAACATTGCCTCCTTTGATGCTTCAATGGATGTTGTAGAACAAACGGATCTGACAGCAGCGCCCTCGGCCGCTCTTGTTTCGCCAATTAACAATACAACTGATTCAAAATTTATGACAATTGCTGGACCACGCGGATCGACGTTTAGGTTTAAGGTTCGAGCTTCCGATCAACTCCAATATTCATCGGCTCTGTTTACTAAGTTGGGTGGCACTATGAATTCTTCGACGTTTACAGGATCCGGCGCTAGTGATCTTCGATATATTGATACGATGCTTCGAGTCGAAGGTGGCGTAACAGGCTTTACACTTGATATACCAGTAAGATTTCTTAAGAAAATTTAAAGGATAAAAAAATGGCAGGGAATACCAAAAGACTTGATCAAATTAATGACGTCGATACAGTAAAAACTTTATTGCGCGAAGCAATTCCGTTGACTGGCTCTATCGTTTCGGGAACATATGCGGCGCCCGATGGAACAGGAACGAATTCTAATATTCAAAATTATACTCATATGATGTTTCAGTCTGTATATGACTATCCATACGCCAGTTCCTCGGCAAACCACCTGTATGATGGAACTGCTGGATACAGTACAAATTCCACGTTAGATGGAATCAGTGGTGAAGTATCTGCTTCAAAGAAAAATAATATTTACAACGAAATGGCTCAATTTCTTGTAGGTTTTGATCAGACAGGGAATATTGAAAGATTTGATAAAGATGGAGATTTAACCGGTGGACCAAAAATTGATGAAATCCTTGTTATTAATTTGGCTCGTCTCTTATCCAAAGACGGGCTTCAAAAGGGAACGTTTGAGCTTGAATTGGGCGTTTCCGGAGGCAATAAGCCTAATGAAGGTTATGCTACTCCTTTTGTTGAAAGAATTAAAATTCTAGATTATTATGGAACAGCTTCTTATAAGGTAAATTCCCCCAAAGGCGAATATGGTATACTTTACGCCCAAAATAGTCAAGGTAGCCCTTTGAATGGGGTTGGCATGTCATCTTCGGCAGCAGATGCTCCATGTGGACTTCTTTATTATCAAGCCGGAGTCGCAATCGTTTCAGCTTCCATGTTTTTAGCAACTTCAGAAGGTGGTCTGCTTAGCGCTTCAAGCAATTTGTTGTGGAACTCTGCTTCAGCAATTGCCGATTCTTGGAAAATCAATGATTCGCTTACATCGGGATCCTTAAATCAAGTTGCCGATGGTTTGCGCCATAGGTTTTATAATCTTTCCTTTAATAACACCACAATTTTGAATTCAACGATGTATACCTGTCGAGTTAATGCTAGAGATTTTAACTATAGTTCAAACCCCACTTATTTGACCGGTAGCAAGATTCGGGTTAAAGGAGATGATCCGCAAAATAATCCCAAGTCATTTATAACTACAGTCGGGCTTTATAGCGCTCAAGATCAATTATTGGCGGTTTCGAAACTTTCTAAACCCATTGAGAAAAGTCCAAAGGAAGATCTTCTTATTAAAGTTCGCCTAGACTATTAATAGGGAGATGAGCAGTGTCTTTTTACAAGTTTAAAAGAGGCGATATTCTCTTAAATACACTGACCGCAAGACCAGAATTTAACTTCTTTATTTATGATCAAAAGCGTTATATTAATAATAAGAATGTTATTTCCGGTGCTTATTCCTCCAGCATTACCAATGTTCCCCCCGGCTATGTTAATCTCTATGAGATGAATGTCAATAGGGCTGCGGGTAATCTGATTTATCCATGGATTTATGCGCAGCAAAGTTCGTATCTTCGACTTTCTTCAATGCCTAGTGGCTCTCAAAAAGCGAGTGCTAGTGTTTCTCCTCCTTTTGTAGTTTCCGGAAGTTATCCGCTTTCGTCTTCCATTCAATATTATTACTTCAGCAGTACCGACACTTCGACTAAATTAAAACTGGAAGCGATGCGCAACACTATTAATTATTATAGAGATATAAGTCCGGAGTTTGTGTTTAATGGCTCCATACCAAGCGGCGATAGCTGGAGGACCAGAAATTTAAATACAGAAAATGTTGGTCTCATCACAATTCCTGCCATCATTCATGGCGCCGGTATTAAAAAAGGCAGTGTATCTCTTAAGTTTTATGTTTCGGGGGCTGTGCAAGCAGAATTAACTGACGAGAATCAGAGAGGTGTACTCGTTCAAAAAACGACCCCTCCCTCCGGTTTGGGCTCTGCTTCTGTCGCCGGAATTGTCTTATATAATGAAGGCGCCATTCTCCTGACTGGTTCTTGGTCTTTGAACAGTGGTCATCAGGAGAATTATGTAGGAGCAGGAAATGATAATCCGAAATGGTCTTATTTCGGAAGTACTATGTCAGGATCAATCACAACTACATCGTCCAGTTATACTCTAGATTTCCAATCCACAGAAAAAATTCCCACTTTGACCATGATGACATATGCTAATAGAGGAGAGTTGAATTACTCTAATAATCCCTCTTATATTTCAGCTTCTACAACCAATCTTCCACTAACCGGAACCATAGGATATTTCGAAAGAGAAAATAGACCCATTAAAAATATTGTCTCTTCTTCATATACTCAAACCACAGGTTCCTTCGAAAAAATAACATACATTACAAAAATTGGAATTTATGATGAATATAAGAATCTGATCGGCTTAACCAATTTAGCTAATCCAGTTCGCAAGAGAGAACAAGATTCATATACATTTAAGTTAAAGCTTGACATGTGATATAATGGCCTTATGTTATTAGGTTTAGATATAAGTACATCAATTACTGGAATCACTATTCTTGACAAAGAAGGCAAAATAGTATATAATGAAGCTTTAGACACAAGAAAGTATAAATCATTATTTGTAAAAGCTAGAACTCTTCAAGAAAAATTAAAAGAGATTAAAAAGAATAATAAGATTAAAAAGATTTATATAGAAAAGTCTCTTCAATCTTTCCGATCTGGATTTTCATCTGCCAAAACACTTTCAATCCTCTCAGCTTTCAATGGTATTGTTTCTTGGATGTGTTTTAACATTTTTAAGCTTGAGCCGGAATATATCGCCGCCACGTCTGCAAGGAAACTTTGCGGCATCAAAATACCCAAAGGAGAAAAAGCAAAACCTGTTGTTTTAAAATTTTTGCTTGACAACGAGCCATGTTTTGTGATAGAATATACAAAATATGGAAATCCGAAACCAAAATATTACGATATGGCGGATTCGATTGTTATTGCAAAGGCAGGTTTTGAAAGATGCAGACAAAACAAACAAAAATTCTAAAACAAACTCTTGACTATGCTTATTCCGCTCGGGATGAGCATTTGTTCTTTTGTCCCTTTTGTAAACACCACAAGCCTAAACTCTCAGTTAATGTTGAAAAAAACGTTTTCAAATGTTGGGTTTGTGATATAAGGGGAAAGAACAATTATTATCTCGTAAAGAGATTTGGCTCTTTTGATCAGCAACAAGAATGGCTTCAAATCACAAACGAAGTCGATATAAGAGATTTTGAACTTTTTATTTCAGGCTCTCATGTGGAGCATAAAGTAAAACAAGAAATCGATCTCCCTTCTGAATATAAGCCTTTGTGGGGTACTTCATATCTCAGCACTCAACGACCAATCAACTATCTTAAAAATAGAGGAATTCCAAGTTCAAAGATTTTGGAATGGAAAATCGGCTATTGCACAGAAGGGGAATATAAGGATCGGATCATTGTTCCTTCTTTTGACGAGGATGGAAGTGTGAATTATTTTGTTTCGAGAACATTTGCCAATGATTGGAAAAAATATAAGAATCCTCCCGTTTCCAAGGATGTGGTGTTTAACGAATTATTGATTGACTGGGAAGAGCCAATTGTGCTTGTTGAAGGTGTTTTCGATGCTGTTCATGAGCCAAATATGATTCCAATTCTCGGATCAACTTTGGATGAGAAAACAGAATTGTTTCAGAAGGTGGCCGCAAATCAGCCCATGGTTTATATTGCACTTGATCCCGATGCTCGTTTCAAAGAATCAAAAATTATATCAAATCTTTTAGAATATGGATTGGAAGTGTGGAAGATAAAAGTTCCAAAGGGCAAAGATTTGGGCGAGATCTCGAAACACGAATATCAGCGATTAAAACAAAAAGCAGAGAAAGTTGGATTTGAGAGCATATTTAAGTATATAAAGATTTAAATTGGGAGAAAGGAAAAAATGAAGGAATTTTTAACTCAACCGGGAATATATGAATGTGCTCTGATCCTCGCAGGAATTTTTGGCTATAAAATTATCAGCTTTTTCATGGGCATTGTTCATATGTATAAATACTATCGAGAAGTGGGAAATTCTGCGTTTACTATTTTGCTTTCCACTTATTTAATGGCAATTTCTGGTCTTGAATATAAAGCATCTTTTTTGAGGGAAGCGGGTCTTGATGAAGTCCAGATAGCAAACCTTGTTCGCAAAGATAAACAACAGCTTGAAGAATGGAAACAAGTTTCTTTACAGGGGTTACATGGTTTTGCTCCCAATATCTTTAAAGAAATACAAAAAAGCCTCGATAAAGATAAATAAAGAGACTATTTATCTATAAATTAGGGAGAATAAATATGTCCAAAGATTTCAATCTTATTATGGAAAATTGGCGTAAGTTTTCCGGCACTAAGAAATATTTGAGAATATGTGTTTTCTTGAAATGCTCTGTAATCCTGCTAAGTTCCATGAACTATATCTCACCGAAAATCAGAATTTTCAGATTGTGAACGAAAATTGTACTTGACAAGTCCCCCACTGCTGTGTTATAATATGGGCAAAACTTTTTAAGGAGAAGTAATGCCTAAATTTGCACACATTGCCGACACTCACATTCGCAACCTCAAATATCATACAGAGTATAAAGAAGTCTTTCAACAACTTTATGCCAAACTTAGAGAAGAAAAAGTCGATTATATCATCCATTGCGGTGATATTGCTCACACCAAAACTCAAATATCACCGGAATTTGTTGATCTGTGTTCCGATTTTTTTAGGAATCTAGCTGAAATTGCGCCTACCTATGTTATTTTGGGCAATCATGATGGAAATTTGCGCAATTTTAGCCGTTTAGATGCCCTCTCGCCCATTGTAGAGGCACTAGACATACCAACCCTCCATTTAGCCAAAAAGTCTTCTCAAATCGCTTTAAAAGAGCCTTATACGTTGAATGTATTGAGCATCTTTGATAAAGAGAATTGGGATCTAAATATAGATAAGGAAAAAGTAAATATTGCGCTGTATCATGGCGCGGTGAAAGGAGCAGTTACAGATGTGGGGTATATTTTGGAACATGGGGATGTGGATATCGATACGCTCAAGCAATTTGATTTTGGGTTTCTTGGAGATATTCATAAGAGCAATCAAAAGCTTGATCAAAAAGGCAGAATCCGCTACGCGGGTTCGACAATACAACAAAATCATGGGGAAACGGACGATAAAGGATTTCTTATTTGGGACATCCAAGGACGAAATGACTACTCCGTGGAACATATATCTTTAAAAAATCCAAAACCTTTTAAAACAATCAACTTAACACCAAAAGGTCGTATTCCGAAGGGTGTGAATGTTCCGCAAGGGGCACGATTGCGCCTCGTTGCGAACTCTAATGTGTCATTGGATGTTTTACGCAAAGCATTGGCCGTTGCAAAGACGCGCTTTAAGCCCGAAGCTTTGACTTTCTTAAATCGAGCGGCGGGACAAGAGCGACAAGAAGAGATAGATGATTCATTCCATGGTAATTTAAGAGACATTACGGTTCAAGAAGGGCTGATGAAAGAATATCTCAAAGATTATGAAGTGGAAGACGATATTTTGGACAAAGTATATGAATTAAATAGGAAATATAATTCAGCAATTGAAGAAGAAGAGGAGCAGCTAAGAAATGTTAATTGGAAACTTAAGTCAATGGAGTGGGACAATCTTTTCAACTATAGCGAAGGTAACTCAATCGATTTTGAAAAGCTTAATGGAATTGTGGGCATCTTTGGTAAGAATTTTTCTGGTAAGTCCAGTATTATCGATTCTTTATTGCTTGGCTTATATAACTCAACTTCAAAACCAGCTAAGAAGAACATCGACTTTGTAAACCAAAACAAAGATCAAGCCGACATTACTTTAAAAGTTGGAATTGGCAACAAAGAATACACAATTAATCGTAGAATTGAAAAGTATCAAAAGAAGCTCAAAGGCAAAGTTACAGAAGAAGCACGAGTTGAATTGGATTTTGATTGCTATGATTCGCTTATGGACATACAATATAGTATTAATGGCTTAACGCGAGCAAACACGGATTCCAATATCCGAAAATATTTGGGATCAATGGATGATTTTTTGATTACTTCTATGTCTTCACAGCATGGATCACTTCAATTCGTTAACGAGGGTTCAACAAAGCGCAAAGAGATTCTTGCAAAGTTTCTTGATCTTGTAATGTTTGATCAAAAGTTTCAATTAGCAAAAGAAGATTCATCAGATCTCAAAGGTGCTTTAAAGAGATTGGAAGATCGTGAGTATGAGGACGAGATTTTTGAAGCGGAGAAGAGGATTATTTTTAATGAAGCAGCCACGCGTGAGAGAAAGGAAGGTTGTGATAGATTAAAGGGTGAAATCGCGGATCTTTCTGACGCCAAGAGGGAGATTAGAGAGAAAATTGAATCTGTCCCTGCCAAAGTTATTAATATTGATAAAGTGCGGCAAACTCTCAAGCAGTTTTTAGAAGGTCTTCACGTTCTCAATGAAAAGCGACATGACATACTTGACAACCAAGAGGAGAAAGAAGACTTTTTCCAGAAAATCGACGAGTTTATCCAGACTTTTGATATTGAAACATACAAAAATAAAAAAGAGGTCATTTCTGACTCTCTTCAATCGCTGAATTTAATAAAAATTGAAATTCAACAACAAGAGATGAAAGAGGAGATGAAGAAAAAGAAGGTTTCCCTTCTTGATGAAGTGCCTTGTGGGTCCGAATTTTCCCATTGCAAGTTCATCAAAGATGCTTATTCCGCCAAAAAGGAAATTGAAGCTCTTGAACTAGCTCTGCAGGCCTTGGAAGCCAAAAAACAGTCCATTTCCATCGAAATTGATGAATTGGAACCTCAAAAGGTTGATGAATATATTGAAAAATATGAGCAAGTTTTGTCGAAAAAGAACAAAACAGCATCAGATTTGATCAAAATTGAACTTGAAAAGGTTCAAAATGCCAGTCAAATAAAGGCTTTGGAAGGAAAAATTGAAGAATTAAAAGCCGATATACAGGAATATGAAGATAATCGCGAGGCAATTGAGAATTTGGGCAAACTTATCAACAAAGAAAAGATGCTCGACATTAAAATCAAAGGGGTAGGATCACTTTATGCTACATGTGAAGCCGAATATATTCAGTTGCACACCGTTGCAGGTCAATTGCAACAAAAATTGAGCGATATTAAGCAACAAAAGCAAGATCACGAAGCTATGCAACAAGAATTTGCCGCTTATCACCTTTTCATGACATGTTGTCATGCAAGTGGCATCTCATATGAGATTATCAAGAAAAAACTTCCCGTGATCAACAACGAAATTCAAAAAATACTTGCAAATGTGGTTGATTTTGAAGTTTTCTTCGAGAGTGAGGACAAAAAGCTTAACATTTTGATTAGACACCCGCGCCATACGCCCCGCCCCTTGGAATTAGGCTCGGGAGCAGAAAAGGCTATGGCTGCAATGGCAATTCGTCTGGCTTTGTTGAATGTATCGTCTCTTCCCAAGAGCGATATCTTTATAATGGACGAACCCGGCACTGCTTTAGACGAATCCAACCTTGAAGGCTTCACGAGAATTATAGATCTTGTGAAATCTTATTTTAAAACTGTGCTTTTGATTAGTCACATGGACTCTCTGAAAGATATTGTTGATACAACAATCAATATTGAGAAGTCAGATGGTTATGCAAAAGTAAATCAGTAACATCCAACTACTTATTAGTAGATAAAAATTAATTAGGAGAATTATAATGAGTGATTTTGACTTTGTAGAACATTACGGGGAAGCGATAGATACGGGCAGTGAAGAAACTTTGCCTGAAAACGAAGCAATTTCCTCTCTTAACTGCGCCTTCGTTGGTTTCGGCGGTGGCGGTGGTAAAATGGCAAAGGCATTTCTAGACTTAGGGTTTAATAAGACCTTTTTGGTGAATACGACTGCCAAAGACCAGCCAGAAGGGGTGGATCCAAAGCATTTGGTTCTTATTCCCGATGCCGATGGCGTTGGAAAGGACGTAGATCACGGCGAAGTTGTATTGGGTAATGCTAGTGCAGTGGTAGAAGATGCCTTGAGGACGAAATTGGGCAAAGTTGATTGGCTATTCGTACTAGCATCGGGCGGAGGAGGCACAGGAAGTGCCAGTGCTTGTCTGCACAGTGTATTTGAGCGTTATTTAAAGTCGGTTCAAGCGGGGGGTCGAGTGGTATACATTATTTCTTTCCCCACTGCTCAAGAACTTCTTAATCCAACTATTGGTAAAAATGCGCTCTCTCTTTTAAATAAAGTAGCGAATCATCCTTATATTTTGCTGGACAATGAAAGACAATTAAGCTTATTAAGGGGGAAGGTTGGTATTCTGGGACTATATCCTACGGCAAATTCGTCTTTTGCCAAGCTTTTTTCTCAGGTTTTAAAACTTTCTTCAGAACAATCATCAATTCAGTCTTTTGATTCAAAAGATTTGGAAAAATGTCTTGGTGTTAATGGAAGACTCTTTTTTGGAACGACATTGGTTCCCAATCCAGAAGCCCCAGCATTGGGGTCAACTATATACCAGAATTGCTCTACCCGATCCCCGTGTCCCGTTCCCAAGGGAAGCCCCTCAACAGGAACTATGTTGTTGGTAGCTACTCCGGAAATGGCCTCTAGCCCAGAAGTTAGCAAACATCTTGATGCGGCAATTTCTTATGTAGGCGGCAGAACAAAAACTTTGTTCTCGGGCGTTTATATTCGCGATGCACTACCCGGTCTTGTGGCAATTCTGCTCATGAGCGGCTTGGACTAATTAATAAAAATGATAAAAATATCTGAGCGTAAACCTTTCAGATGAAACTACTTATGTTTAAAACTTTTGGGGAAAAATAATGAAAATTAAGAAATCTGAATTAGAGCAAATAATTCGTGAAGAAATTCAAAAAACTAAAGAAGGTGGCAAGTCCGATATTCTTGATAAAAACGGCAATGTGTATGGAAGCATTAAAAATCTTTTCCAAGAAGCTGGAGAAGGCATACCAGCCCCCGGAGCAGAGAGCATGTTTATGATCCGAGGATCCGACGATGAGATTATCGACACTCTCGTAAGAGGATATATGGAGTCTGGTTGGGATCCAAAGGATATGTTTGAAAGAGAGGGCGATGCGAGAGCAATCATTAATTTTTATGAAGAAGACGTTGTCGGATTTAATCAAAAAATGGGAACCATGTATAGAAGCTTAGAGCCCGAAACTCAAGAAAAAGTAACAGAAAGAGGATTCGCAGATAGATTTTACACTGCTCTTCGTGACAAGCAAAGAGAATTTACCAGAAATTGGGGATGATAAATGTTAAAGATTAAAATTTCAGCACCTCATGTCCACGGATCAGCTTGTGGTTGCGAACACATGGAAGAGGAACAAAAGCCAAACCCATGGGCAATCTGCACCGCTCAAGTGGGCAGAGAAGATAAAGAAAAATATGAAGATTGTGTCCTTGGTGTTAAAGAAAAGCACGGCATAAAAAAAGAGGAGAAAGAAGTGAAGATTTCAAAAGAAGAATTGAAACAAATTATTAAAGAAGAGCTAGCCCAGATCTTGGAGAAATGGAAGGGTGATCCTGAAATTAAACAAACTGGAGAATGGGCTGGAAAAACTAAAGAAGAACTTTGTTCCCGCCGAGACGCACTTAAAGACAAGAAAGAGCGCACGGCAGCAGAATCCACAGAATTGCGACAAATTAACTTTGCCATTCGTTCTAAGCAAAAAGGTCCAAAGTTTGGTTCTGTAGACTGTTAAAACTGCTCGGAGAAAATTTTATAAATGCGGATTATAATTAAAAAAGCTCGTAGTCACTGTCCTCTTCAAGAGTCTAAAAAGCAAGCAAAGCAATGGTTCAAACAGAAGAAAGCTGCGCCGGAGCAAATAAAGGCTTTTTTCAAATATCTTGATGATGAAATGGTTGGTCATTTAGGCACAGGCAAAGACGATGTGCAAAAATACATTGGCTGGCTTGTGACTAAATACGGCTTTATCAAAGATACCGGTCATATAGCCCTTGATAACGACAAGATGTATGAAGACAGCAAAGGAGCCATTTGGAATCTTTCTTCTGCTCTCAAGTCTTTGCATGATTACGCAACATACATTGAACGAAACATTATTAAGGGAAAAGATGCCGATGTGGGCAGAAAATCTTTTAAAGAAATTGTTGCCCTCAACAAGCCAGCCAGTGAAGTTGTTTCCCGATCTCAAGAAAGAGAACTGGCAAAAAAGGGCGCAAGCATTGTTTTTGATGATGACAACTTCTTTGCTGTGCGCCCCGATACAGAAGAGGCTTCCTGCCTCTTTGGAAGAAACACCAGATGGTGCATTTCCGCCACAAAGGGTCGAAACTATTTTGACCAATATACCGGCGAAGGAAAAGTATTCTACTTCCTTCGTAACGAAAACCTTCCCGAAGATCACAAACTTAAGAAAATAGCATTTGTATATGATCAGGATTCTGTTGATACCGGAGATGCCTACGAAGTCTACGACGCCGAAGATACACAAATTGATATGGACGAGGCGTTGGATGGCATTAAAGATAACATCTTTGGCGAAAATATCGCTGATATTATTGCTGGCGACCTCAAAATCCAAGAAGAGGATAAGCCTCTTTTTAAAAAGTATGGAATTTCTGATGATGCATTGACTGATATGGATGAGTTAGGCGACGAAGTTAATGAAATCGCATATGAAAAGTGGGGCGACATCCGAAATGAGATGCTTGCCCACCTCGAAGAAAATCAGCCCGGCGCTGCCATGGAAGAGCAGAT
>Ga0208011_1000865_pt1 | contig 11217 bp, 10 predicted proteins | sample 7_EtaG_FD_184080 | JGI IMG/M metagenome (GOLD analysis project Ga0208011, IMG submission 184080) | Marine viral communities from the Subarctic Pacific Ocean - 7_ETSP_OMZ_AT15161 metaG (SPAdes) (version 2) | ecosystem: Environmental > Aquatic > Marine > Oceanic | place: Pacific Ocean | collected... | reverse complement strand
TATTGTGACGACATCTTGTGTAGATTCAGTTAGAGTAAGAAGATTTTCATTTCCTGCTGTAAGTGTTATTGAATCAGTTCCAAAAGTAATTTTTGTGTCTGTATCACCTGTGTGTGTTATGTCTTGACCAACAAGTATTGCTGAATCTCCAAATGTCATAACAGATCCATTTGTCGTTACGCCTGATATTCCACCAAAATTAGATGAATTATTGTACTGGACTTGTGTATCTGAACCTCCTGGGCTACCGCCGCCAGATGATGCGATTGTAACCTGGCCGTTTGATGCTGATGAAATTGTAATATTTTGGCCGGCAACCATATAGCTTGTACCATCTGTTAGCCTAGTTAGAGATCCAGAGAATCCTAAAGATGCAGTAACAAATGTATTTGTTTTTATATCTCCGCTCCCGCTTAGGAAAACTTTATACGTTGCAGGGTTTGTTCCAGTAGATCCAATACCAACATTTTCTGCTGCTCCGTCATTAGGTCTTAATATTGTACCATGATCTGTCCACTCAGCACTAACAGCAGTGCCAGCAATTGTAACTGCTCCGTTTGAAGAAGAAGCTATTGTAATTCCCGATCCTGCAATTAAATACGATGTGCCATTTGTTAGCTTTGTAAGAGATCCGCTTAGACCAAGATCAGCTATAACATTATTTCTAGCCCTGATTGATCCTGAAGATAGCACATCGCCATCAAATACTACTACTGAGTTACCGCCGGTATTTGCAACAAAAAGATTTTTTACATCAGTTCCTAAATCAGTTCTATAACCTCCAACCTGAAGTAAGGATCCTCCATTAAGAGATCCTGATATAACAACATCTCCACCAAATACTGATGTTCCCCTGGTAGATGTTGTAGCCGATCCAATTGAACCTGACGCCCAAAATGAAGTATCAGCACCACCTTCTGTTGCAGTATCAGAGTTTATGAATACTTGATTTGTAGAGTGTTTTGATCCAAATGCAAATTTATTATTTACCTTCCACAGCGCTGAAACTGCTGCTCCGTCAGAGTTTATAGTTATTGCATCTGGTGTTCCAGCTGCATCCCTAGCTATTATCTGAACGCCTCCGGCAACAAATCTAGCTGAGTTAGGATGATTGTGATGAAACTCAATGTATGAATCTGTATCATCTACAACCCTTATCGTTCCAGATACATACATTGTTCCACTTGAGACAATATCTCCTCCAAAGACAGATGTTCCCTTAGTAGGTGTGCCTTTTGACCCCTTGGAGCCTGAAACGAAGAAGTTTATATCGGTGTAAGATGATTCATTTTGGCTAGCAGGTGCACCGCCAGATAGAATAAGAACTTGATCTGCTGATGCATCTACGAAAACTGCGTGTGTTTTATTATTAGATTCAACTCTAAAGTCACTATCAGCTGTTCCCCCTTCGTTAAATATTGAAGGGCCGTATACAGTAAACGTATCTGATCCTGAAACTGTCAAAGATCCTGTAACAGTCATACTTCCAGTTACGATCATACTTCCAGTTACGGTTGTCTCTGAAGATCCACTAAATATTACTGCACCGCTTACTACAAGATCTCCTCCAATTGATAAGGGACTACCACCGTATAATGACCCTGATATTACGACGTCTCCTCCAAAGACTGATGTTCCTTTTGTAGTAGTTCCCTTAGAATTCCTGGATCCGGATACCCACATGGCTGTATCTGTGCCTGCCTCACCTGCGGTATCAGTATTAATATAAACTGTATTTGTAGTAGACGTTTCAGCTTTTGAAGCTATCGCCATCTTACTATTTGTCTTGACTAAAAATGACAACTGGGCAGCATCATTATTTATAATGATTGAGTCTGGTGTACCATCTGCATGTCGAGAGATTAAGTCATTACTATCCGCACATGTTATTCCAATATTGTTTGGATGAGCTTTTGAGAAAAATAATCCCGCAGCAGGATTATGAACATCTGTTATTGAACCTGATGCGGAAAACGTACCAGATGCTACAAGGTCACCGCCAATAACAGATGTTCCTCTTGCAGAAGTTCCTCTTAAACCGCTTGATCCAGAAACGTAAAAGCTTACATCTACAGCTGCTGCCTCATTGAAAGATGCAGCAGCACCACCTGAAAGAATGAGAACCCTGTCTACAGATCCGTCGACTGCGACTCCAGCCTTATTGGGACCCTGAATAATCGTATTAATTCCGGATGTAATATCTGGATTTATAGATACTGTATTTTCCCCCTTATCAACCTTTAGAAGATCTGTTCCGCCAGCAGCAATCGTAATTCTATCATTTTCAAATCTTATATTAGTATTGTTGTCTCCGTCATGTCTAATATACTCTGATGCGTAAATTGTTCCACTTGCTGCTAGATCGCCGCCAAATAGTGTAGTTCCCCTTGTAGATGTCCCCTTTGATCCAACTGTTCCAGATACATAAAAATTAATATCTGTACCTGCAGCTTCATTAAATGCATCTGTGGGTACACCTCCAGATAGTATAAGAACCTGGTCTGTTGATCCGTTTACTAACAATGCATTTTCTTTTGTATTTGATTCTACCCTAAAGTCAACAGAATCACCGGGTTCATTGAAAGTTGCACCTCCATCAGAAGCCAAAATAGTATTTGCTGCACCAAGTGATGTACCACCAATAAGAACATGAGTAGATGCTGCAGCTATTGGATATACTCTATTTGGCACTGTTGCTCGTGTCCACTCACCGCCTGTACTTGATAGAGTTAGCTGACCATTTGAAGCCGATGATATTGTTATATTTGTCCCACCGACAAGATATGATATACCGTCCTCTGTATGATGAATAGACCCAGATATTGTTCCGCCATTATTTGATCCATTTATAGCAACTAGTGATCCCGATATAACGGTATCGCCTCCAAATAACGATACTCCTTTTACTGATGTCCCTCTTGCTCCAATAGCTCCTGATACGAATAGCGCCATATCCGTATAGTTAGACTCATTAGGACTATTTCCACTTGTACCGCCAGATAGTATTAGAACTTGATTGTTTACGCCCTTTGTATAAAGTGCATAATCCCTATCTTTAGTTTTTACCTTAAGATCGAAGTCGCCGCCTGATTCATTAACTATAAGAGATTTATTAACAGTTAATGTGGTTCCATCAAATGTTAGATCGTTATCAGAAGTTATTGTATCAGAATCAGTCCAGTATGCAATCTCTGCCGCTGCGCCAGTTCCATTTACAAGTGCTGTTCCATCAGATGTTATTGATCCTGATATATGTACATCTCCACCGAATAGAGATGTTCCTCTTGTAGAGGTTCCTTTTGACCCTACTGTTCCAGAAGTATAAAGGTTTACATCCAGGGCCGTTGCTTCATTATTTGATAGCGGTGCACCTCCGGATAGTATTAGAACCTGGTCAGTTGATGCATCTACAAATATTGCTGCGCCCTTGGTATCAGAAGACACTTGAAAATCTATATTTTCTTTTCCTCTGTTGAAAACTGTAACCTTTTGAGAAATCGATGAGTTAAAATCAGCATGCTCAAAATTATTAGCTATTATTCGCCATCTATTTGTTTGAGGTCTTATTGATGTATTTGTATCACCATCACTATAAATTCTCGCTCCTAGATATAAACCGCCAGAAACGTATAGATCACCGCCAAACAGAGCTGTTCCCTTTACTGTTGTTCCCTTTGAAAGCTTTGTACCTGAAACAAATAGTGCTACATCAGTGTACGTTGCCTCATTTGCGCTTCCTGGTGCTCCGCCTGAAAGTATTAGAACCTGGCCCAATGAAGAGAGCGAGGAAATCATCTCTTTTCCAGCTGATGAACCAAAGTGAATAAAGTGTGCTGCACTCTTGTCAGCATTTACCTCGACATATTGACGGACTCTATGAGATCCAGATACAGTAACATCACCGCCAAAGAGTGAAACACCCTTTGCACCAGCAATACTAGCCCCTTTTGTGCCAGATACATAGAATGCTACGTCTGTAGCAATTGCTTCATTATTTGAAGCAGCTGCACCTCCAGAAAGTATTAGAACTGAGCCGCTTGCATTTATATAGAATCTCTCATTAGATTCCCATATTGCTGCGTGTGCTTCGTCCCATACAATTTTACTTGAATTAGTTTGATCATTGTTAGCAAAATGTAGGCCAACATGACTATATCCGCCAACACCTTCTTTCTTGTATCCTTTTATAGTTACACTTTGTGATACCATAAGCGATCCAGATACAGTAAGACTCCCAGTTGTTGCCTCTTCTACTTCTATTACCTGTCTTTCAGCCCAGAGTGTTCCAGATACTACTACGTCACCACCAAAGAGTGAAACTGATGCCCCAAGAGTCCCCCTCTTTACTGAACCTCCTGAGTTTGTACCAGATATAAATAGGAAGACGTCACTTCCAACATTGTTAAACATTGTTGAATCACGCTCTCCGGCACTATAGTCTGTTTTCGCAGATGAAGCACTGTATATTGCTAGACCTGGCCTGGATGTACCAGAAGATCCACTTCCTATTATTTTAAAAACTCTTATTCTATCGGATCTAAAATCTTTAGACATTTATAAAATTCCTCTTTTCCACTAGTATACGACCCCGATTGCATGAACATATACTGTTCCTGTAAATTTAGTCGAAGCATTTATTGTGCAACTGCTGTCAGTAATATTGCTTAAATAGATATTTATGTTATCATCAGTTGTAGCTGTTAATTTTGGCACTTTTGTAAAAGAATAGGATATTGACTTTTCTGTCTCATTGGAAAATGATACTTCAAATGTTTCCATTTCAAAAACTATGCTCATGGACACTCCACGCTTACAGCATGAAAATGAATCCTTCCTGTAAAGTTTGCGCTTGTATTGATTGTAACAGTTGTTGTTGTAACACTTTGAACATAGACATTTACATTTGCCGTTCCATTTGAATATGCATCATAAGAAATTGAAGTTATAATTGGTGCAGATTTAAATGTTGATGTAAAAGTATAAGTTTCTGTATCTGTATTTGAAAATTCTATTTCACCTACTTCAATTTCCATTGGAACATCTGAACAATATTCATAAACAGGTGACTTTCTTATATAAGGATAAACTTTTCTATATCTATTTCTATTCTTCTTTTTAAAAGTTGCTTTTGCCATTTTGTAAGACCTTCTTCAGGTATAATTATGGCCTTATTTAAATTAAATCACCTTTGATGCAAGTGTTGCTAATTTTGATCTCTCACCTTTTAATAAAGTTACGTGTCCTGATATTTTAAAGTTCTTAAATTTTTGTACAACAACTGTCAAACCATTTGACAGTGAGTCTATATACGGAGTATCAATTTGTTCAATATCACCAAGCAAAACGACCTTTGATCCTTCTCCAACTCTAGTTATTATTGTCTTTAATTCGTGAATTGTTGAATTTTGTGCTTCATCAACAATAAGAAACGTATTATTAAATGTTCTACCTCTAATAAATGAAAGAGGCGTAACTTCAATGTCACCTTTCTCTCTCATTATTTCAAAGTATGTCATATCTTTAAATGCAGCCCTAAAATTATCTGATATTGGTGAAACCCATGGGTCCATCTTATCTTTTACTGTTCCTGGTAAGAAGCCTATGTCTTTTCCAACTGTCTGTAAGCTTCTAGTGATAACTATTCTTTCATATAGACCTTCATTTAAACCAGATATTGCTGCGACAAGTGCTAGATATGTCTTTCCAGATCCTGCTATTCCAGTTAAAGTTATCATTGATACATCTCTATCTGTTAGAAGATCAAGAGCAAACTTTTGCTCCTTATTTCTAGGATTTATATCTATTCCTTGCCATATTGAAGATTTAACCGGAACAAGAAATCCGTTACAAAATTTTGAAAGAAAAGATTGTCCTCCAGATGATTTTCCTATAATAAATTCATTTTCTGAAAAACTATACTCTATATCTTCTGGAACCTTTATTTTTCCTGATGAATAAAATTTATCTATATCATTATCAGAAATGTTTATTTCATGTTGTCCAGAGTATATTTGTGATCTTGATCCTACTATTCTATCCTTATAGTAATCTTCTGATTTTATCCCTAGTGCATCGCACTTTACTCTAAAGTTTATATCTTTTGTAATTAATGTTACAGGTTGATCTATATCTTTGGACAGTCCTGCTGTCAATCCTATTATTCTATTATCAGTGTAATCACCATTTAGTCCATCTGGGACTGTATTTGCATAATTCACTTCAACACGTATTGTCTGTCCATTTTCTATAGCTATTCCTTCGTGCAGGTTTCCCTTTTCCCGAAGATCGTCAAGATATCTATTTACATACCTTGCGTACTCTCCCACAACACCCATTTTTTCTTTAAATCTATCTACTTCATCAAGAACCACTAGTGGAATAACTACGTCAGAGTCTGGAAATGAGTGTATTGACTCTTTGTCGTATAAGAGTACTGATGTGTCTAGTATAAATGTCTTTCTCGCTTTCATTTTTGTAAATCTCCATTTTTGGAATTAAGATCAAACTATGTATTTTAAGGAATTATTATGAAGTGTTATGATATATGCAAAGAATCCCCCAGGGATTGTAAAAATTCTGAGTGCCGGCACTGGGTAGACTCAAGTGATTGTAAAAATTGTGTGATTATAGGATCAGCTGATGGGCCTATGACACTACAGCAGATTGGTGATATATTTGGTATAACAAGAATGAGAGTATGCCAAATTGAAAAAAAGATACTTAACAAAATAAAACCATCAATAACATCTCTAACTAGTCATACCGCCAAACATCGTAATTCCAATTAGACCTGGAATTTTTTCATTCACATATACACCGCTAAATAGTGTCTCTGTTCTTCCACCAACATAGGACATTGCAGACTCCATGCTCTTGCTAACCTCAGGGTCAGAAGCCATATCGGATGTTACTATTATTAGCAATACACCTGTATTTGGATTTTTTGATGGAAGTGGACAAGGTGATCCTTTCATGCATCCTTGAAAAACTATTGCACCCAAATCTCTATTGTTGGGATTTTTAACAACAGTGCTTCCAATAAATATTCTACCATTTGTTCTCAGGCATCTTTCAAGATCTTTTGTATCAAAAGTTTGTATCGGTGATGATTGCGAAGCTAATCTAAATACCTGACTTAGTAATTTTGCAAATGTTGAATTTGCTGCTGGGTACATGTTTAGCATTCCAACTCTTCCTCTTAGAAGTTGCAATTGTCTCTCATTATCTATTATGATATGAGGCTCTCCCTGGATTGATTTGAGTGCTTCTGCAAAGTTTTTCTCAATTGTTGGATTTAAAAGTTCTTGTGCAGTTGGTCTTGACAATATATAAACAGCTCTTCCCTGCGAGTCTGATGACTTCATATACCGATCTATTGGACCTTTGAGCTCTGATAAAGCAGAACCTGTCCCTCCGCCTCCGCCCGCAGATACAAATATCCAGTCGACTTTTCCAAGCCTTGTCCTAAGTGTATCTTCTATAACAGCACTATTTTCACTAAGGACTGATCTTCCAAGTGCTATATCTTTTCCAACACCATCAGCTCCCTCAAGGTGAACAAAGTTTTTAGGATCAAGATTTGAAGGTTGATCTTTCTCTGTTGTATTTACTAGAAGAGTTTTATTAAATCCTATATCTAGGAATGCTTTTGCAATTTTTCCGCCGCCGCCGCCGAGACCAATAAATGCACAATTTATTGCAGAATCTGCAACATTTTCGTCAAGAAGCAGTTCATCTTTCACTTCCTCCTGGTCATAGCTTCCTAGAAATCCAAAATCATCATCTGCAAATTGATCTGTATATGTTAGATCATTATAGATATCTTTACTATCATCTTTTTCTGGATTACTATCTTTTGGGTCTGTACTCATTTTATCTCCAATTCATTATTAAATATGATACACTCTATATAAAGGACAAGTAAAACTCTATATTAAAGTTATACTCTTTTCTTTTTCAATATCCTTCTAGATACTATTGCTTTTTCAACTTCTTCTGTTGGAAGATCTAGGTCGTCTTTTATTCTAGCAAGTGCTATCTCAATCTCGTCAGTTATATCATCAACTTCATCAACAATAAGTGTAACAGGTTTTCTTTTTTGAATTATCTTTTTTATTAAATTTTTCATATTTTATCTTTCATGAGTTGTGGTGCGACCAACGACTGGAATCCAGTCGGAAACAGTATCATCTTCTGTATGTGGTCCCTCTACAGTATCAAGTTCAAGATCAATATAGTCTTTCCATGTGCCTAATTCCATGTTATAATTATCAATAGTCCACTGGGGATCTGTATCACCTCCCATATAGCCGCCTGATCCGGGCAGAGTTGCTCTTGCAAAGCTACAATCTGCACCAAGACCAACTGTATTCCATATCATGTAAAGAGCTGTAACACCCGTCTGCGCCGCCCATTCACCCGTGCTATCTGGAGATTGATCTGTAAATCCAGAGTACGCTCCAACCTGTCTACTTAAGTTTCTACTTTTTGGACCCACCCACGACGGTAGGGCTGCGAATCGAGAGAGTGTTTTTTCAGGCCTCTCACCTACAGGCTCTGCTGGGAGGCCTGCCTTTATTAACTGTATACACATATCATTAGGACCGTGAGTCACAGGCTCCTCGACCAAGCCGGGCAAAGATGTATGTTCGACTCCTCTTCTGCCAGATATACGGGTGTTAAATGATAAAAAGTATCCTGGTTCGCCGCCTGTTTCTTCATGACAGTCATCATCGCCATCATAGTATGCCCCTGTAAGACTGTCATCCATAATTCCTCCATCTTCGCCGCCCATCCAGCAATCTTCCTCTAAATCCTCCCAGGAGTCATAGCAGTACTCTTCTACAGATGGTGCTGTAGCTGGTCCCATATTATCACCACAGCACATGTGTGTATAGGGACATGCTTCAACATACTCTACTGCCCTATGATAGTTTTCATGATTTGCAACTTTAGTGTCATATTCTCTAAGCTCCTGTAACCACATGGGTCGTAAGATATCCTCATCGGGTGGCCTGGGATCCCAAGTTAGCATTGCAACCAAGTCTATTGCGTTTTGCTGTTCATAGTCTGCAGAGCTTGGAGGTATCACACCCTTTTCTCTAAATACAGCTTTGAAGACCTGAGGGTAATTTAATAAAATATTATAATGTGTTTCTTTGAACTGTCCTCGCTCTATTTCATATAGCATTCTAGCAAGCTGATCTGGATTTTTTGTATTTGTACATTCTGTTATTCCATATGGATTTTCAGGATCAAGACTCATTATAGACTTTTGTACATCATCGCTTTCTGGACCCGCTATACAATAGTTTGAATATCCAAAAGTATCAACAGGAGCATAGTCCTGTTGTCTGCCGTAGGAATCTTCCTCAGGAATTCTAAATTGTGATGCTAAACCGTCTTCAGACCATTGCCATCCAGGTAGTGTATGCCACATAGCTGAATCTTTATCATATGCAACACCCTCTATTACCTCTGGCCTTGTAGAATCATACCAGTCTGCTGCAGCAGCATGGCACTCGTCGTCACACTCTCCATCAAAGTTTGTAAATCTATCGTCATCTTCATAATCACAAAGGCTCTCATTTTCATAACCTTCACCATACCAGTCAAGAATATTTTCACAACAAGTTCCAGGATATTTTGATCCTGCCGGAAGATCTGGAAGGTATGAAGGCGGAGCTTGTTCATCAATATTTCCACAATTTATGCCCCATTTTTCACAAGTTTCAACTAGAGATGAGCTACAAGGAGGCCCAGGAGCGAGTGGTTCAAAAGCACCACCTGGGAGATTTCCAGGTGTACTCTGATGATCTGTGATAAGCGCTTTTGCCATTGCCTCTGACAATGCTTCAAATACTGCTTCAACATGTTCTGCAGTTGTTCCTAGATCCTGGTATACACACGGTCCGAGCTCTGATGCTACAACACTTCCCAGAGTTGATCCAAGCCCTATCTTCCCGCCATGCTTCATTGCAAATGCAATAACTTCATTTATTGTTTCTTCGTCTGATGCTGCAAGGAGAGATATTTTTCCCGATGTTAGAAATTTATCTTCTCTTATATTTTTTGATTTTTCATAGCTTGAAACAATCTCTTGTGTAACTAATTTTCTCAACTCTTCTCTATTAAGTTTCATTCTTTTGCCTATGCTCAGCTCTTTTGCCGGGAGTCTTACTATTTAAATATTCAGATAGAGATAATATATCCGTTCCAAATGGTGGGCGGATAAAGGGAAATATTGCATGAATTATTATTGTAAATGATGATATCAGTAAAAATAGTGAAACTTTTGTTGCTTCAACTCCATGTTGAATATATGTCTCACCTATTGATTTCGGATGATCTGTAAATAATGATTTTATTCGGCGTATTGGTTTTATCATTTCTACTCCAAAATTAAAAAAACCTCTATACTATATATTTCAACAGTATAGAGGTTTTATATCTAAGTATCTTATTTATTTCTTTTGAACAAAAGCATAAAGCTTTTCAGCCTCAGCTATCACATCCTCTGTTGTATAAGGTGAAATCGGCTTTCTATGATATGCTTTATCATTTTCTGCTAGGAAGTGCTCATTATTCTCAAGACGATTAGTCCTATCAATTACAATTCCTGTAGCCATACCCAGCAAATCTGCGCGGAGCTGGTACCCGCTTTTATTATTGTCACTCATTTTTAACTCCTGTTGTGTGTGTGTGTGTATTATGAGTTCAAGGCACCTATTACAAAATTGATCCCGTGCCTACCTGCGGATTACTCTTTATATTAATATTATTTATTTTTTAGTTAATAGTTTAAAAAATAAATACTTGTCTGAGCCATCGAAGTCTTCATACAGTATTTTCTCATCATATTCATCTTCATTTGAAAGTTCATATGGACCTGATTCAATATTTTCATCTTTGCTTTGTTTTATCTGACTGTCTTTCCAGTTTCTAACTGTATGAGTTATAACCTTCGTGTACGTATTATCGCTCTCCCTTCTAAAACTAACTGTTTTTTCTTTATGATAATCAGGTCCTGCTCTATCTATACTCTTTCTTGATTTAAGTGACATACTTTCCGTTCTTTGTAATGCTACAGTGTATTCTATATCAAAACATAAAAATATATAATACTAATATTGAATGTAAATATTAAAAACTTATAGAGATATTATTACTGCTTAATTCTACATACCCAGATCAGCACTGGTTGTCTTTTAAAAAGTT